>SXGS01684074.1_pt1 | contig 37167 bp, 35 predicted proteins | sample 3174681 | NCBI WGS metagenome assembly SXGS01 (sample SAMN11356861, study PRJNA531348) | freshwater metagenome | isolation source: freshwater sample F1-80 | place: China: Fuxian Lake, Yuxi | collected 2017-12-25
ATCCAGAAAAAAAACATGGATCCCCACTTTCGTGGGGATGACGATTTTTTACCCCTTAATCACCACATCATCACCCGCACGGGTTTCCGTGCGTCCTGCAATGGCGGCTTGTCCTGGGTGACTGAGTCCCAACGGCACTGTTTTAGGACGCGGATCAACTGCTGCTTCTTCGTTCTCGCCTTCTTCCCTCGAGGGTTCACCCCGTACGGCTGCGAGCTTCGCTGCGAAGACTTTTCCCAAGCCCTGGGGGCGCGTTTGTCGAACCCACTGGCGCTGCAACGATTCGATGCGCTCAGGCGTCGCATTGCCCATTCCGATATGCATAGAACCTAAAGGCTGTACACGGTCGCGTCCGTCGCTCATACTAGAAAGCATACACCAAAGTGTTCGAATGAAGGGGATGATTTCGTGTCAAAGTGCTTATTTATTGGGCTCTTCTTATTGGTCGTGGCCTGTGGGCCTTCGTACACCCCGCCCGAAGACGCGCCTCATGCCGTGGTATTGCAGTTTCCCAATATGGACCTAGGTCTTGACCCTCCTGAAGGCTGGTGGATGGAGCGACTCGAACATGCCATTGCATTCAAACGGGGACGCATGTTTGGAACCATCAGCATTCAAGAAGCACCATGGAGCGATGGTGAACTGAACAACACCTGGTTCAGCGCACGAACCGATGTCGAAGACATTACATGGCTCACCCAAGGCGCACGTCAATTCGATGAAGCCATTGGACTTTGGTATGTCGTGCAATTTTCAGTCTTGGGCGAAAAGAGAATGCAAGCAGGCATCATTGTTCCACACAAAACCCATGCACTTTTGATATCTGCTGGAGCGCCATGGAGCGACGCGACAGAAACCTTAGGATCGTTTGAAAATTTGATCGACAGCATTACAACGAAAATGTAGTGATACTCGTTTGTGATCCTTCATTTAAACTGCTATTTGCGCGCAATCATGGCCAAAGATACCACCGAAAATCTTCATTGGTTGCTTTCACGCAGTCGTCAGATGATGCGCATTCGTGAATTCGATCGTTTGGTTCCAACGGTACTTAACGCATTTCTGGAATTAAGCCGAGGACAACGTGCGTGGCTCTTTACCGTGGATGGCGAAAAAGCGGAACCCGTGTGCCGCGGCCAAGCGGTCTGCGATGGTGGCGAATTGATCAAAAAATTGCCACCGCTTATTAAACGAACCGTGGCCCGCGTGTGCAAAGACCGCACGCCCCATATTTCCGTCGAAACCGCTGATGAACCCAACATGCCTCCGCAACTGGTGGCATCCATTCCTTTGATGCTCACCGACCATGACGTGGTCGGTGCGGTGCACATCGAAGGTCAGCAGGTTTGCGACGATCAAACCCACGAATTGCGACCCGCGCTGCTTGAACTGTTGGCCCAGCAGGTTGCGGTGGCCATGGAAAATGCGCGCTTCTTTGAAAGTGCAACCAACGATCCACTCACGGGATTGCCCAACAGCAGTTTCTTTTTGGTCGAAACCAACAAAGCCCTTCGGGTCGCAAGCATTGATCAGCCAGCAGGTATTTTGCTGCTGGATCTCGATGGTTTTAAGCGCGTCAACGATGCCGCTGGTGCTGAAATGGGCGACCGTGCCCTTGCCGATATCGCAGCCACCATTGCCGAAGTGCTGCGAACCGATGGTTTGGTCGCGCGCTACAGTTCCGACAAATTCGCGATTTTGATCACCTCCACCGGTGATATGTCCATGCAGGTCATGTTGCACGATGTGGCCGAACGTGCCCGTGCCGTTGTGAATACAAAAAAATACCATGGCGTACAAATGAGCGCATGCATTGGTGGACTGTGTTTCCCGAGTGCGACCAGCGACTATGAGCATGGCGCCGACGTGGTGGCCGCCGCGGAAGACGTTCTCAACCAAGCGCGTGCACTAGGGCCCGGGTCAGTCAGAATTCGTTAAATTTCACCCATTTCATTTTTGTTGCGAATGTGGCAATGATATTTGATAATGTTCTGCGCAAGGATGCTATTTTGGCTAGCATTAAGCTTCCATCGCGCAAATAATTAACATATACGGGCACTTTCTCCCATTCAGTTTGAGGAAATTATGAAAAAGACAACACGTGCTATAACATTCTTGACCATGTCCGCTGCATTCGTCGGTTGCACCAAAAAAGATGCTGAGCCAGCACCTATGCCAGCTGAAGTAGCAGCCCCAGCGGCTGAGCAACCCATGGAAGCAGCGCCAGCCCCTGCCCCAGATGCAGCAGCGATGCCTGAATACACCTTTGCACAAAAGGTTGAATTCAACGACAAGATGAAAAAAGAAGTGGCCGATCTCCAAGTTGAATTGGATGCGCTTTCTGCCAAAGTAAATGCAGCAATGGATCCCGTGAAAACTGAAGGCCAAGCCAAGATCAAAGCCGCTGGTGAAAAATTGGCAGCAGCCAAGACAACCCTCGGACAGATCGAAACCAGCACCGAAGCCACATGGGAAGCCGTGCGCAACAGCGTAAAGCAAGCCAACACTGAGTTGAAGGAATCCTTCAATCAGGCACGTCAATGGGCCAGCGAAAAAATCGCTCCTTAAGACTCCCGCTCATAGAGATGCCCGTTTCCCGTAAGTGACCGACCGGTCGCCCATATTTTATAGTCTATTTTTTCTTTTGATTTTTAGATTTTCCAGCGACTTTCAAAGCAATCGCCACTGCTTGCTTCTGACTTTTCCCAGCCTTTATTTCCTTTTTGATATTGCTCGAAATGACTTTGGGGCTGGAACCTTTTTTTAATGGCATCTGAATATCCTCCGAAATTTGAAATAAAAATTAGCAATAAACAAAGAGTTAATGCAAAATAAAACAATCGAAATGTAGTCAAAAAAACCACAAAAGACTACATCTCGTTTTTGGAGGAAAAAATCATGGAAACAAGTCGACATAGCTATCAGCAAGAAATGGAAACACAGCTCAAAATCTGGGACACCCAACTTAAAACTCTCCATGCAAAGCTGGAAAAGGCCGCGATCAGCACAAAAAATGAGTTGCTCACCGAGCTGGAAGAGCTCAAAAAATTACAACACGAAGGCAAGGAGCAGCTTGAATACATTAAAGCGACGAGCGATGCCGCCTGGAATACGATAAAAACAGAGCTCGCAGACAAATGGGACCGGGTCAGTGGTACAGCGGATGCTCTCTTGGACCGCATCAAGAAGTCAGCCCGACATTAAAATAGACCGTTTTCATATCGAAGTGGTTCTATTTGGCGCCGGTACTTTTGTTTTTATCAAGAAGCCAAAACGATGCAATATTCATATGTGGAGATTTTTGGCGACAAAGAGAAAAACCAAATGACCAAGCCCAATAGGATCAATTCGGTATGAAATCGGTCTAAATCCTAAATTCATGGAGAAGGAACATGTTGTTCACGATCGCGATCATATTATGCATACTATGGGTGCTTGGCCTCGTCAGCTCCTACACCATGGGTGGATTCATTCATATTCTGTTGGTCGTGGCAATCGTGATGGTCCTAGTTCGGATCATTCGAAAACCGCCATTACCATAACCAATACATAGGTATCAAAATATGACATCGCAATATAATTGCGCGAAAAAATCACCCTTTCCGAGCGAACCGTGTTACGTTGCGTCATCGAAAACCCGAACAAAGGAAAAATTATGGAAACAAGCAGAGAAGACTACCAATCGAAAATGGAAGCACAACTTAAAATTTGGGGCGCAAAGCTTGAGGTTCTTCAGGCAGAGGCCGAGAAGGCTGCACTCAATACGAAAAAAGAGTTACTCGATGAACTCAGTGAACTCAAAAAGATCCAAACCGCAGGCTCGCAACATCTTGAAACCATCAAGGTTGCCGCGGACGACACTTGGGACACCTTAAAAACAGATCTCACCGACAAATGGAATCAGGTCAGTGGTGCAGCAGATGCCATCTTGAGTCGTATCAAAAAAACAATTTCATAAATGCTAAGGACAAACATGAAAACGATGAACAGAACCATCACATTTATCCTCACTGCCACTGCGATCACAGCCTGCGCGTCCATGAATGCTGAAGCTCCCACAGAGCCCAAGGCCATGGAATCGTCTAAGGCTGAACAACGCAACGAAGAGACAGAGGCACAGCTCGCCAAAGCCCAAAGCGAAGCGACGCTTGCAAAGCAAGAGTATGTCTACGCACAAAAATCTGAGTTCATCGGAAAGATGAAAAAAGAGCTTGCAGACATTCAAAGTGAACTTGATGCGCTCACGGCAAAGGCCGATCGCTCACGCGACGCAGCAAAGGCCGATGCCAAGCTCCGAATCAAGGCAACACGCGCAAAGTGGACACAAGCGAAGAATCGGCTTGATCAGGTTGAAGCCAGCATGGAATCCACCTGGGAAAACCTGCAAAACGGATTTAAGCAATCCTATGGTGAGCTGACTGATTCCGTGAACAACACGCGCCTCTGGTTAAGCGAAAAAATCGCGCCTTAGACCGTCTTGGGTTTCAATTTCAGCACCACCTGCATCTGTCGCATGGCATGCACACGCACCGTTTTACGGCGTGCTGTAGCGCCTGACACAATTTCAACCCGTGATTTTGAGATATCCAATGCTTTCGCGAGGAATTTAATCAACGCCTCATTCGCTTGATTGTCGCTGGGCGCCGCCGAAATTTGGATCCGCAATCGTTCATCATGGATCCCCACAATACGTGTACGCGAAGCCTTGGGTACGACCAAAACATCCATGAGAATATCGGTTCCGGCCTCGTGGGCCCACGGCTCATCCATCGGGTGACTTACCTTGGTGGCGCGGGCGCCCTTACCGCATCCAAAAACATGATCTGTGCTTCTTCAGGCGCTTCAGAGATAGCGTCATCCATCGCATCCAGCAAGCGCTGATGCGTATTGACAATGCCGCGTATCTCTTCAACCAAACGTAAGCGTTGTGCTTTCAACGATGCCACATCACTGCGCACGTGGGTAGCCATCACATGGGCACCATGAAGAATTTTATCGGCCTCAACCTCGGCCTGCCCCATCACCACCTGCGCCTCTTTTTGTGCGATCCCACGCACATCGTCGATGGCCCGTTGCGCTGTCAGCATGGCGTTGCGCAAATCGGCCTCGCGGCTTTGATGATCCGCAAGGATCTGCTTTGTGGCCTCAAGTTCGTTTTTAAGTGTTGCCATGGACTCCAGCACGCTCGTCATGTGATGGCTTACCATCTCCAAAAAGGCACGTACCTCCGAAGGACGATACCCACGTATGCTGTAAGGAAACGCATGCTGCACAATGTCGATCGGGGTGAACTTTCCTGTCATGATCACTCGTTATGGCGTTGAAGGGCGAGGATGCCAATTTTTTTCACATCAACCACGCTCCCCAAAAATTGCCGTTCCCACACGCACCATGGTGGAACCACACGCAATGGCCTTTTCAAAATCGCCGCTCATCCCCATAGAGAGCATACGACCCAATCCGCATGATGCCGCCATATTGCGCAAAATATGAAAGGCATGTTCGGGATCACCTCCGACTGAAGGGATCGTCATCGCACCACACACCACAAGACGCGGCGACGTATGCAACGCAATCGCATCGGATATTTTTTGAACATCGTCGATTACAAACCCCGCTTTGGATGGATCATTGTCCGCATTGATTTGCATCAAACATTGCAATGGAGGCATGGCATCTGGACGCTCGTGGGGGAACTGATCGGCACGGGCCACGAGCGACTCCCACAATTCAACGCGATCTATCGTATGCAGCCAATGGGCATCGCGCCATGGGATCTTGATTTTGTTGCGCTGCAATCGGCCGATAAAATGCCACACCAGATCAGGCAAATGCACAAGTGCTGCACTTTTAAGTTCGAGCTCTTGGGGATAGTTTTCACCAAAATGGCGCTGGCCTGCTTCGTATGCTTCTTCTATAGCACTGAGAGGCTGCGTTTTGGAGACGGCAACCAAGGTGATTTCGTCGGGATTGCGTCCTGATTGCACAGCCGCTTGTTCTATTTGCCCACGAATTCTGTCCAACCGTTCCGAGATCTTCATTGATTAATTTTCTTTAAAAGTTCGATCACTTCGCGCACCGGCAAACCAATAATATTGGTGTACGAGCCTTCAATGCGATCCACCAACCCCGCACCAATACCTTGCACCGCATAGCTTCCCGCTTTGTCGTCGCCCTCACCTGTTGCAAGATAATCTTCGATATCATCGTTAGACAACGGCCTAAACCACACTTCGGTTTTTACACTTTCTTGCAATATGCGCCCACGATATCCGACACAAAATCCTGTGATCACCGTGTGACACGTGCCCGACAATTGCCGAAGCATACGCCGAGCGTGATCTCTATCGGTGGGTTTACCGATGGCCTCACCATGTTGCCACACCACCGTGTCTGCGGCGAGAACCGGCAAATGGTCATGCAACCCAACAGCATTCAATTTGCGTCGTGCAATTTCCATCACGGCTTCTTCAGGTGTTCCACCCGAAGGCCAGGTTTCATCGGCATCGGGATTCACAATGGTCAACGAAAAACCTGCGTGGGTCAACAATTCGCGACGTCTGGGGGATGCCGACGCAAGAATGATATTTTTCATAAAGAAGATCTTAGGCGTTTATCACAGCCGGAATGGGAGCGGTAGGATCATACTTAGGACCCACACCCCCAAATCCTGTGGTGTACGTCGCCGGCACCGCAGGAGCAATTCTAACGCCTTGCTGGACCATTTCCAGTAAGAATTGCTTCATCACTTGAATGGCAAAAGGTTTGGCAGGACACGCACGGGCCCCTTGCCCAAATGCCCACAGATCCCGTAACTTGCTCCCATTTAACCACGCGCTAGGATCAAACCCAGTGGTAAGTGCGCCACCCTGAAGCTCTTTAAACATCAACAGAAGCATATCGCCACGCCGAAAATGGGCGGGAACATCGCCGCTGACCATGGGCAATACAATATCGACGTCTTGCAAGATCTCCCGCGGCATCATGGGGATGGGCGTGAGATGCCACAACGCCTCCAACACAGTCGCATTGAGAAAAGGCATCTGCGTGTCTTTGATATCTTTGACGCATGCGACAGTCCCAGCCGTGTGCACTTCGTTGCAGATATTGTTCCAAATATCAGGATTTGCATTCAGCATTTCGAGCATAAAATAAAGAGAACGGCTGATGTTCATGCTTGCAAAAAGTGTGGTGGGTCCTGTTTCGCGCACCCAACGATCGGTTGCGATCAATGTACGAATAAATACGCTGTCTTGGTCCTTGGCATCGTACGCCTTGATGTGAAAAAATCTCTCCCCAGGACGCAACTGTTCGGCCCGTGAAACCGCAAGATCCCAAATGTAGTTATCGCCTTCGCAAATTGCATCAAGATGATCCCGTATGATTTGATCGAATAGGGCATCCATCCGCAATTTGATGTCACGAAAATCGGCGCGCACCATGGGCGTTGTAAGAACACTCACAGGATCAATACTGGCATGGGTGATCTGTTTTCCTGCTTCAAGAAAAATTAAAAACGCGTCGCTGGGGATTTTATCCGTATCTTTGATGCCTACAAAACATTTAGCAATGGCACCCATGGTATATTGCACAACCAGCGCCATGAAATCGGGGTGTTCACCTTGTGCCTTGAGCGATGCGATGATGGCGTGTGCATGGAGTTGTATTCTCTGAAAATTGATTTCGCTTCGCTGGACGGAGATTTTGAATCGATTTCGATCAGGGATCACCCGATCGTTATCCTTGCTAAAAAATACGGGACCAATAAGTGCCGTGAATGCTGCAAATGCATCGCCACGGCCTATTTGATGGGCTGACAGATTAAGAAGTTCGCGTGCTGTATCGCGCCCTTTCACAACCGTGATCCATTTGGTACCGATTTGGAATTTCACCACAAGTTCATTACTTTGTATCGCCAAACGATGCATCAACTGCTCAGGGCCCATGGCATGCAATGCACCCATATGCGAAACATCAAGATGCACCACAGGGATGGCGGGATTGGGTTCAGGCCAAAACCAATTCATCGCACCATAAAACAGCCTTGCAACGCCATTGCGGATCGTTTCAAGCATGCTGTCGGTATGCACTTCTGTCACTTGCACATCGCGATCGACCGGTTTGTTTCCATACAAGGCTGCCAAGTGTGGGCAGCGAGATGCGCCATCTGTATTACCGCCTGCAAACGTGTCGGAATAATAATCAGAATGAGAGAGCACAGTGTGTATTAAAATTGAAGGTATAGGGTAGCGCGGTGGTTGCTGCGATGCTGTCACAGGCGCAAATGGTGTTCCCATTGTGGGTCTCCAACACGGCGCGCGGAGAATACCCAACTAAAGGAAGTAAATCGTTTTAGATAGGCTTAAAAGTCGAGCATGTACCGCATAGGATCTTGTGGGATCCCATTTTGACGCACTTCGTAATGCAAATGACTTCCGGTGGTACGACCCGTATTTCCCACACGCGCGATCACATCGCCACGTTTGACCATTTGCCCCACTTTCGCATCAAACGCCGATAAATGGGCATAATGGGTTTGCGTTCCAAACCCATGATCTATCACCATTTCTTTGCCATGCTCAGGTCCTGCATGCCCTGCATACAACACCATGCCATCTGCGGGTGCACTCACCGGTGATCCTTGTTCTGCGGCGATATCAACACCTTTGTGCATCACGTCACGATGGGTGTACGGATCCACACGTTTTCCAAAACCACTTGTAAGCAATTTGGATTGAATGGGACGTATGGACGGCGTAGATGGCAACAGCGGCGCATTGGCTTCAACATACTGATGAAGCCTGTGAAGTGAATCGGTCTCTGTTTCCATTTTGCGCTCGATATCCACCGCTTTGGCTTCAAGCATGCGCAACGTAAGTTTTGAATCCATGCGTTCGTCTTCCGCATCAATGCGTTCGTCGGTTGCATAAATCACCTGCTGCTGTTTCCCCACGGGACCCATGGCCAAATTGCGTTGTGGATCGCTCAACATGGTGATCGCACGCACTTTTTGTGTGTAGGTTTCGATATTTTGCAAATTGCGATCGATGCGACCCAATTCGTTTTCTAAAATGACAAGCCGGGCACGCAACGTGAAGTTTTCATCTTTGAGTGCATCGTCATCCTCTGGCAACGTCAAAGCCCCCGCGATGGATCCAATCAGCACAAACAACAGCAAAGACGCCAACACACGGGCACGCTTGACCGATAACGTGATGCGCTTCATTTTTCCAGATCGGGCAGACACAACAAGAAGAGTATACGAGGGCTTCGACATCGGTACCTCACTTTTAAAAGTCGCGGCAAGCTGCGCCCCTACCTGCGCCCTGCCACTATTTCCCTACCGATCAGTCATTATACATATGACGCTGACATTATCCGTGCCACCCAGGCGGAGTGCCATCTCTAAGAGCTGCTCACAGACCTCTTCGGGATTGTTTTCGGAGACCAAAACGTCACTGATCATTGCATCGTCGACCATATTGGAGAGTCCGTCGCTGCACAACACAAGACAATCGCCTGGTTCAAGATCAACCCCATGAACGTCCACCAAAATATTCGGCTCAATCCCTACCGACCGCGTGATGATATTGCGATATTGATGAACCCGCGCATCATCGCGTGCAAGAAGCCCGGCTTGGATCTGCTCGTTCACATAGGAGTGATCGGAAGTTAGTTGCGAAAGTGTCTGATCACGCCACACGTAACAGCGAGAATCACCCACATGGGCGACAACGGCATAGTCATTTTCAATGCAAACACAGGTCAGTGTGGTTCCCATGCGGCGCAAATGCAGGTGACGCTGGGCCATATGATACACGGCGCCTGAGGCTTCGCGCACAGCCTGGGCCACAGCAAACGCCAGAGCTCCCTGAGATCGTACCTGCCCTGCCTCGGCATCCAAGCGGCCTTGCAGCATCATTTCTTTCGTCAGGTTATGAACCGTGTTGGCAGCCAAGAGCGACGCCGTTTTTCCGCCGAGGTGTCCACCCATGCCATCGGCGACCAAATAGAAGCCGTGATCGCCATCAACAACAATCGTGTCTTCGTTGTCTTCGCGAACACGTCCCACGTCCGATAGGCCAAATGCAGTGACGTTCACCATGCCACCCTTTCTACAAAGCGCGCTCTTGCGTGGGGTATTTGTCCACGCTATGCCACGCTCCATGCTCAATCTACAAGGGAAACATGCCTTGATCTTTGGCGTCGCCAGCGAAGCTTCCATTGCGTGGGCCATTGCAAGAAAATTACACGACGCGGGAGCCAGCATCACCCTCGGTTATCAGCAACGTTTTAAGAGCCGTATTTTGCAGCTCGTGAAGAGTGGCGAGATCCCCGTGGCCCACTATGAACGCTGCGACGTCGCCAATCCTGAAGAGCTTGAAGCCTTTTTTGGGGGGATACAGCACCCCATCGACATCCTGGTACACTCCATCGCCTACGCGGATCCGACAACGTTTGCCAAGCCCGTTCGCGATATCACCGCCGAAGAATTTACCGCAGCCTTGGTGCCATCGGCCTATTCGCTCATTCCACTCCTTCGTGCAGCCCTTCCTAAAATGAGTCCTGAGGCCTCGGTGATGACCATGACCTATTTGGGAGGTCAGCGGGTGTGTGCAAACTACAAACTGATGGGTATCGCCAAAGCCGCATTAGAAGCCACCGTACGTGAGCTTGCAGCCGACGTGGGGCAACGCGGGATCCGTGTCAACGCCATCAGTGCAGGCCCCATCAAAACCCTCGCCGCCTCGCAAATAGCAGGCTTTGACGACATGATGCGCGTGTATGAAGCCGTGGCCCCCATGCGCCGATGCGTCAATCAAGACGACGTGGGCAACTTGGCCGCTTTTCTTGCCTCGGATCTCGCGCGCAATATCACAGGCCAGGTGATGTTCGTTGATGCAGGCTATTCAATTTTGGCAATGGCGGAATTGCGATAGACCGGTTTTAAATTTCGTCGATTAAATTTTGGCGCAGGTGCATTTGCTCTTATCAAAGAGCCAACAAGACATCATTGATCACATTTTGAGCCTCGGCATCGGACGCAAGCACATCGCCTGTACCACGGATTGTACGCATTTCTGGCATTTTCAATTGATGATGCAGCGCAATATTCTGTGTATATGCAAAATCCTCGATGGCCGTTACCAAGGCAGAAATAGGTATACCTAAATTTGGCATGCTGATACGATTCAAAAACGGTATTTTGCTCACAAATTTGATCACGCGATTCAATGCACCAGGCGCCATATCAAAAAATGGTGCAAGAAGAACCACACGTTGTGGTTTAGGGAAATCCAATTCTTTCGGCAACTGATCCGTTTTTTTAAGCACCATCAATGCAAACGTTGCAGCCCCACACATGCCAGAACCGACCAACGAGAATTTGACCGTTGGAAACCGAAGTGCATGATGCGCTACGGCAGCAATATCACGCGCAAGACCCATTCCAGAATCAATCGTTCCATCACCACGACCTGTTTGCCCCGCCGCTTGATGATCGATGACAACCACAAAATAGCCCTTACCACTAAGATATGCCGCCATCGCCGACACACTACGTCCTGTTTCTTGTTCACCCGGCACAATCAACACCGTTTCATTTTCAAATAAACCAAGAGGCGACCAGCGTTGGTAAAAAACATTCCGGGCTTCTATCTGGCGCCCCCCCAACTGTACGGCCTCTGCCGTCGAAAACCCTTCAGAAAGTTGGTTCACAGTTCGATTGTGCTGAATCATCTGGCACAATTTGAACGCCGAAAATAGTTCAGGTGTTCGGATTTTTGGTTTCACCGTAGGATCAAGCAAAGGCTGTTTGCTGTGCTTTTCCCATAATGCAACGATGGTACGAATCGCCTGCACTTCATCGGTGAACGCTGGAATTTCGGCGAGCGCAGTACGCACATCTTCCAACACTGGGTTTTCGAGCGTATCCACAAATTCGAGTCGGGGCACCCTTTTGATTTCGCCAATGGCAGAACGCAAGGCTTCATATGCTTGATGCACTTGTGCACTGGTGCCAAATGCAGCTTTGTCTTCTTCGGTTTCAATGACAGAGATTTCCACACGTGCAAATGGATCTTTGGACGTCGTCGTTCTGAGGCATGCATCGCCAAAATCCATCTCTTCCAAAGATGAAACGCTTCTCGACACGCCTGAGAGAAATACACGTTCTGCGGATGTCATCACATCGTTCTAAAGATCAGAAATTCGGATGGCAAGAGAAGACAGTCTCATGTCTACCGTATCTTATATTTGCCCGTCTCGCCATCCGTGTGCAGTTTCCTCCCGCCTTCCACAAAAGCCACGTGACGCGCACGGTTGTTAGAATTGCTTGAATGCAAAAATGTGCACTTTATTTTGCTGGATTTTCCTACACCGGCCTATTGGTCGTATACGCCAAAAAATATTTTTTAAAATCATTCCACGGCACACGATGATGCCCATGTTCGGATAAACCAAATGCCGATCCGGGATGGGTTTGCGGCCGATCATCGCACGATCCAAACGGATCAAGAACATCCACATAACCACTTGACGGATCCAATGCGATGCTTTGCCCTGCTCCTAAAACGGTATACGCATGATCAAGACGAAAACACGTGCCATCAACCCGAGATGCTTCGGGCCACGTTTCTGCGGTACATGGTATTTCTTTCAGCAACGCATCGACCATGCGCGCAAAATCGGCGTCCGATGAAACTTTGCGGCGCACGGATTTAAACCCCGTAAGTGTTTCGACGGCATCGCCTGGACGCCCCCCTTTGTCGAGCACCGCAAACCCCCCTGCTTGCATGGCCATGGCATTTTCCATGAGCACAACCCACGTAGCGCCACCCACAGGGTATGCGTAAAGAGGCTCATGGGTTTTTCGATCCACGAACATTTCTCGTGGGGGAACAATCTGAATGCCACGCGCCATGCGAACATGAACATCCCCATGGCAGTCGGCGGTGATATGTTTTTTGATCACCCGGGGACGCGTGTGGGCAAGTGCTGCAAGCCCAGCAAGCACAAAGCAGTCCCCCACTGCGCCTTGGCATATATCGGAGATTTTAGGCCCACCCTTGAGGAACAATTTTCCGTTAAGTTTTTGCCGAATGGCGCTACGACGATGTTCGGGTAGTGGTGCAAAAGAACGTTGTGCTGACTGTGAAACCCGTGCCATCAGACATCCCTCCCCAGGGAGAGCGGCTCAATGATGGGTCCCAAGACCAGTCAAACACAAACTGACACATCGCATCAATACTTTTTTTATGGGCCATGGTTCTTGTTAATGCCCGGAATGAATAATATGACTTCGTTTATGCATCCCATTCGACCGCTAGAAAAATATGCAAGCGACGTTGTGCTTGCGAATGGATCGTCGATCCACATCCAAGCCTCACCCCACGCACTTCATGGCAAAAAAGACGAAGCGGTTTTTATTTCAGAAACATTTAGGCTTGAGGATTGGACACCCCATCTTGTTGGCGTTTTGGATCTCCCACGCGGACAAAAACCAACAGAAGATTTTGTTCATCAAAACATCGAATTTCGTCAAAAGAAAACAGACAAAAAACCATTCGCACAACTGCGTGTCGACTGGTACATGGGCCACCCGCGGGCATGTGAAGTCGTAAGTATTGCTGCACTACCATCGCTTAGCGGTCGCGACATCATGACGACTGTATGTGAATACATCGACCTTTTGCCTGGGAATCCCCAAACCCTACTTCTTGATGATGCCCATCGTGTTGTCGCAAATCCCGCAAAACCCAGTGAAAAGTCCAAACTTCGCATTTTGTACGCACGTGCTTTTTCCGCGCTGTATCCCGAAAGTACATTTGCGCTAAGCAGCCCAATACCCAATACAGCGGATCCATTGCCCAAAACAAAACGCTGCAAACTCAACGTCGAAGATGAAGCGAGCTGGTATTCTGCGTGGCATTGGCGACCTATCCATTGGGCTTCCGATTGGAAAGGCAGCGATAAGCGGTTGTATTTTGTCATGCGGCAAGGGGAATCCATCCATGACGAAATCCGACAGTATCCTGGTGAATTCAATGCCGCATTGCCTACGCTGGCTGAGTTCCCCATCGAACGTCTGACAAGCCTTATTGAAAATATCGAAATCCCAAAGACAAAAACACGTATCTTCAATACGCTTCAAAATGCCCAACAGTATGTTCCCGATGCATTGCAACCCCGATGCATCACACTAGGTAGACTCATTGCATTCCATGTTCATCAAGGACGCAAAGATCCAACATCTCTGTTCCATGTTGCCAAACTCATGGAAACTTTTGTCGATCACGAGGGTGTCTCCGATTGGGTTCTGCAACCCGGACTTATTGCAAACAAAGACGCTAAACATCTCATGCAAAACAGCAAAGTGATGGACAAATTTCGAATCTTTGTGCGCGATCGCCAAGCGTTCTAGAAAACCACACTTGCACACAATTCTGTAGAGATAGGCCTTCCTGCCTCCCTTTTTCAAATTCAATGGCAGACGCATCAAAAACATTTTACACTTTCAAATATCGTGAAGTGGGGATTTTCCTATGCGCTTTTTTCCATCGTTTTGTGTTTTCATTGCAGGTTCCGTTTTGTTTGGCTGCGCTGGAGGAAGTACGTCCTCCACACCACGTGATGTAGACAATAACGATAACAATTATTCTTCTCTCGCAAGTGGCCTTACAACCGATGGCTCGATCGTGATCCCTAATGCATCTGTAACCCGCGATGTTACACCACGCGTTGAAATATCAGGACCTATTTTGCCGACGGTATACAAGGGGCAGTATGTCGATGCTCAGAAAAAGTCTTTGTATGATTACGAAGGAATCAACTATCCCGAGGATCTTGATGGCGAAAAAGTTCTCGCAAATGATACTTCGCTTACATTCTCGTATCTACTCGAAAAATGTGCCCCTATTCTCAATGGCAATGAAGAACCCGAATATCCTATGATCGAGACCACATCATTGACCGATGACGCACTCACTTCAGCCATCGCCGCAAATTACGCCAACGTCGCACTCTGTGCCTATGAAAAATACGGTTCAAAGCCCTACTGGATCCCTGCACTTGTGAATCACGTCGATATCTGTGGTGACGTATTGGGTTCAGAATGGCGCATCATTACCGAAAATGACATTACGAATTTGACCGATGACAATTATACATTCATCCAAAATACACTCGCGGGCATTCCAGACTCTGATAACTTTTGGAGTAATTTCTACTTTTCATTGAAAGTTTATATTCGCGCCAATGACAACACACTCAAGATTGCAAATCTGACGCCCGATACATCGCCACGCATAAGCGATCTCCCTGGCGAAGTATCACAAGACGCCAAACAACATCTCGAAGGCGGTTATGTTTTACGCTGCATTCGTGAAGTTGATTAGGACGATTTCAACCCCGACACATACTCCACCCACACATTGCGTTCTGCTTGAATGTCTTTGGGAAGTTGATACACTAAAAACTGGTCGATGCATTGGTGCAACACCGCACGCAATGCCTTTTCTGCATACGCAGGAACAAACGCCTTATCTCCAAGCTTTTCGATTAACTCTCCTGCAAAGAAGCTACCATCACAGCATGGTTTCAATCGAACCATCTCGTTAAGATCTTCGCCAAGTATTTTCTGTTGCACACTATTATTTGTAAAGCACGCAGCACTGCTCACGGTATAAAATTCAGGCCGCACCGCAAAACTTTCATACTCGCCGAGAAGCCATGGTTTCGCAGGTGCATCTTTCAACCCTTTTGCAGGTACCAGAACACGCTGTGCAAAAAGTTTCATGATCTCACCCGAACGTCCTGAACGTTGAATGGCCTGCAATGTTCCAGCAAGACTTTTTCCAGCCTGGATAGGTGCATTGGCGACATCGCGATCTAATTTACGAAGCGCTTGGATACGCGCTTCGCCGTCACCCTTATAATGAGAAATCGCCATGCGTTTTAATCTGAGTTTGTTGCGCATAAACGGGCCGGGCACCAAACCCATGGTCGCGTAAAAGCCTATTTTATTGAGAATACGCAATGTTTGCCATTGCAGGCGTTCCATACGATGCCCATGACCAGCATCCAAGTTCTCTAAAAAATGTTTACGATATGCGTTGGCAGTTTTTTTGTCGGCAACCAATTCTTTCAAACGTGCATCCACTTCCTCTTCTTTTTTACCTGAAATTTTATCCCAAAACCGTGCAGGTGCAGCACCCGCATAAAATCGTTTGCTTGTGGCCAAATTGTTGTTGACCACCGCGCCCACAATCCCTGTTACCAAAATGGAAATACCCACGATGGTTAGCAAACCGGGCAAAGCCCCCGTCGCAGCCATCACACCAAATGCACCGAGCGACAATGCCCCCAAAACCGCAATACCACCGCTGTACAACAACCAAACACCGATATTTCGACCAAAGACCCACTTGCGTTTCTCAAGTTGTTTGTGCGCCTCAAGCATGGCGGGTTGTGTTTTGCGAAGTTTTCGCAAGGCCATGGTATCGCGCACAAAATGCACCACCGAGTTGATGGCATGACCCACGCCGTACAGAAGCAACAACGAAAGACCGACGGGTGATATTTTCATCACCCACAATCCCACGTACGCAAAAATTGAACCCAGTGTTGAGACCACACCCGCAACCCATTGCTGGAAGCGTGCTTCACGTTGTTGGCGTTGTAAAAACAACAATTCGGCTTTTTGAGTCGGCGTGCGTTCGCTTTCCGGCGTTTTATGTATTGCATCGCAACCACGTTGCAAACGTACAGCCAGATCTTTATGCCATTTAAAAATCTCATATCCAATCTTCACCGACCCAAACGCAAGATAACCGATGAAGATATTCAAAAATGCATCGCCCGCCGTTTTTGGGATATGATACTCAGAATGCCCCATGTCCATATTTTCGCGATCAGTGCGCGAAATCGCATGTTGTGGCTCATCAAGGCTTATCCATGCACAACACGCAGCGCCACCGGTACCTGCGACGTTGGTGGTGACATCGCGCGCAAGACGTTGTTCTGTAACCCAAGGTCTTTGTTCGGGTACGGGTAAAAGAGTATCGCGTGAGACATATTTGAACAATGCATTCGCCTGAGAAGCAATCACATAGGATGCAGAAACAGGTTTTTTCATCCCACCATCAACACGAACCCCACGCGGATCTATTTTCGATCCATTAAGAACAACGCCGTTTTCACGGTTTGCGCTTAAGTCCACAAAATGATCGCCGCCCTGCAATTGTTGTGCAACAGCCACAAGTTTTTGTGCATGGCGCGCCGCACTTTTTATCTTTTCATGGCTTGGCATTTTTTCTTGCGGTGTTTTACCGAGCCACGTCTCATACCGTTTGCCGTCCAAACCATTGAATCGAAATGACCATCGATCACCCAAATTGGATCCCAGGCATGCATTTAACGCGACTTTGGACGTCATGGGCGGAACGCATATCAACATATAAAAAAAAAACGATACTATATTCCACTCCACCCAACCATAAAACGCGCATTCAACGGCGGTCCCGCCACCACATGGATCGCGGGCAATTCACTGCGCGATGCCTGGGTAGGCCAACCGCTCGGATAATGATACTCCCCTTCGCGCAATTGCATATTCGCAATATTTTCGATTTGCACCTGCACAAACCAGCCCCTATAACGATAGCCAATACTTGCATCAAGCATCATCAAACTCGCACTCTTCGCATCGTGGGGAAGCGTACGCGGTGCAAGGCCTAAAAATCTAAGCCCCGCTTGAAACCCGCTAGGATGCTGCACCACAACACTTGCACCACCCACCAGCCACGGCGCAAAGGGAACAGGATTTCCCGAACCCGTAAATCGCGCATGGGTATAGGTGACATCCGCAGAAATTCGCATCCACGGAAATGGATCCGACCACACCACCCACTCGGCACCAAGTCGACGTGTGCCGTTGAGTTCCAAACTCAATCCCGACACATGATCATAAATCGATTCGCGCGCAATAAACGTCGCAAATCCCGCAAGCGATGTTCCTAGCCAAAGCGAAGGCGTGTAACGAAATCCCGTTTCCATAGAATCGGCAACCGTCACAGAGCCTTGCGTTTTTGCAACAATCTCTTCCACAATGCCCGTGCGCGCAGGTGTATAAGAAGTCAGCGAACGGGCCTCTGGCGGCCGATAGCCGCGTCCGTAGGCCACAAACCCTGTAACATTATCACGCATGCGCAAGGATGCTGTGATCCGCGGTGACGCCACAAAACGCGCGCCTCCCGTGGATGGTTCATCAACGGTGTGATCGTTCACATGGGCCAATATCGTATCCAAGCGAACGCCCGCATTCACACGCAAACGGCGCACGGGTTGATAATGAAAACCGCCATGGGCAAATAACAGCGTTTGCAATCCTTGCAAATTGCGCTGCACATCAATGGTTTCAAGCGATTTTCCAACATGCACACTTGCTTGCGAAAATTGTTCGCCATGCAGTCCTGCCGCCCCATGAAATTTAAGCGACGGCATCATGTTCCATTCATACCGACCGCGTAAACCCCACGACCACGCATCGTGTGTTTGATGGCGTCTGTCGCCATTGCCTGGATCCTCCAGAAACCCCGTAAAATTTTCTACAAGATCCAAATGACGGTATCCTCCATAAGCAACAGCCGATAAACGATGTTGGCCCCGTGTTAATACATAGTTCACAGACACCACACCACGTGCCGATGTTCCAGCGCCTGCATCATCGTAACTGTCGTAAAAACCCATGCGACCGCTTGCAAGATCATCGTTGCGTACAGCACCAGGAAGCCCAAAATGCGATGCACCCCCAAGCCCCATCACCGACAACGACCCAAAGCGAATGGAATCAAAAACAACATGGCGTGCATTGAGCGTTCCGCGATTGATGTTCCTATTTTGACCAAAGCCATCGTCATGGGTGGCTTCTAAAACAACAAAATCATCACCCGTACCATTGCGCGGACTCCATCCCGCAAGCAGGCGATGGCGGTTGGTGGTCCCGGCGAGATATTGGGTGCGAAAGCCCCTATCTTGCGGATCCACACCCAACTGGTAGCGAGCCGAGCCGGCCATGGCAAACGCACCTTGATCTGTTGTAAACGGACCCTTGATTACATGCACACGCCGAACAAGCTCAGGGATCACAATCCCCAAATCAAGATACCCTTGCGCATGCACATTGGACCATTCGTTCCATGGAATATCATCCACCGTGATTTCAAGATCTGAACCATGAAGTGCATCAAATCCACGCAAAAAGAATTGATAGCCTTTGCCTTCGCCGCCATGCTGAACAAGCGTAAGACCCGGTACCAAACGCAACGCGTCTTCGGCCGTACGTATGGGCACGGAAGCAATATCACGTGCGGTGATCTCGGTACTTGAAGCCGATTCTGAAGGCACAGTATCGGCTTCGACGGTTGCGCTAAATTCAGCCGGTGCAATTGCCAGCATCAGAGAGAGAAGCTCAAAGATCATGCGTATGGGGTGCTGCGTGACAATGGCCTTCGCCATTAATGTGACCTACCGTGGCCGACAATGCGAGCAGCCAATCCCATAAATTATTGATGGCCGCATTGCCAGGATCAAAGGTTTTGATATCCGTATCAAGAAGCTCCGCGGGCGTAATATGGCCATCGTTATTGCGATCGGCATCCGCAAAGGCTTGAAAGCCTACCGCCGGGTCACTCGACACGATGCTATCAAACAACAGGTGGTCAGCATGGACTGTGATTTGAAAGGTACCAGCAGCCTTGGTGTCGATCAGGGTGGTACTGTGGCAATTGCTGTAATCCGTTGCATTGTTCAATGTCCATGCGAACTGTTTTTGAATATTGCCTTTTGTCGCGGTTCCTTCGATGGTTATTGTGTCGATGGTAAATTCACCCCCGGCGTATGAACCCACATTCACCGAGGCCGACCCCACAAGCGTTCCGTGACCTTGTGATTTTTTTGTAAGATCCACAGAAATGGGTCCCGCAAACGTTGCCCCTGCCACATGAATATCTTTCAATTGCACGTCAAATTTTTTGTATGACAGCGCCCAACCATCACTCACAGCACTTGCGGGAATACCATTTTCGATGAACGATTCACCGTATGCCGTCACATGCATCGGTGCCTGATTGTATGAAAAGCTGTAATGGTCATGGGTTTCAAAACGCCTGTGAAATTTATTGTATGCATCTTCTACGCTATTTTTTCCGGGCACAATTCGAATCACACCGTCGTCGTCGGGCGTGAAAGTAGAAAAATCAAGATCATCAAATGCTGTATCTTTTTCGTAGGGATCGACAGGCTTGTACATCAGTCCAATTACGCCGTGCGAAGAACCATCAAGGGTCGCCCCAAAGGGTGCCCCCACCAAAATACGATCCTCCTCTGAATCCGTGATCACTTCAAAAGGATACTCGATACCTAATTTTCGTGCAGTGCCTCGAAAAATCGCGGTATGCCCTATCATCGGATCGCCTTCTGCAAGGCCCATGGATGCATTCCCACGGGAAAATCCAAAGTTAACGCCAAAGTATTTTCCTGGAAGCAACGTTGCCGATCCCAATTCATGACCCGTATTATTGAGATCAAGCGCCCATGCGCCTGCGAGTTGTCCCGTGACATCGCCGCCCTCATAATGCCCAGGATGGGCATAGGCCGATGGCACAAAAAAATCCCACAGGGATGCAGTGTGCAATTCTCCCGACACCGTAAAAACAATATTTTTCACCGCAAGGCGGGCTTCGTTTAAATCAACACGATATCCCAAGGCGGTATCAAACGGTGCAATTTCACCGTCGTTGATGCGAACAGGAAATGTCACTTGGGGTGATTCGCTGGCAGTGGAACATCCCATCGCCAAAAAAATCATACCACAAACAATTATTTTAAATCCCATCGTGACCCATCCTCAGGTACAATCACATTCCATCCAAATGCATCTTTAAGACGCAGTCTTAACATATCGGCCGGCGACGGTTCGCCGTGGGTCACAAACACCTGTTGGGGCGCAAGCTTGCTCGCTTTGAGCCATGCTATCATTTCCACGTAGTCGGTATGGGCCGACAATGCTTCCATGTGTGCGATGCGCGCCTGCACTTTGATGTAAATGCCATGAATTTTTAATTCATCAATGCCTTCGAGAAGCGCGCGTCCGCGCGTGCCTGCGGCCTGATAGCCCACAAATAAAATGGTATTTTTGGGATCGGGTAAAAATTGCCGAAGGTGATGCAAGACACGACCCCCGGTGGCCATGCCACTGGCTGAAATGATAATCATCGGGCCTTGTTGTTTATCAATTCGTTTGGACTCTTCCGGCGATTGCACATATTCCGTATTGTCGCCCCACGCATCACATGCCGCAATACTTAATCGGTGATCATCGGTATGCTTGCAAAAAAGCTCCGTGGCGATCACTGCCATGGGACTGTCCAAATACACAGGCATTTTCGGAATTAAATTCTTCTCTCGCAATTCACCGATCACATGCAGCATGTGTTGACTGCGCCCCACCGCAAACGATGGGATCACCACCACCCCGCCTTTTTCTGCGGTTTCATTGATGATCTTGGCAAGCTCTTGATGCACATCCACGTCAGGATGGCGTCGATTGCCGTAGGTCGATTCGACCACCAGCGTATCGGCTTGTGGCATGGGCTCTGGTGGACGCATGATCGGATCATGCTGACGCCCCACATCGCCCGAAAATGCGATGGACGACTTACCGATCTGAAGACGCACACAGGACGAGCCCAAAATATGTCCTGCACGAGAAAACAGCCCCTCTACCAAGGGCGTCACTGCAAATGGCGTGTGAAAATCAATGGGGTGCAATTGTGGCAAACATGCTTCGGCATCATCGCGCGTAAAAAGTGGTTCCGGGGAGGCATGGCGCGAATAACCATGGCGTGCCGCTCGGCGAGCATCTTCTTCTTGCAAATAGCCTGCATCAGGCAAAAGAATTTCAAGAAGATCGCGTGTGCCTGCAGTACAAAAGATGGGGCCTTTAAAGCCCGCTTTGCACAATTTAGGCAAATAACCCGAGTGGTCGATATGCGCATGCGTAAGCACCACCGCTTGTATGCTTGATTCATCCACGGGCATGGGGCGCCAATTGCGTTCGCGCAGTCGTTTCCAGCCTTGGAACAGGCCACAATCAACCAGGATGCGTACACCCTCCGCTTCGATGAGATAGCGTGAACCTGTGACTGTTTCCGCGGCGCCTAAAAACCTGATCGATGGTTTTGGTTTGGACATAAACCGTTTAAACTACGCCTCAAATCATGATGCCACAAGGTCCATCAGCGCATCATTAATCGTGGGATGTAAAAAGACAAAACCGTGCTTCAACAACACCTCAGGCACCACGGCGCGCCCTTCCAGCAGCATGCTTGCCGCTTCACCCAAGGCTGCCTTCAAAATAAATCCCGGCACATGGCAAACGGCTTTTCGTTTGAGGACTTTTGCGAAAGTCTCTGTGAATGCTTTGTTATTCATAATTTCTGGTGCAGCAACATTCATAGGACCACGCAATGCTTCGTTGTTGACTGCAAACAACATCGCGTCAACAACATCATCCAGATGCACCCATGGCATGATTTGTTCGCCATTTCCTATGCGCCCGCCTAAGCCCAGTGAAAATACAGAACGTAATTTCTCAAACGCCCCCCCACCTTTACCAAGCACAACACCCAAACGCGCGTTAACTACGCGCACGCCCAATGTTTCCGCTTCATTTGCCGCATGCTCCCAGGCCACACACACCTGCGCCAAAAAGTCATCGCCCGCTGTTTCTGATTCATTCGCAACGGGCCCATGCAGCCCGTAAAATCCAACACCGCTTGCGCACACCAAAACACGCGGTGGTGTGGATGCTTCGCGCATACAAGCCATCAAGATATTTGTTGTTTCAACGCGGCTTGCGCGGATCTCGCGTTTCACAGAGGCAGACCATCGCCGCGCCGCCACAGGCGAGCCGGCCAAATGCACCACCGTATCCGCATCCCCTAAGGCATCAACAAGTTCATGTCCGGCGCGTACAAGTGTCACATGCTCCCCCAGAACAGACCGCGCATGCGCCGCATTGCGAACCCATGCAATGACTTCAAAGCCCTCACGCAAGCAATGCGAAATCAATGCACGCCCCACAAATCCCGTTGCACCTGAAATCAATATTCGCTTTGCCATCGGGGTTCCCTCAAAAATAAATATTACATCTCCCCAATTTCCCGATTGATCGCAACGCGCGTTTTGCATAGCCTGGTCATGTGCCGCCTTAAAGGAGCCTCCATGGGTGCAGCGGTGCAATGGGATCGATGTTACGAAGGCCTAAAATTGGCCATTCCTGATGCAATCAAAAAGCACCAAGACACTGTGGTTGGTTTTGAACCACAGGGCGGTCCATTCCAACTGCGCATTACCTATGAAAAAAATTCAGCGACCCTTCACGGGCCACGTGCTGCCACTCTCTTCCAAAAAGGACTCGGCGATGCGCCATACTACGATCACAAGGCCGCAATTGCGGTGATCGAACATGCCGTCGATCCCAAAGTATTCACATGGGACAAAGAAATAGACCTGCAACACAGTCACCCATGCGAAAGACCTGAGCTCGCAAATCAACTGCAACCGATGCGCGAGATGTTAGGTCGCATCAGCATTGAAAAAACGTTCAGCCATCCGTTGTACAAAACGTGCATGCCTGAAAGGATCTTCAAACAAGGGCGCATCACTCTCACCAATTACCTCAAAGAGCCCTTTGTGACCAAAATTACGATATCGGGTCGGCCTCAATTAAAATCACAGACCTCATTGCCGCTGATGTTTCAACGGCAAACATGGGCGCTTACCAACCTACGCATTGAAAACGTGGAAGTTACGCAAGCAAGTGGCAAGCTCCCACATAATTTTGAAGAAACGCTGGTTTGGGATCTGATTAGGGCTGTGGGGAAATCTTAGAGAAAAGGAAGCACCCCCACCCGGCGAGGCGCCGACCTCCCCCTCGCTTCGCGAAGTGGAGGTAGAACACACAAAAAAAAGCCCAGTGACAACCGTGAGAGGCTGCCACTGGGCTTATTTAAACCGCGTTAGTTAATAAATTCAAAAATTGAATTTATTGACGACCGCGCGGACGGAACGATGACGGGCGACCGCCACCACCACCACCGCCACCCGATGGGCGACGATTGTTGGTGTTTGACTCGCGCGCTTCGCTAACAGCGATATTGCGTCCGTCGAGTTGGCTGCCGTCGAGTTCTTCAACCGCACGCTCTGCATCACCATCTTCTTCCATGGTCACAAAACCAAAGCCACGTGAACGACCGGTTTCACGGTCAGTTACAACTTTGGCTTCAAGAACGTTACCACACTGAGCGAAGTGCTCAGCGAGTTGTTCGTTGTCTGTGTTCCAGGAAATTCCACCAACAAAAAGCTTCTTAGACATCACTAAACTCCATCAAATCCCTTGCATAACCGACTGATCGAGTAAGTGATAAGTACGGTGCACCAGGACTGTGTAAATCACTTGCGTAGAATACAGCGCGCACATAATCTTGTCAACCAAATCATACACATAACCGCCTTTCATGCTTTTGAATGCGTGTGTGGTCAGTTTTGGCGCATAAACATTTACTCTTCGGTGGGCTTTTTGTGCTCGATCTTAAAACACATATGAATGCGCTTATTGCGCCCAAAATCCTCAGGAATGGTCTTTTCCGTAATGTCTGTAATCGTGAGATCTCTCAAGGGCTTATGGTCCAATTTGAAGCGACGATTGTTGGTGGAAAAGATCAAGATCCCATCGGGTGTAAGCAAATTGGCACACGCATGAATCAGCTTCACGTGATCCCGTTGGATATCAAATTCATCTTCCATGCGCTTCGAATTGGAAAAAGTGGGTGGATCAAGAAAAATGAGGCCATAGCGCTTTTTCTCTTGTTGAACCCACGTAACACAATCGGCTTGGATGAATTGATGGGAAGGCCCACGAAAACCATTGAGGCGCATATTCTTTGCAGCCCAATCCAAATAGGTGGCCGACATATCCACCGTGGTCGTTGAACGCGCGCCACCAAGGGCCGCATAGGCACTCGCAGAACCCGTATAAGCAAACAAGTTGAGCATATCGCGGTTTTTAGAAAGCGATGCGAGCATTCCACGCGTCAAGCGATGATCTAAAAATAAACCTGTATCCAGATAGTCGGTGAAATTAACAAAAAAGCTCAAACCACTTTCTTGAACTTCAACAAAACTATTCTCAGTGCCTGTTTTTTCGTATTGCAATACGCCGCGCTGACGTTTGCGCACTTTGAGATGCACGTTTTTAGGATCAAATCCCAACACCTCAGGAACAATCGCCATCACATCGCGAACACGCACGGCCGCTTTGTGTTCGTCGACAGTTTGTGGGGCTTGGTATTCTTGCACCACCGCATGATTGCCGTAAATATCTACTGCAACAGCATACTCAGGGATATCGGAATCATAGACGCGGTAACATGAAATTTTTTGACGTTTGGCCCATTTGGCCAAATGCTTGGCATTTTTTTTAAGACGTCCTTCAAACATCGGCGCGCCCGTGGACAAACGCCGCGTATGACGATGGGAGGTTGTGCCTTCTTCTTGAACATAAAGAGGAATGTCGAGCAGCGTGCATTCGAGAGGTCCGTTAAACATCGTAAAACGACGTTCGGCGCGCAAACACAAAGCCTTTCCATGCTCTGCATCACCCAACAGAATAAACGCACGCCACCCACCAAAATATTTTTTGAGCGTATCGCCTAGGCCTGAAAACAATGCTGGCAATTCATCGGCTTCACCGATACGCACACCATAGGGTGCATTGCATACGATAAGTCCGGCCATCCCGCGTTTTGGGGGCCTGGCATGGGTCACATCACGTTGGCTTAAGGTAAGGAATTCGACAACCCCAGCACGTGTGGCATTTTCACGAGTAGAGATGATGGCGTCTTTGTCGTTGTCGCTTCCGAGTATCAACGGCATATTCAAAATGCCAGCAGCGCGCCGCTCTTCGGCTTCTTGGCGAACCTTCTGCCAACATGCTTCGTCATGCAAAAGCCACCCGTGAAAACCGAAACGATCTCGCAACAGACCTGGTGCAATATCACCGGCAATCATGGCGCCTTCAATCAAGAAAGTACCCGAACCACACATGGGATCCAAAAGCGGCTCACCTTGTGCTGCAATGTCGGGCCATTTGGCGCGCAATAGAATCGCCGCAGCTTGATGCTCTTTAAGCGGTGCATGACCGCCTTCCATGCGATAACCGCGCTTGTGCAAACTGTCGCCCGACATATCGATGGAGATCACTGCTTCGGTGTCGGTGACGAACACATTAATCAAGACGTCGGGTCTGTTGACATCAACACTGGGACGCACGCCATGGCTTTCACGAAAAGAATCGACCACAGCATCTTTGATCAACTGGCTGCCGTAATGGCTGTGATCAATCGGTCCACCGCGGTTTGAAAAATCGATGGCAAACGTGCGTTCGGGTTCCAAATGCGCGTGCCATGCAATGTCCTTGGCACCTTGATAGACACTTTTTTGATCGGTGATGGCGTAACGCGCAATGGGCAACAAAATACGACCCGCAATGCGGCTCCACAAACACGCGCGGTAGGCGACTTCGAGATCGCCCGAAAAAACAACGCCGCCAGCCTTCTCGCCCACTTCGACAGCACCAAAGTTTTCGAGCTCTTGTTTGAGTAGGCCTTCTTGGCCGCGAAGGGTCGTTGCGAAAAATGGATGGATCGATGTCATGGGCGCGCACGGTACAGAACCCACAGGAACCCCGCAAGGGACACGTTGGCAGGTCGTATCCCACATGCTATAGCGGTTCATGTGGTACGGAAGCAGACTTTGAAGCGCAATGAAGAGTCATCCCCCCTCTTTCACAACCGTGAAATCAGTTGGCTTGCATTCAATCGGCGGGTCATTGAGATGGCGGCCAATCGAAGCGTCCCTCTGCTTGAGCGTCTTCGATTTTTGATCATTTTTAGCACCAACCTGGATGAATTTTTTGAAGTACGTGTCGCCGGATTGGCCGAGCAATTGGCGGTAGGCGTCAATCCTGGGCGTGCCGATGGCATGAGTGCCCAACAAACACTCGCAACCATTCGTCCCCATGTGAAAGCCTTGGTGACCGAGCAATACCGCTTGTATGGCGAGATATTAACCGAACTCGCGCTGCATGACGTCCGACTGCTCAACGCCACCGCGTTTGGGCGAAGAGCCGCCTGGATCAAACGCTATTTCCATGATCATCTTTTGCCTGTTCTCACACCCATGGGATTGGACCCTGCTCATCCATTTCCCCGTGTCCCAAACAAATCGCTTTATTTTATCATCGCGCTTGAAGGAAAAGATGCCTTTGGGCGGAGCAATCAACTTGCGGTATTACAAGCACCACGATCTTTACCACGCGTGATTGCACTCCCCCACGATGCACGTGGGGGCGCTGATTTTGTCTTGCTAAGCAGTATCTTGAGTCATCATGTGAGCGATATTTTCCCAGGCATGAAAGTGCTTGGGTGCTATCCCTTTCGCGTGACCCGTAACAGCCATTTGTGGATCGACGAAGAAGAGTCCCAAGACTTGCTCAATGCCCTGGCGGGTGAATTGCCACGCCGTCACTACGGTGCTGCAGTGCGTTTGGAAGTGGCGCACACATGTCCTGAGCCCTTGATTTCTTTTTTGCTTCAAAAATTTAAATTGGAACAAGACGATGTCTATCGGGTCACAGGTCCGGTCAACATCAATCGCCTCACCACACTGATCGACCAAGTCGATCGCCCCGACTTAAAATATCCAGCCCATGTCCCATATACGCAACCCGTTCTTTCCCATGAAAACAATCTTTTTGAGGTTCTGAACAAAAACGATGTTCTTTTGCATCATCCCTACGATAGTTTTAGCAGCGTGGTGCGTATGCTCAAACAAGCATCGCGCGATCCCAAAGTTGTTGCTGTCAAAATGACGTTGTATCGTACAGGGGCAGGATCGCCGATTGTTGAAGCGTTGCTTGCATGTTGCAAATCAGGCAAAGACGTCACCGTCGTGGTTGAACTGCGTGCACGGTTTGATGAAGCCGCCAACATCGGCCTTGCCAATCGGTTGCAGGATGCAGGCGCCAATTTGGTGTACGGTGTGGTCGGTTATAAAACCCATGCCAAAATGCTGTTGATTGTTCGGCGCAAAGGCGACGATTTACAAAATTTTGTGCACGTGGGAACGGGCAATTATCACCCACGCACATCGACCGTGTACACCGATATTGGTTTTCTCACATCCGATCCCGAAATGGGTAACGATGTGCAACGACTCTTTCAGCAATTGACGGGACTTGGTTCCGTTCAACGTTTGCGCAAATTATGGCATGCACCGTTTACACTTCACAAAAACTTAATCGCAGCCATTGTGCGCGAAAAAAAAGCAGCACGGCGTGGTGAACGTGCCCAGATCATGATCAAAATCAATGCGCTGTCAGAGCCCGAGCTCATCAAGCATCTCTACGATGCAAGCGACGCCGGTGTAAAAATAGATCTCTTGGTGCGCGGGATCTGCTGTTTGAAACCTGGCGTCCCTGGCTTATCTGAGAATATCCGCGTGCGTTCGGTTCTTGGACGTTTCTTAGAACATTCACGGGTGTTTTATTTTTACGCAGAGGGTGAAGAGAAGATGTTCTGTTCAAGTGCCGATTGGATGGAGCGCAACATGTTTCGCCGCATCGAAGTGTGTTTTCCTATTGAAAATCCTGCATTCAAAGCACGCATCATGAACGAATGTTTGCGGCCCCAGTGGGAAGCCAAAACAGGCGTGTGGGAATTGATGGCCGATGGTACATACAAGCCCGTCACCGAAGGCACCCTCGCCCGCCATCCCCAGGAGGAAGCGGACCGGCTTGCGCGGCTGGTGATTGCGCCGTTGCGAATTGCATCTTAAAAAAACACACATTTCATCACATACTTGGTTAATAAAAACACGCCAAACACATTTTCTTCCAGCCGGCATATCCCAACGTTGGTATGTTATGAGTATGCCCTCGCGAGGTGCGGGGGTGGTATAATGTGTGAGGTGTGGGATGTCGGGTAATATGGATTTTCCACCGTATGTGGCGCCGCCAGTCACTGGTTCCGATTCCACTCAGCCACCACTTCTGGATGGTGCACCAGGCTTACCCTTGAGCCCGCCGAACACACCGGACGATAGCGGCGTGCCGGGCAGTTTACATAGTGCTGATTCATACACAGACCCGAATGCTCCGGGAAGTCGTAGGTCGTTAACGTCAGCGGACGATCCAGGGCGTGGAGCGCAGCCGGAAGAACCAGCAGCAGGTCGGGGAGGGGCATCGTTCTCGTTAGGGCTGGGGAAACACCGGTTGGAGCAGCCCGAAGGAAAGCAACCGAAGCGTGAGAAAAGCTCGCTTACACCCAAGGAGACCACGCAGGTCGCTGCAGCAGCCGCACAAACGGCCAAACCGATCATCGCCACCCTGCCTAAAGCAATCAACGATCTCGCTCACCTCTCAGCTGACAAAGGCAGTATTTTGATGGGGAACGATCAGCTGCAGGAGGCACAAGCCCAGAAAATGCTCAAGACGCTTCAAGGGACACCTGAACTTAAAGCTGCCGTTAATAGCGCGCTTGTCGAGGCTGAGACCACGCGGTTATTGGGGGGAGGCACGAACGACGTAGGAAATGCCTTTGCCTCGAAACTTATGGAATCTATCCAAGCCATAAGGCCCATTTCAACAGAGAGAGACGCCCTCTTCGGTATAACACGAAATACTGATGGCACAGTAAGCGACATCCACTGGCCCACAGCAGAGCAAGCGATTCTGCATATCGAAGCCATCGTTCAGCTTAGTGCTGATGTTGTTGAATCTAAAAATGCCCCTATTGCAGAAACATTAATGGCCGGTTTTTTCGGTATCTTTAAATCAAAGCTCGGTCCGGATGGGGTTAAACGCTGGGGTGGTTATGACTGGGGAACGGCGTGCCAAGCATTTACAGGTAAGGGCACGCCTGGCGAAGGCAAAGGTTTTCTCGGTGCCCTTACAGGCCACCGCCTCGCGCGGCTTGATGCGCTACGTAAAAAACCAGCCCCAGACAGGGAGCTCGGGACTAATGTTCAAGTACGCCCAAGAAGTGATACAGACCTCCCTGCCTCTGTTGAAGTACGTGCTGCGGAAGTCCATAGGGAAGCCACTAGACCGCACGACGCCGAACTGACTGTGGAACCCACCCCATCACATCGCTGACGCGATGATCACGCCGAAATCACGGAAATCATGCCGCAAATCATGCCGGGTATTGCAATGTGCAGTTCTGCACATTGTGCGACATCGAACACCCCCACCGCTTGCAGGGTTACCGCTGTCGAAGAGGCTTGAGCAAAAACGTTATTCTAAATCATTGAGCGCGTCTTGGGTCCACGCAAGCAAAGCCTGATCCATATTGGCGAGAGCGAGTGCCTTCACACGACGTAATATGGGCTGCATGACCCAACGAGGGAGTGGCGCTCCACGCATGGCAGTTCGTACAAACGCAACCACATCAGGTCGCGATGCAAGCCGCTCTCCTATAAAATATTTCATCACGTCTGAACTGTCGAGCGCGCATAAGCCTTCAATACAAGAACACACCACATAAATATCATTTTCAACGCGCAAGCGTGCGCCAAGCGCGGTACGCAATAAAAACGGTTGATGCGCGCTCAATGAAAAACTTCGTTGCATCGTTTCGCGTGCTTTGTGCACACGCATTGCAAAAGGTGATGCCGGTGTTGCAGGGCGAATGCACAATATGGCATCCCACCCATGCAATGATTTTCTCACAAGATGGTTTTTAAGGGTTTGCATAGACGGCGCTTGCGATTCATAGGCAGCCACCAAGGGAAAAGCAGACCAAGGGTACTGCAGAGTGTCCAATTCCGTTCTAATTTTTTTTGCGGATTGGATCCCTAATGAGGTCGCAACCACGCTATCACACCACGAATAACACAGATCGAGAAAGTCAAAACGTCCATGGTTTTCTCCAAACTCAGCGCCTTGTAACGCCCAATACGCGACACCCGTCGATTCGCCATAGGCCCCCCCTGCGGCGAGTGTCATGACAATATGAACATGCGGATCAGGGAACCATTTTTTGAGAACATCGGATTCTGCGCCAATCAAGGAGGTACACACGCCCAGGCCGCGATAACTCGGGTGTACATACGCCAGAGAAATGTGCATTTCCACACACAACACGTGTTCTTCATGGGTATCATCGTCATCAAAACACGGCTGCTTCATCGTGCGCGACATGTGACACATCAAAGAACCCTGAAGATCATACCAACGAACTTCATAGATCCACGGTTTTGACCAAGAGGTCATCACGGCTTCACAGCCTGGAATAAAATGGGCGTACAGTGTTTGCAGATCGGCAAGAAGTCTGTCCTTGAGAGACAGCGAACCAGGCGATGGCAATTCCAACATCGGTCCTGTCACAAAGCAAGGCGGCGTTGATTCGGAACGTTGTTGTGAACCAAAGTCACTTTCATGTGCAACACGCGCATGCTGAGGTTCCCATCGCAGTGATGTAAAAGCGGGTTCTGATTGGATGCGTCTCATTTTATTGGTTTCCAAGATCTCGCAATACGTGCCGAATCAATTTATTTTTAGGATCATAGTCATGCACAAACCACGGGCGTTTTATGATCAAACGCACTTGGTCACGAAAAAACTGGGGCATTGCTTCATCCACGAGCGCGCCATTGGGTTTTGAAAACCAAGCAACAAAGTTTGTCGCCGAGTAAAACCATGCACGTATCATTTTGGGTTCCGCGTCATCAGGAGGTGCACTGGCAAGAGTTGCCACACATGCTGCCCATTTTTCGTCGATGTCGCCGAGCAGGGGATCCATCATTGCGCGTTCTTCAAGGGACAACGGACAAGAAGCGACCATTGAAGCAAAAGCAAACCAATCCGCTGCAGGACTTGTTTCATCACGCAGAGGCAACATGGCAACGCTTGCATAAATCACCGCAAGCCAATCGTGTTGTGTCTCACAACGTCGCATCATGGATTCTAAATGCCCAATGACGCTGGTTCGGCACATCTCTGAAGCACCCACCCGTGTACGCGCCACGCAGATCTCGCCTGACGATATTGCAATATGCGCAAGTTGATCAAACGCCCAAAAGTTCAAATCAAGATCGCCACGTTCTTCGGCAAGTTGGATCACGCGGGCCAACATCGCAAGGACTGTCCACCGAGGGGGTACCCCATCGTCAAGCGATTCTACCATGCGCCGTGTGAGTTCAATCACATCCGATCGATGTGCAAGTATTTGTACAATTTCACGGTTCATGTATTCGGAGGCATCTCGGTTTTTCAAACCGGCGATGGCCGCAAAAAGATGAGCTATGTCGGTCTCATCATCAAGAACGCGACAAAGTACATCGCGCAGTACAAACGGTTCATGCTCCACATGCGCAAACTTTTGTTGCATCGAGGTTTCTGCACGTTTGACGCGCGTGGAAAAAGGCGATGTGCATGTTTCGGGACGAATGTGCAAGACAGCACTCCATCCACGATTTGCGGCAGAAGACACAAGAAATTGTTTGAGCGATTGCATCGTTGGCGCTTGATGTTCAAATACCGCAGCTTGCGTAAATACGTCCCATGGATATCTGATGCCATTCAGTGCCGCTTTTGATTTTTTTGCAGCATCCGGTCCCAATGCCAAACCCACAACATGGTCGCACCAGCTGGAACACGGTCGAAGAAAATGCCGCCGCGCATCTCTGTCTTCAAAATCAGCGCCAAAGCTCACCCAATAGGCGATCCCACGTGTTTCGCCATACACCCCAGCGGCTTCAATACCCATGGTAATTCTAATGCGCGGATCAGGGCACCATCGTTTAAGCAGAGCAGCCTCTTGGCCTATCAGTGCAGAACACAAGCCATAGCCTCGATAGTCGGGGTGAACGTACGCAAGCCCAATATCCATATTCAACGTACTGATGCCTTTGCCTGAAACATCGTCGTCTTCGGCATAATCAAAATACGATCCACCCAGAACACGATTCATGTGACATGCAAGTCGACCCTCGCGATCAAACCACAGAGCGCCACATACCCCAGCATCATCCTCCCGATGTATAGAAACTTTACAACCCGGAATAAAATCTGTGTAAAGTTTTCTTAATGACGCAAGAATGCCTAACTTAAGCAATGGACGTGGCAGATGAAGCCACGGCGCAACATGGGGTGAGGGTAAATCCAGCCTCTGCACGGTGCCGAAACAGGGAGGCGTTGAATGGGGGCGCTCTTCTATTTCGGGGGCATTGTCCGCACGCGATGATCCAATAAAGAAGGGTTCTGAGTGTACGCAGCGCATGGTGGGAGGCTTATCGGGATAACGTACTGAAAAGTTTCGTATATTGTGAAATCCAACACCCACACTCGGCACTTCGTGCCGACCTCTCCCTCGCTGACGCGAAGTGGAGGTTTAAATACGTGCAGTGCTTTCAATGGCATCGCGATCCACGTAGCAGCCTTGCAGATGACGCGCATATTGTGCGCCATCGTAAGCGCTGCGGCCATGTAACAAACGTTCGTTGTCAAACATCATCAAATCGCCTGGCTTTAAAATCGTCCCAAAACGCCATTGGGGATCTTTGAGCATGACAGCAAAACGACGGTAGGCAGCAAGGTAAGCATCACAGATGTTGTCAGGTAGATCGAGAGGCTGAATCGCGCGGTTGTTGTAAATCACCCGTCGCAAAGCCCCTGTGTCATCGCACGCAATCAACGCCTGACGCGCTTGAATATCGCAATGGCTGTCATGATAGCGAAACAGCACACTATGGTTTGTAAGCAAAGCAAAGGCTTCTGGGTTTTCGCGGCGAAGCGCTTCGGCTGCAGCAAAACCATCCACCAAGACGGTTTCACCGCCCACCGCTGCCGCCTGCAAACAATGCAAAAGTTGCACACCAGGCACCGGATCGCGATAGGGATTGTCGGTATGGGGCAAAAGTCCCGCATCACTGTATGCGAGATGATCATGATTGGCCACCGCGCGCACATCAAACACACGACCGTAATTGGTACCTCGCACAAACGCGAAGCGTTCACCAAAGCGTGCCACTTCGCCATCATCGCATGGCACATCGGTAGCAAAGGCCACACCCGCACGCATGAAATCATGGAGCCATGCTTTTAAAACAGCCGGATCTTCAAGGGCCTCTGCGGTTTGCCGTGCAAAATGGGGTCTGTCATCGCCACACCACAATGCAGCCTTGGGCCGTGGCTCAGTGCGGGCAAGCAACCGACGCCACGGAATTTCGCCCTCATGCCCTTCGGGTGCAAAGACAACGCGCAGCGTCTCGCCAACACACGTTGCGTATGTTATGGTCACATGTCGAGGCAGGTCACTTATGTCGTACAAACGTTGGTCGGTCCCCACATTGACGCACTTGGCGCAACGACACGCATCGCGTAACACAAGCGCTGAAAACTCTCTTTCATTGACACGCACACCCGTCCCAGTCCCCAAGACGATCACATTTTCCGACATAGTCCCCTGCTTTCACCAAGAAATATCCATGGGTTGTGGTTACACTTTGCCCACGGGTGGCTATGTAAGCAAAGCGATCCAAACAAGGCAACACCATAGGATTTGATCATGGCATATGTAGCAGCACTTCAGAGTACGCGTCCTTGTACAGACAATCCGTATACTGCCCGCCCTGATGGAGCGCCTGTTTATGCGTGGGGAACGCAACTGCCCCGTTACCGTGCCGCGCAAGATTTGCAAGTGCACCAAGAAGACATAGATCCTCGTCGCAGCGTGGCCTCAGCACGCGATGTCGCTGACTACTACTTGCGCTCGGGCGTAAACATCAAACACCCCGACAAAAAGCGCACGAGCGTGCAGGCTGTGGCCAAAGCACAGGAATGGCAGTTACAAATTCCAACAGCAGTACGCCCTACCGGCAATGCTTCGGCGTATGCTGAAGGACAAACGCCTGGGGGAATTCCTCTTGCGCGCCAACACATCGCGCCCACGGCAGAACAAACAGCACGCACACTCACCGCCCTCCAATGCATTAATCCCAACACCTTGGAACATTTTGCACGGAACATGGAAGACATTATCGATGCCATGGCGTCATGCGCATCGCCTGCACTGGCACTGCGGGGTGCGATGAGTTCCAATGCCAAAGGGTCTCTTGATACCATCAGTGCTCGCCGACTGGACCTTTCTTGTGATTTCAAGGACCTCAAAGTAGGACTTCTCACCGGCCCCTTGGCCGTTCTCGGTCTCGTACACTTGCCCACGCAGGCAGAAACCCAAGAGCACGGAGGCATGCTCACGCCAGAGCAGTACTGGATCATCGCGCACAGACGTGCATGCGATTGGCTACAGATTACGCCCAATCCCGAACGCCCAACACAAGCCCACGCCGTCGCGGATCTCATGGCTGGATTGTCCTTGCGTATGACTGCGATGTTTTGTGCTGGAAGTCTCACACCCAATCCAACCCCCAATGAATTTGTAACGCTCTTCAATGATGGCGTTTACAGTGCTAAGCCTGCTTTGTGCCAAACCATAGAGGTCCGTCACCCAGGCCTCGTATCGGCTGATCTGAGCGTTCTGGGGCAACAGGCCAAAGAAGACAAACAGCTCATCGGCAACATCTTTGATACTCGTCTTTTCAAGCCACTGACACGCGGTGCAGTGGATGCAGGCCTTTTACGCCCTGCGGATTTTGTTGTGCGCCAACAAAAAATGATGCTTGATCTTCGCATTCCGACGATTGAAGCGACGGCGATGACGCTTGCGCGCACACATCATGCAGAGAACCAAGACGATGCAGGTGCCATGCAAGTGCCTACGACCTTCGTCAATGGCAATCATGCAGAGGTATTTATTCGATGCAAAGTGGGTGATCGGGCGTACTGGATTCACTTCGGGGGAGCAATTGACGACTTTGAAAATGCCGAAATTTTCGTGAGCCCACTTGCCCCTCTCAGCGAAAAACCGCCAACCAGCACGATATCATTTCTGTTTGTAAATGCTTACTATGGGCGTAATATCGCGGATGAACGAAACACCGATGGTGATATGTTTCGCGTCACCGAAATAGATACTGAAGGCAAGGCCCAATTTGCACGCGCCACAGCCGATAGCCAAGGACGATTGACCATTAAGACGTCGACAGAACAGGTGCCGGGTGCTGTCGTGGTTGTGCTTCAAGAAGACGCGCTGTAAAAGGGCAGACACGGGGGTCTACCCCTGCATTCATAACACACCTCCAATGGACAGCGCTTCATGACCTTGCTTCGCTTTGATGATGTCACCCTTGGATTTGGTGATCCACCGCTGCTTTCTCACGCCAATTTACTACTGCAACCCAACGAGCGGGTGTGCCTTGTAGGGCGCAATGGTGCAGGGAAATCGACACTTCTCAAAGTGGCCGATGGCACACTGCGCGCCCAAGAAGGCATCATTTGGCGCGCACCTGGTGTGCGCATTGCAACCCTTGCCCAAGAACTTCCCGAAGCACATTCGGCCAATGTGCGCGATGTGGTGGCAGGCGGATTGCATGAAATCGTATCATGGCTTGCGCAGTGGCATGATGAGTCCATCAAGCCCGATGCCAATCTCGATTTGCTCGCAGATCTTCAACATCGCATCGAAAATGCCGAGGGTTGGGATGTGGATGAACGTATCGACAATATGATCGAACGACTTAATCTCCCTGCGCACAAAAGCATGGACCAGTTGTCGGGCGGTTGGCGACGACGTGTGATGCTTGGACGCGCGTTGGTCAGCAAGCCCGACGTGCTTTTGCTTGATGAGCCCACCAATCATTTGGATGTCAACACCATCACATGGCTCGAAGAACATCTGCTCGGATTTCCGGGCTCGCTTTTGTTTGTGACCCACGATCGCGCGTTTTTACAACGACTGGCCACACGCATTGTTGAACTCGATCGTGGAACACTCAAAAGTTGGGAATGCGATTACCATACGTTTTTAGAACGTAAACAGCACGAACTCGATGTAGAGGTCGCACACAACGCCCTTTTTGATAAACGTCTCGCCGCCGAAGAAGTCTGGATCCGTCAAGGTATCAAAGCCCGTAGAACCCGCAACG
>SXGS01241020.1_pt1 | contig 37162 bp, 25 predicted proteins | sample 3174681 | NCBI WGS metagenome assembly SXGS01 (sample SAMN11356861, study PRJNA531348) | freshwater metagenome | isolation source: freshwater sample F1-80 | place: China: Fuxian Lake, Yuxi | collected 2017-12-25
AACGTTTTCGGGGCCTGCTCGACGTTCACTCACGTTATGGCCCGCCAGCTCGCTGAGCTGCCCAAGGCAGCCCTTTGACATCGAAGGCTCTCGCCGGTTCGTTGCCTTGCCAGCGACTTCGACTGCTTCCGGTCGGAACAAATAAGATACCGGCGTGGGTTTCGCACCCACTGGATCACCAACACTTGCACGGCGCACACCCGAAGCGTTAGCGAGGGCCGCAGCATCCCTCGCTAACGCTTCGGGTTGGTATATTATTTTCTACCCGCGCGCCAAAGCATCAAACATCGATTCGCAGCTGGCAACCCTGCCGCCCGCCGAGCCATTACGAGACTAACCCACTTACCATGATCTCCCGAATCGGCTCGCCGAAATCCACGTTCAATCGTCGCCGCCCCGGCACCTCCAGCCGTCGTCCGTCGAGACCCAACAGGTGCAGCACGGTCGCGTGCATGTCGGTGACGTAGTGGCCGGGCTCCAAGGCATGGAAGCCGAGCTCGTCGGTGGCGCCGTGAACGATGCCGCGCTTGACGCCGGCGCCGGCGAAGAAGACGCTGAAACCGTGTGGGTGATGGTCGCGGCCGTCGCGCCCGCCGCCACGCTGTTCCAATCCCGGCGTGCGGCCGAACTCGGTACAGAATACGACGAGCACGTCATCGAACAGGCCGCGGCGTTTCAAATCCTTCAAGAGGCCCGCGACCGGCTTGTCGATGGTGGCGCACAAGCGCGCGTGGTTGCCACGCAGGTCGCGATGTGAATCCCAAACACCGTAGGGAGACGGAAAGACCTGCACGAAACGCACGCCGCGTTCGACGAAACGCCGCGCCGCCAGCAAGCGTTCGCCCGCCAGGCGCGTGTTCGGCTGATCGAGGCCATACAGGCGCTGCGTCTCTGCCGATTCGCTCGACAGGGCGACGGCTTCAGGAATCGACGTTTGCATCCGGAAGGCCAGTTCGTATGTGCGGATGCGGGCACGCAGGTTCGCGTCTTCCGGATACTCAACGCCGGCCAGGCCGTTGAGGCGATTGATGAGCTCGAATTCGTTGCGCTGTTCGTCCGCGAGAATGCTCGTGTCGCGTCGGCCGTTCGGCAGCGGGTTGTTCGGATCGAGATTGAGCGGGATGCCGTTGTGGCGCGGGCCAAGGTAGTTCGCATCGATCGACGCCCGCGTGTCGGACCTCGTCGGCCCGCCGAGCACAAGATATTGCGGCAGGTTGTCGTTCAGGCTCCCCAGGCCATAATGCACCCACGAGCCGATCGACGGCTGCACTTCGTCGAGCCGATGGCGACCCGTGTGGATTTGATTCTCGGCCGCGTGATCGTTGTCGGTCGTGTACATCGAACGGACGATCGCCAGATCATCGACGCAGCTCGCGATGTGCGGCAGCCAGTCGCTGATCTCGATGCCGCTCTGGCCGTGCTTGCGCCAACCGACTTGCATCGGATAGACGATCGGATAGCGATCACGCTGATTGATTTCGGCCGCGACGACGGAGCGCGAGCGCCGATCGTGCAGCGGCGAGTCGAGCGGATTCGCGAACGGCGTGCGGTCGAACGTCAACCCCGCGTAATGGTTGAGCGCGGGCTTGGGATCGAACGTCTCAAGATGACTGTAGCCGCCGGAGAGAAAGATCCAGATCACCGACTTCGCCTTGGGCGCGTGATGCGGCGTGGCACTTCCCGGTTCGGCCCGGACGATGCCGTCACGCTGCAGCATGGCGCCAAGCGCGAGGCCCGTGAAGCCAAGGCCGACGTCGGCGAGGAAGGTGCGGCGGATCATGACTTCACCTTGACAAAAAATAGCGGTTGCCCCAACGGATCCACGTCTCGCACTAGCTGAAGGAAGCAATTGAAGACCTCCGATTTCAGCCAGCCTTGATCGTTTGGCGCCGATTGGTAGAGTCCATCGTCCAGGCGGAGTATGTCGAAATGCGGCTCTTCTTTTCGGGCATCAACGAGCCAATATTCGGGAATGCTCGCCTTCTCATATAGCGAGCGCAGCCGGACGGTGTCCTTCGTCTCCGAGTAACGGCTGATAATCTCAAGGATCATGTCCGGAGTGCCCTCTAGTTCGAGGTACCCGCCCTTTTTCCCGGGAATGAATCGCAGACGTTGCGATTGCATGGTCGCCCAATGGGCGTAGAGTCCATCGGGCTCAGTGGTAAGGCTGGCATGCAGATTCGAGAACAACATCCGATCGGGGACGAACCGGCCCGTCGGCTGCTGCAAGAGATGCATGCCGACGGAAACGTTGAACGCCTGTTTGACCTGGTTGTGGGTGAAAAGTTCTTCCATGTTCAAATCCACATAGATTTCGCCGTCGAGGAACGAGACCCAGCCTGATTCCGGATATTCGTCGGTACGCACCCATTGCCGATACGTAGGGTGATCCCGTACCCAGCCGGGGATGACCATTCGATTGTCGACCAGAATATTGGGGTGAGGCAAAGCCGGCGCTGTCAAACCCGGCCCCGAAACCGGCGGCAATGCTGTCGTGCTCATGGAAGTGCCTCCAGACGTTAGCGCACCGTGATGAAGTCATTATGATTGTACAACACGCGGATCAGACTTTCGCGGGCACGCAAGACCGTCTCAGGCGACGCGCTCAGCTCCTTCGGCGCCGTCTTGCGATAGAGCTCGCGCTGCGTTTGCATGAATTCCGCGCAGGACGCAGATTCCTTCGCGCTCGGACCGCGCGACAGCATGTGCTCGAACGCCGCCGCGATGAATTGCCCATCCGTCGCCTTGTCCGGCAACGCCTTCGACAGCTTGCGCGCCAGCGCACGGCTCTGCTGAATGGCCAGCGTGTTGTTGGTGAGCGCGAGCGCCTGCTGCGGCATCACGCTTGCGCCGCGGCGATAGCAGTCGCACGGGTCGGGCGCGTCGAAAATTTCGAGAAACTTCAGGTGCCCGCCGTCTTCAGGAAAGACCGAGAAGTAGAGGCCGCGTCGCTTCGACGCCTCTTCTTTGTTTTCAAGCACCATGCCGCCGATGGTGCGATCGAGCTCGCCTGCCGAAGCAAGCAAGCAATCGCGCACGAGCTCCGCTTCCAGACGCTTGGCGTTGGCGCGCCAGTACCAGCGGTTGTCGGCATCACGTGCGGCATTGGCCGAATCATTGCTCGCGGATTGCATGCGGTACGTCGCGCTCGTCACGATCAGGCGGTGCATGTGTTTCATGGACCAATCACTAGTCCCACGCGCAAGCGTGGGGTTCGCGCGGCCCCCGAGCTTGCGCTCGGGGCTGGTTGGCATCATAAGCTCGCAAGCCAGCCAATCGAGCAACTCGCGATGGCTCGGGGCCTTGCCATTGCGGCCGAAGTCGAAGACGGTCTCGACAAGCGCCTGATCGAAGTGCCGCAGCCAGATGTGATTGACGGCGACGCGCGCGGTCAGCGGATTGTCCTTGGACGCGAGCCACTCGACCAGCGCCTTGCGTCGGCCGCTCGATGTCTTCGGATAGACCGGCCCCAGCGGCGTGTGCTTGAGCCCCGCCTTGGCCGCGTCGAGGCGTGCCTGGTAGACGACGGTCTCCGCGCGGGCCGCTTCGACTCGTTTGTTGGCGGCATCGCCCGGCGTCTTGGCCGCCGCATCGATGGCGGCATCGAACTCCTTCGCACGCTTGGCGATTTCCTCCTTGACGGCGAATGGCTTGAGGGAAGGATAATACGCGGCCAACGGCAGCTCGACCGGTTCGATGCTGAGTCGATCGCCGCCCAGAAACGCGGGCGCACCCGGCCTGACCGGCGCGCGGTCTTTCATCAAGTTGCGTTCGTCGCCGCCGACGTACATCTGCGTTTTCGCGTCCTGCTTGTCGTCATAGACGCGAATTGCCCCGACCTTGACGATCTTGCGGAGTTTGGAGTAATCGTACTTCTGGAACATGCCCGGATCGCCTTCGCCCGGCACGCGGTCTTGCCGTAGTTCGAGCGGCTCGAAGAAAGCGCGAAAGCGGAAGTACTCCTCCTGCGAGATCGGATCATACTTGTGATCGTGGCAATGAGCGCAGTTCAGCGTCAGGCCGAGAAACGCTTTACCGGTGTGCTCGACCATATCGCGTTTCCACTGATGCGGATTGAGCGCATACCAGTTGCGGACAATGTAGCCGGTCGCGACGAGCGCGTCGTCGTCCTCCGGCGCGATCTCGTCGGCGGCGAGCATCTCCATCAGCATGCGATCGTAGCCCTTGTCGTCGTTGAGCGACTTGATGATCCAGTCGCGCCAGCGCCAGATCTGCGGGGCGCTGTTCCACACGTCGGGCACATGCCGTCGGCCATACCAATCGCTGTAGCGCCAGACATCCATCCAGTGCCGCCCCCAGCGTTCGCCATAATGCGGACTCGCGAGCAGGCGATCGACGACCTTCTCGTACGCCGCTTGCGGCTGTGAGCTCGCACACTCTTTCAGGAAATCGTTTAACTCCTCACGTGTCGGCGGCAATCCAATCAAATCCAGATAGACTCGCCGCAGCAACAATCCGAGCGGCGCCTCCGGCATCGGCGACAGGCCGCGCTTTTCGTGTTCCGCGGCGATGAACGCATCGATCGGATTGCGCACCCACGCCTGATTCTTGACCGTTGGAAGCTTGGGCCGAACGGGCTTGCGAAACGCCCAATGCTCGCGCGGGTCCGGCTCCGGCTTCTCGTCGGCGCCGCCCTTGGCGCCTTGCTTGATCCACGCCCGCAGAAGTTCGATCTGCTTCGCCGTCAGCCCATCCCCTTCGCTCGACGGCGGCATGCGCTTGTCCGCGTCTTTTGAAGTGACACGCTCGATCAGCGTGCTCTCGGCGTCCTTGCCCGGCACGATGACGCCGCCGTCACGCATGAGCTTGACGGTATCGAGCCGAAGGTTCGCCTTCTGCCTGAGGGCGCCGTGGCAGGTGAAGCAACGCTCTTTCAGGATGGGCTTGATTTGTTTGACGTAGTCAACGGCGTCTTGAGCCGGAAGCGACGCAGGAGGAGCGAGCAACAAGAAGATCATCGATAAAGAGGCACAACGCATGAAGGCTCCGATACGTGTCGAGGATGCGAGTAGATCATACCACACCTTGAGCACGGATCGAGAGAATTTCCATGACTCGATGACGACGCCAACCCGAGCCTCGATCAGGTTTCGCAATGGCATTCCGCGCGGTCGGGTGCTGATTCCGCAGGCGCTATCGGCGTTGTTGCCAGCAATGGCAATGAGATCCGATTGGGATGAGGGGACGGTTCGATGTGCAATCGGGAAAGTAGGCCGTGGTGTCGGCGCGGTATGAAAACAATGCAGCAAGCCACGACCGACCAGAGCAAGCTCAGCCAGAAAAAGGGAGTGAACCAATAGAAGAGGTTGAAGGACATCATGGTGACAAGATCAAGACCGAAGTGGAAACGGATCGCACGTGCTGAAAGCGTTGCCGCGGATTGTCGCTTTGCCAACAAGGGCGCAACCAGGCTCGGCAGCCCACAATAGAACGAGCCAAATCCTGGGCAGCGGCAACAGGTGCTCCTGGCCCGAATCCACATGAATGCCGCCAGCGCAGCCATGATGAATACGCCGAAGTACCGATTCGCCACGAATCCGATGCTGACCGCGCCAAGTGCAAGCGGCGCCAGACCCAGACCAAACCAGAGGGAAAAGAAGGTGCGACTTGCAAAGAAGCGCATCGCAGGACTCCTTGCCAGCACGCGCGCCGCGCACATCGCTCGCCTTGGTCCATCCCGAAGACGGTGGCGCGCACAATCGCATGTTCGGTAGTCCACAAACCGGGACATGATGGAGGAGTTAACCAAAAAAACACTTCTTCGTCGGTTGGCAATCGGCTACGCGAACACCCCACAAACAACGCGAGATACCTGGTCCTTACTTTGCTCAACTTGCCGTTCGGGTCCAACCTTATCATGACGACTCTCCGTCATTCTTCGTGAATTCAAGCACAGGAGGTTCGCCTTACCTTCGTTCCAGCAGGAGTAACCTTAATTACAATCAGAAAGTGGCGATGTACAATTACCCATCCGCTTCCGCTGTACATCAAGCATCCTTGACCCATTCTCATTTGCTTTTCACGAATATTTGGGTTGTAGTCGGCGTGCGGAAGCGATAACTTCTAAATTGTGAGGTTGGAGTTGCGTGCGGAAAGAGTGGCCCGACTTGGAAAAAACCGCCAATAAGGCCGCCCCGTGTGCGTTGAGGCTGATGAACGATTAGGCGAGTTGCAAGCCTGGGAGGTTGGCATGGGAAACCATCGGAAATTGCTGGCTGCGGTACTATTCGCGCTGGTCATTGGCACTCTGATCATTGGCATGGGACCCGGCTACGGGCAACATGACGCCGAGCGCACGAATGACTTTGCGAATGTCGCCGCGGAGGATCAGAACCAATCTGAGCCCGAGCCCCTGGCCAAGAAGGCAGCTACCATAGATCCGCCGCAAGCGGTCGAAAAATCGGTTCCACTCGCAGTCAAACCGACATTGGCCAAAGATCCAGGGCCCAAAGCGGTGTCGATGGCCGAGGCCGTTACCATCGCGGAAAAATTGGGCAAAGGCTATGCGATGAAGGCGGAACGTACCGAGCGCCCTGCGGTCAGTTTCAAGATTGACGTGATGGGGATCGACGGCATCCGGACCAATATCGAACTGGCGGCCGACGGCAAAGTGAGGCAGGCCGTGAATCCCATCCCCATCCGAGGCGGGCCGGGGATTGGCGGCAAGAGCGGCAAGAAGCCAAAGGGAAACTGACGCTCCCAGTTCGCCATGAGATCGGATGAGAGGCTTGTCGATGGCCCACAAACTCGCGGCACCCCTTCAGGCAATTTCCGCGCCGACCTTGTCCCTTTGCGCCTTTGATTCGGCCTTTGACGTGCTGTCGCAAGCCCAGGTCGTGCCCGAGGCGGCCAATTGCGTACAGTGCGGCATGTGTTCGTACAACTGCCCGATGGGAATTGACGTGCGTGCCCATGCCTGGCGCGGCAAGGCGATCCGTGACAGCCATTGCCTCACATGCAGTGAATGCGTCAATCGCTGCCCGCGCGGCGTGCTGCGTTTCGAGCGTATCCCCCTTTTCGTCATGAAGTGACACCAGACGATCGCGAAATGTCCAACCATTACGTCATCATCGGTTCGGGCATCGCGGGCCTGGTTGCCGCAGAAACGCTGCGAAAGGAAGAGCCGAAGGCGGACATCAGCATCGTCAGCGAGGAGCCGCACGATTTCTACTCACGACCCGGACTGGCGTATTTCTTGCGCGGCGACTTCCCAGAGAAGCAGCTATATGTCCGTTCGCCGGAGGACGTGCGGAAACTGAACGCGCGGCGAATTCATGCCAAGGTCGAGCAGATCCTGTGCGCGGAGCACGAATTGCTCTTGGCCGACGGTAAGAAGGTACGCTACGATCGCTTGCTGTTGGCGACCGGCGCTCTATCCGTGCCGCCGAGCTTTCCCGGCTGCGAGCTGGCAGGCGTCGTCACGCTCGACGGCTTGAACGATACGCGGCACATCATCGAACAGGCGCGACGCAGCCGGCCGGCGGTCGTCATCGGCGGCGGCATCACGGCGCTGGAGCTGGCCGAAGGTTTCGCATGCCGCGGCATGAAGGTCAACTACTTCCTGCGCGGCAAGCTCTACTGGGCCGATGTGCTCGACGAAACGGAATCGAAGATCGTCATGGAGCGGCTGCGCCACGAAGGCGTCACCATCCATACCGAGACGCAGATCAAGCAAGCCCTCGGCGTCAACGGAAAGATCGCCAGCGTCGAGACGCAGGCCGGCGCGATCCTGCCCTGCGAGTTGCTCGCGGTCGCCATCGGCGTGCGGCCGCGCTCGGAACTGGCACAGAAGGCCGGGCTGACCATGGACAAGGGCGTCGTCGTCAACGAGTATTTGCAGACGAGCGAGTCCGACATCTATGCCGCCGGCGATGTCGCGGAGGCGTTTGATCCCGTGACCAAGCGGCGGCTGCGCGATGTGCTTTGGCCCACGGCGATCGATCAAGGCAAGATCGCCGGCGCCAACATGGCAGGACGCAAGCTCGCTTACGTGAAGGGGATTCCGTTCAACGTCACGATGCTCACGGGCTTGAAGGTGACGATCATCGGCGCCATCGGCGGCGGCAAAAAGAACGACGACCTGATCACGATCTCGCGCGGCGAAAGCGAGGCCTGGCGCATCGCGCCCAACACCAGCGGGACCGTCAGCGGCCAGGACGACGTCAATCGCGTCCGCATGGTCATCGGCGAGCGAGCAATCGTCGGCGCCCTCGTGATGGGGAATCAAAGCTGGTCGCGGCCGTTGCAGCGGCTCATTGTCGCACAGTCGGACATCACGCCGATTCGTGAGGCTCTGTTGGGCGGCGGCGCCGAATCGATGGCACAGCTGGCACACTTCTATCGCGATTGGGAAGAGAAGAAGGCCGCGCGCATAACGGGGACATGAAGATCGGGTATTAATGAATCGATTCGCGCCAGAATTGCTCGCCGCCGTCATCGCCATCGTCGCGATCGCGGCAATGTACGCCTTGTTGGTCGCCAATGCCGTGCCCGCGCGCACCGACCTGGGCGAGGCGGCGATTCCCCCGGGCGGCCTCGTGGGGCATGCGCTCGGCATCGTCGGCTTCCTGATGATGCTCGGCGCCGAAACGCTTTACACGTTGCGCAAGCGCGTCAAACGCTTCAACTACGGCCCCACCAGCGTTTGGCTGCAGGTACACGTCTTCGCCGGCATCGTCGGGCCGTTCCTGGTGCTGTTGCACACGGCTGGAAAGTTGAACGGCCTGGCCGGCGCGGTCACGATCTTGACGATCATCATGGTCCTCAGCGGCTTCGTCGGGCGCTACATTTATACGGCGGCGCCGCGCTCGCTTGACGGCGACGAGATCGACGAGGCCGAATTGGAGGGACGCTACTTTCGCATCGAACACGATTTGCAGGCGCTGTTGGCCCAGCTCCCAGAGGCGTCGCGCGAAGCCCTCACCGCAGACCTCATGCCGGCCGGCTGGATCGTCGTGCTTGCCCGGCCGATCCTGCGCTGGCGGCAGCGGCGCCGCGTTCAGGCCGCCTTGCGCGAATTGACGAACGCCCGCGAAACCAAGACGGCCCCGATCGAAAACCTGTTGACCGAGCGTTACGCCCTCTTGCTGCAGATTCATTCGTTGGCGACGACGCGGCGCGCTCTGGCCCTCTGGCACGTCTTTCACGTACCGCTGGGGGGCGTCCTATTCAGTCTGGCGTTCATACATGTTGGCGCCGCGCTTCATTATGCTACGTTCATGCGCTAATCAAGGTGACCGATGGAACGTTTGCAAAGCCTGAGCCTGGGAAAACTCACCGCGATCTGCACGCTCCTCGTCGTCGGCGCCGTGGCGGCGACCAGCGGCCAGCAGATGTTCAGCTCCGGCCCATTGAACACCCAGAATCGCCGCAACGTCACGCGCGGCGGCGTAGGCTCGCACGCGGAAATCGGCTCCAACTGCGCCGCCTGCCACGCCTCGGCCTGGAGCGGCGAAACGATGGCCTCACGCTGTCTGACTTGCCACGACGACATCCGCGACGATATCACGCAAGGCGTTCGCATGCACGGCCAGCTTGCCAAAGGCGAGGATTGCACGAGTTGCCACACCGAGCACAAGGGTCCCAAGGCGGCGTTGACGAGCTTCGAGCAGTTTCATCACGACTGCACCGCCTTCCAGCTCGACGGCAAACACCAGACGCTTGATTGCAAAGCGTGCCACGTCAACGAACTGCACCGCGACACGCCGAAGTCGTGCGTTTCGTGTCATGCCAAGGCCGACAAGCATAAGGGACGCCTTGGCGCCAACTGCGCGCAGTGTCATTCGACGAACACCTGGGCGACGCACGCCATTGACGCGAAGACGTTTAACCACGACCTCACGAGCTTCAAGCTGACCGGCAAGCACGCCAAGACCGATTGCCAGGCGTGCCACAAGAACGAGGTCTTCCAGGGCACGCCGCAATCGTGCGTAGCGTGCCATGCCCAGGCGGACGTACACAAGGGACGCTTCGGCGCCAATTGCGCGGAATGCCACACCACCGACACATGGAAGGCGCATAACGTCAGCCTGGCGACCGCATTCGATCACAACATCACGCGCTTCAAGCTGACTGGCAAACACGCGACGGTCGAGTGCAAGATGTGCCACAAGAACGAGGTCTTCGTGGGGACGCCGCAGACGTGCGTGGGCTGCCATGCCGAACCGAAATCGCACGCAAAAAAATACGGTTCGAATTGCACGATGTGTCACACGACGAGCACCTGGCACGGATTTGTGTTTCATCACTCTTTCCCGGTCGATCACCGCGGGGCGGCCAGGACGGGCAAGTCGTGCAACCTGTGCCATGAATCGACGGCGAATTTCGCCAGCTACACCTGCTACGGCTGTCATCATCACACGCCGCAGAAAGAAGCGCTGCGGCACGCAAATCGGAAGATGAAGGTGCCGCTGAATCAATGCGCGACATGCCACCCGACCGGCGGCGGCAACCGGCGCGTGGCCCAGAACGACGCGACGCCCATCGATGTGTGCCTGGCATGCCCCGACGAGCGTTTTTTGCATCATGGACTGAACAACGGTTGTCCGGGCGCCGATCACGGCACACTGCCGTTCGCGCGCGGCGCCAATCCCTTCACCGGCCTGATCGCGCGCAGCACACCTGAAAAGAAAACTTCGCAACCCGTGTTCCAGATCGACAATGGGAAACGCGAACCGCTGATCGACGTGCGTCCGCGCGTGGCGGGAGATCTGCTCGAAATCTTGAAACTTGACCGTCCGGGAATCCTGCGCCGCTGACGCTCACTGTTCAGGATCAAAAAAAACGCCGTCGCGCTCTTTCGAGAACGCGGCGGCTTTCGTTGGCACATTAACTTCGAGCGCTCGTCATTGCGGAATGCGTTCGCCGTCCGCCCAAAGCTTGTCGAGGTCGTCCTTCGTCGGCGTCTTGGTCTGGATGCCGGCGGAGGGAACTTCGAGCTTGGCGGTCCACGCGGCCGCGTTCAGGAGGAGCGTGCGGAAGCTGTCGTTGGTGAGGTTGCTGTAATTGTGGTAGCCGGTGAAGCCGAAGCCGCGGCCGCCGTCCGGACGAACGTACGCCCAAGCCAGGTGTTGCGGCATGCCTGCTTTGACCGCCGCGTAAACGGCCTCGTTGCCGCCGCGCGCGGACGTTTTCTCGCTCACCGTCTTCAGATCGGGAACCGCGGACAGGATCGGCGTCACGCCTTTCATCCCCTCGACAAAGCGCATGTGATAATACCACTCGTCGCGGACCTCGAACGGCTTGACGCCGCGCGTGGTCTCGTGTTCGGGGATCTTGTCGATCTTGGCGGTCCAGAAGGGATTGACCGACCAATTAACCTCGAAGAATCCTCCCATCCACTTGAGATAGTTGTTGCCCTGTTCGCCCTTGTTGACTTCGACGCCGTAGTGAATGGCCATGAAGCCCGCGCCTCGGCCCATGGCGGCGGCGATGTTCTTATCGCTTGCCGCCTTACCGCCGTGGTTGAGGAGGACAATGACGCAATCGGCATGCGAGAGGTCCTTCGGCCACGCCGTGTGGCGATGGACGACGGCGTAGCAGTTGGGATAGGTGGAATTCAGTACGCGGGCCAGATAGACGCCGCCGGCCTTGAACTCGTGGTTCCCCTTGCCGCCGTGCGTGCCGGCGTCGGCGATGATGACGATTTTTTTGACGTCCTTGTCGGCCTTCTTCTGCGCGACGTAGTTGAAGATATCCTTCTCTTGCGCCTGCGCGGGCGCTAGCAACGCGAGCGCGGCGATAAAGGCAACGGCCCATTGGGAGAGAAGTGTCATGGACTGGTTCTCCTGGTGGTTGGTGGCTTGATCGAGTGATTATATGCGACGCGCCTGCGACTGGCCGTAGGACAGCTACTGCCTCAATCAATCTCACGCAATGACGCAAAGGCGCAAAAAACACAAGACGTATGGTTCGCAGCAATACTCTGAGCCCGTAGTGAATCGATACGTCTCTTTCTCACAATTCTTTGCGCCTTTGCGCCTTTGCGCCTTTGCGCCTTTGCGTGAGATCATTTTTTTTCTCGTGGGCGCGCGCTATCGCACTCCGCATCGTCTTAATGGTAGGATGTGCTGATGATCGATTCCGAACATGTATTGGTCCGGCGTGCCCAAACGGGTGATCGTGCCGCGTTCGAAGAGCTCGTGCGCTGTACGTCACGGCTCGTCTATGCGCGGTTGTATCTGGAAACGGGCGACGCCCATCAATCCGAGGATTTGCTGCAAGAGACGATGCTGACGGCATTTCGGACGATCATACAGTTGACCCATCCCGACAAATTCCGCTCCTGGCTACTGCGCATCGCCCAGAATGCCGCGATCGATGCGGTTCGCCATGAGACGCGCCAGAAGCGTACGCCTGAACCGGATCAGTTGAAGTTCCGCCAGGACGCGATTACCGCCAAGTCGCCCGTCGAGCAGCTTGAGCAGGACGAGGTGCGGGCCCAGGTGCTCGCGATTTTGCGGTCGTTGCCGGAGGAGTATCAGTTGCCGTTGACGTTGCGGTATCTTGCGGGGGCGGATTACGAAACCATCGAGTTGCAAATGGGCTTGTCGAACGGCGCGCTGCGGGGGTTGCTCCATCGCGGCATGCAGCGTCTGCGCGCGGAATTGCAGAGAGTAATGGGAGACGATTATCCCGCCCGGTGATTCACAATTGGTATTCGTTTAGCGCTCGCGTCGAAGCGCCGAACGATTTGGCGCTTCGACGCGAACGCTAAACGAATACGGTCGAGGTAAATGCCATGTCCGATCATGCGTGGGTAGAGCAAAATCTTGACGCCTATGTGCTGGGCGGCATGAGCGCCGACGAGCGCGAGACAATCGCGCACCACCTCGCCGGCTGTGCGGAGTGCGAACGCGCGGTCGAAGAAGCCCGCCAAGTCGAAAAGCGGCTGGACGATCTCCTCGCCGAGGCCCGCCCCGACGCCGGTCTGGAAGACCGCGTGATCCAACGGCTGCGGCGTTCGACGCGCTCACGCGCCGGCGTCTTCCGCTTCGTCGCCGCTGCGGCGGCGGTCCTCGTGTTCGGCATCGTGGGCGCGGTGACGCAGGCGATGCTTGATGATTCCGCCAAGGGCGCACGTGGGCCGGTTGCGCAAAACAAGAAGGACGGATTTCGTTTGGGCGTTGACGTCGTTGGCGGAACCATTCTCCCGGACGTGGCGGGTAAGAAAAACGGCGACGCTGACGACAGAATCGCATCGACGTACTTCCCCGACATCAGGCGCAAATACGACCTGGATAGCGTTGACGATGTTAGCGAGAAGCTGAAGGACAAGGCATACGATCCCGTGGGCATCGTGGAAGGCAGGAGGGACGCTCCCCCGGTCAATTTGCCCGCTGCGCCGGGCGGATTCGGCGGCAAGGGGCCAGGCGTGGCGTTGGAGACTCACAAGAGCGATCCACGCCAAGCCTACGGATACTTCGACGACAAATTGTCCGGCTTGATCTCAGGACTGAAATCACCGGGCCCGACATTCACAACCGCCAAGCCGAATGAAGGGAGCCGACTCTATTACTTTGACAACGGCAAGCTCGACGAGGCACAAAAAGAGATTGCAAAGTCCCTCGACAAATTGAGGGACGGCGACAAAAGCATGAAAAGCGTGCATGCAGCGTCAATGGATCAATCCAAGGCCGCAGAAATGCTGAGGGGGCGGGAAGATTCCAAAGGCGAAGGAGGAATAGGCAAGGACTTGGGCTACTATCCGCCGCCCGCGGAGAAGGGCAACAAAGGGCCAGAGTATTTGAAACTCCTTCTTCTATCCACGCAACCGTCCATGCCGTCGCCTAACGATCCGCGGATGGCAGGAATAGGGCCGCCGCCGTCGTTGCCTGCTCGACCGCCAGGCTTGGATCCTGTTCCATCGTCCGACAAAGACAAGGAAGTGCTCGGCAAGAGTCCAGGGACCGTCTCAGAGCCGAAGGGCGTCGAACCGCCCAAACAGCCGGAGCCCGCGGGCCGCAAGATCATCCGCTCGGGCGACATGGAGTTCGAGGTCGATGCCTTCTATCTCACCGTCAACACCATCAAGGAACTTCTGCGCACGAAGACCAAAGGAGCCGGCTTCGTCGCCACCATGAACAGCGACAAGCTCCCCAACGGCAAGATGCGCGGCTCCGTGGTCGTGAGAATGCCGCCGGAGTTTCTCGATGATTTCCTGAAAGATCTCCGCGAGGCCCTGGCGAAGACCGGCGTCTTGAAGAGCGAGCACATCGGCAGCCAGGACGTGACCAAGGCGTACACCGACGTCGAGAGCGAGCTGCGCGCTGCCCGCGCCATCGAAGAGCGATTCTTGATGATCATCAAATCGGGCAAGGGGGAAATCAAGGACCTCATCGCCGCCGAGCGCGAGCTGGGCATCTGGCGCACCAAGATCGAAAAGATGGAGGGCGAGATCCGCTATTACAACAACCTGATCTCCCTCTCCACGGTGACGATCCATCTCACCGAGAAGGAAATCCAGGCGGCGACGGCGATGGTCCTGCGCGAACGCGTGCAGATGAACATCGAAGTCGAAGACGTCGATGACGGCCAGAAATCGGTCCGGGCAGGCGTCAAGGCGGCCAAGGGGCGCATCCTGAAATCCGAGATGAAACGTGCCGACGCCGGGCAGGTCATGGCCGAGGTGCACGCCGAGGTGCCGCCCGCGTCCGCCGAGCTGTTCCGTGAGCTGCTGCGCAAGCTGGGCACGGTCACGCGCCATCAGGCCGAGCGCACCCAGCATGCCGAGGGGGGCAGCGGCAAACCCATCGACATCAAAGAGCGCGAGGACGACGTGCGCTTCGAGCTAAGCCTTTACAACACCGCCAACATCAAGCCGCGCGAGACCTTGCATCTGAAGCTCGCCGCCGACAAAGTGCCCGCGTCCTATCGCAAATTGAAGGACGCGATCGAAAAGGTCAAGGGGCAGATTCGCAAGGCCCATCTCGACGAGCAAGACAAACTCGACATCAACGCCGAGCTGGATTTCAATGTCGCCGCTGCCGATCGCAAGGCCATCGACGATTTGATCGCCGAGCAAGGCTTGGTCATCAAGCGTGCCACCGTGCAGGCTGCGGTGAACGAGATGTCCACCGATCGCAAGATCGGCTACGAGTTGAGGCTTCGCAGCATGTCGGCGATCGCGCCCAAGGAGATCTTCCGCTATCTGGTCACCACGCCGGACGTGAAAGCCGGCTATCGCACGCTGTTCGACAAGGTGGCCGAGCTGAAAGGGCGGGTCCACCGCAGCCACGTGGACGACCAGGACAAGCACAACATCCGCGCGGAGTTCAATTTTGACATTGCGACGAGCGACAAGCTCGCCTTCGACGAGCTTCTGAAAGAGCTTGGCATCGTCACTCTGGGCCTCAGCGAACAGGCCGCGCCCAATATCGATGCGACGGATACCAAGGTTGGCTATCGCTTGCTGTTTCGCGGCCTGGCGAGCGTGCCGCCTCGCGAAGTGCTGACGATCCAGCTCGCCGCCCAGGACGTGGCCGGCAGCCGTGCCCAACTGCAAAAGGAAGCCGAAAAGCTCAAGGGCCGCGTTCATCGCACGCAGCTCATCGAGCACGATCAGTTCAACGTCAGCGCCGTGTTCGATTTCGACGTCAGCGCCAAGGACCGGCTCGCCGTCGACGAAATCCTGCGCACGCTCGGCGTCGTGACCTCACGCTCGAATGCCGAGGCGGACCTCAAGGCCGATGTGACCGACCTGCGCGTCGGCTATCGGCTCACGCTCAAGAATCTGACGAGCATTCCGCCGCGCGACACCTACACGATCAACATCGCCGCCCAGGACGTGCCCGCTGCCCATCTTTCGCTGCAAAAGGAAGCTGCCCGGCTCAAGGGGCGCGTACTGCACACGCAGCTTCTGGAGCAGGACCGCTTCAACGTCGCCGCTGTGTTCCATTTCGACGTCGGCGCCGAGCATCGCGTGGAAGTTGACAACCTACTCAAGCTGATGGGCGTCACGCTGTCGCGCACCAATGCCCAGGCGGGCCCGAAGGACGACGCGACGGACCTCAAGGTCGGCTATCGGCTCACGCTCAAAAACGTCACCAGCATTCCGCCACGCGACATCTTCACGATCCACGTCGCCTCGCAAGACGTGGCGGCCAACCATCGCAAGCTCTTCGAAGAGGTGACGCGTCTCAAAGGCCGCGTCCACAAGACGCAGCTCAACGAACAGGACCGCTTCAATGTCTCGGCCGAGTTCGATTTCGACGTGAACGCGACCGACCGCGCCGCCATCGACGAACTCATCAAGGCCTCGGGAGCCACGACTTCGCGCACCAACGCCCAGGCCGGCCCCAAGGACGAAGCGACGGACCTCAAGGTCGGCTATCGGCTCACGCTCAAGAACGTCGCCGGCGCCGAGCCGCGCGAAAAGACAGCCATGCAGATCCAGGTCAGCGATGTCAATCAGCATGTCCTCGAGTTCAAAAATGCCGTGCAGGCCGTCAAGGGGCGCGTCATCGATTCAAAGTTCGATCGTCACGAGAACGGCAAGATCGAGGCGTTCATCGTCTTCGAGGTGCCGCTCTCGGCGCAGGACAACCTCGTCCGGCAATTCCGCGCGGCGGGCTACGTCGAAAAGCATCAGACCTCACCCAACAAGCAAGTGCCCGAGAACGAGCTGTCCACGGCCCATCTCATCGTGAAGCTGACGACGGCGGGGCCGATCATGCCGCCCGATGCCGGCGTGGGCGAGCGTTTTGGCCGCGGGCTTTACCTGGCTATGTGGGTGTTTACGTGGTGCCTCAACGTGATCCTGATGGGCCTGGCGATTGCCTTGCCGATGCTCTTCGTGATCTGGGTTATCGTCAAGGGAGTTTGGGTCCTGGTGTGGCTGTTCACAGGCCCAAAGGCGAACATCAAGACCGTTGAACTGGTAGCAACACCCGCGCCGGTGAAGCCGGCAGCGATGGGAAGCGAAACGAAACCGGGCGGGGCGTAAAGCGAACGGCAGGAAATAGCATGGCGGTTCGTCCCGTTTCATGGCACAGGCATCGCGATTGTGCCACGAGTGTGGTATCGTCCGTCGCTCGACCAAAGCCTGGTCAGAAATCCGTTCCAAAATCGCAATAATCGGGAGGACGAGGCGTCCGCCAGCGGATAATTGACTTATGCCAATACGTTGTCTACACTCAAGTTAGGAGGACACTCCGGTGGCGCGCTTGATCGACCCAGATCGGCTGGCGGCCTACCTCGACGCGCTCGGCAACTGGTCCTTCACGGACTACGTCCAGTTCAATCTGACTGAACACGCACAACGATGGATTGAACGAGAACTGGGCTACATCACGAAAAAAGACATCGGCCGGTTGATGCATGAGTATGTCGCGGCCGGCGGAGAAATTGACGAAGTCCGAGAGCGTCGCGAGAATTACGAAAAAGAGCACGAATTCCATCATGACCTGCGTTTGACGATCCACGCTAAACGACTCTACGTCGAAACCCGATTGCATCTTGAACTTCCCTTCGTTCCAGATGAACCCTGGATTGAGGTGGTGAATATTCATGATTGGTAATCACGAAAAGCCAACAAAACGGCCGAAAGGCGGCGAGCGGCCCTTTCCTTGGCCTTGCCGTCATTGTGGCAAGCTCGAAGTCGTCATGGGCGTTGCGCGCTACGATGCCGAGATCCAGCATGATGGGCGCATTCATTCGTTCACGATCCCGGAACTGCACCTGCCGATATGTCGTGCTTGCGGGGAAAAAGTCTTCACGGAAAAAATGGACGGCCAGATAGGCGCCGCGCTGCGCGCCCATCTGCATCTACTCTCTCCCAAGGAAATCCGTGCCGGGCTTGAGCGGCTGAACATGACGCAAGAGGAAGCGGCCGACCGCCTGGGAATCGCCGAAGCCACGCTGTCGCACTGGCTAACCGACACGCAACTCCAATCGCGCGCCCTGGACAACCTGTTGCGAGTTTTTTTCGCTATCCCGGAGGTGCGCGCGGTGCTTCACGGTGAGCCAAGACCCGCCGCATAAATGCGCGCAACGGCCGTCAACTACCTCGCTTTAATGCACGAGCATGAAATCGCGGCTATTGAGCAGCACCCAGAACAGATCCTGCACCGCCTCGGCACGGCGTTCGGCGTGCGTCTTGAGATACTCGACCGCGACCTTCGACTCCGCTGCGCTCGGATGGCGGGCGATTGACCATAGGTACAAATCCGTAACCACCTCCGCATCGGTCTTCTTCTCACGCGTCAACAGAGCCGCCCGGCCAGCCGGATTAGCGACACGGCCTTGAATGCTCTTGGAGTTGATGAAGTGCAGCGCTTGCAGCATGTTCGAGCCGTTGTCGCGCTCGCACTCGCATGCTTCCATGCGCTGTGATTTGCCGAACAGACGCAGGAAGGCGTTCTCGCTGTTGGCGTCGGGAAGCTGGGCCGCCCGGAAGCCCGCGGGAACGCCGGGGAAGTTCTCGCCGACCGCGGTCGCCTGGATCAGCGTGTCCATCAGAGCCTCGGCCGGGATGCGGCGCGGGATGGTGTGCGAAAAATTTTGCTGGTCGTGCTTGTTCGACGCGTTGGGGCTGCTCGAACGCTGATACGTTTGCGAGGTCGTGATCCGCTTGATCAGATGGCGCACGTCGAACTTGGCGTCGATGAAGTCCTTGGTCAAGGCATCGAGCAGCTCCGGGTTAATTGGCGGATTCGTGCTGCGCACGTCATCGACTGGATCGATGATGCCGCGGTGGAAGAAATAGCTCCAGTAGCGGTTGACCATGCCGCGCGCGAAGAACGTATTCTTCGGCGCCGTCAACCACTTGGCGTAGGCGTCACGGCGATCGGCGTTGGCGGCGAGCTTGGGCTCCTCGCCGCCCAGGAAGCGCGGCGGCTGCGGTTTGCCGGCGCGCGGGTTGTTGGCGTTGCCGGCGGCCAGGTTTAGCTGGATGAACTTCATGTTCGCTACCCCCTGCGGGGCGCGCGTGTCGTTCTTCACGCTGACCTGGTTAAACAGGCTCGCCAGGCCAAAGTAGTCGGCCTGGGTCCAGTTTTCCATCGGATGGCTGTGGCAGCGAGCGCACAGCATGCGTACGCCGCAAAAGACCTGCGTGGCGCGTTCGAGCGTGTCGTTGGTGTCCTTCGAGATCGCGAAGTAGACGCTGGCCGGGTCGTCGATGGCGCCGCCGCGCGCGGTCAAGACCTTGCGAGCGAAATCGTCCATCGGCATGTTCGAAGCGACCGCGCCGCGGATCCACTCGCGAAAGAGATAGACCGAGTTCGCGTTGGCGGACGTGCGCGAGTTCTGCAACAGATCGCCCCACTTGAGCGACCATTGATCGACGTATTCGGGCCGCTCGAAAAGCGCGTCGATGATCTTGTCGCGCTTCGCCGCGTTCTTGTCGGCAAGAAACGCCCTGATCTCGTCGGGGCGCGGCTGGATGCCGATCATATCGAGATAGACGCGGCGCAGGAACTCTTCATCCGAAGCCACGACCGACGGCGTGATCTTGAGCCGATTGAGCTTTGCAACGACGTGCTTGTCGATGACGTGATCCTGCGGCACGGGCGTCGGCGTAAACTTGCCGTCGGACTTGAGCACGATGACCCCAGTCGCCGAGAAGACGCGCTCGAAACGGGCCACGATGGCCGTCTCGCCCGAATCGCCGGCCGTGACGATCGCGTCGTCGTCGATGTCAGCGAACTGCGTGTTGTTCGCGGAGAGCACGGCGAGGCGCGTCACGTCGCGCGAGGTCCCATTGTCGTACTCGGCAATGAGCTGCAGCCGATGCTTCTGCCCGGGCTTCAAGATGAGTTTGTCGGGCACAAGGCGAACGGAAACGACCTCGGCCTTGTCCGCGAGATCGCCGGGGGCGCCTTGCTGGACCCAACGCGTCAGAATCTCGTACGACAGCGACTTGCGGCCAAAACGCACGCCGCCTTCGTGAGCGACATCACCGACCGGCTTCGACGCGATCAAGCTGGCCTCGGGCGATTGGAAATTGACGCGCCGGCTTTGCGATTCCTTGGTGATAGCGGTGAAATCCGGGTCCGGGTCCGCGCCGCGCAAAGAAAGCTTGAAGCCATTGCGGCCCAGCGAATAGCCATGGCAGCCGCCGCTGTTGCAGGCGCCGCGCGACAGCACAGGCATCACTTCATGGCGAAAGCTCATGGCCGGCTCGGTCGCGGGAAGCTGGATCTTCACGGCGACAGTTTTCATGACACCAGCGATCGAGACGGTGACTTGCGTCTGCCCGTTCGCGATGGGACGCACCCAACCTTCGCCATCGACGATTGCGACTTTCGGATCGGCACTCGCGTACTTCGCCTGCGTGCGCAGGTCGAGCGTGTAGCCTTCGCCCGACGCGCCGAGCACCTGGAGAGCGTACGGGTGGCGGTGGTGCTTGATTTCGATCGCGGTGGGCGGCACCGTGATGGAACCGGGCACCGGAACGTCTTGAGCGGAGCTGAGCGAAGCCGTTGCTACCAATAAAAACAGCGAAGCGAATCGACGAAGCATCATGGCTTATTCCTTCACTTGATGGGCGCTTGGATTACGAATGTTACTTCGACTTCCCGGCTGCGCACACGCACATTGGGAACCTTGCCGTCCGGAGCATATGAACCCGAGAGCTTGACGCCCTTGATTTCGCCAGGCGCAATCGTGGGCGGGAACGTCACGTTGACGACAAAATCGGTCGCATCCGCCTTGACCGTGACGGCGTCCGCCTTCGCGCCAGCGGGCAGGCCGGTCAAGGCGATGGCGATGTCCGCTTTGAGTCCCTCACGACGTTCGACCTTGCCGGCGATCTTGACGCTGCCGCCCTTCTTCGGATCGAACGGCGTCTCGATCCGCTCCGGCCCGGCCAGCTTCAGTGCGAGCGGCAGGACGACCGCCATGCGCCGCACGGGGGTATACGCGGTCGCGAGCACTTTCTTCGCGGGGTCGAGCAATTCGGCCAGCACTGTCACGTCGTAAGTCGGCGCGGACAGGTCCGGCGGCACAAGCATGGTGACGTCGCCGGTTGTTACGGTCGCGGCCAGTTCGCCCAGTTTGTCTTGCCGCAGCGCCTTGTTCGGATCGGGCACGTTGTTGAGCAGCGGCGTATTCTGGCTGGTGACGAGCGTGAGTTTGACGGTGTTCTTACTCATCGGCCGAGTCAGCTTGACCGGAAGCAACAACCGGCTCGCGGGGACAACGGCGGCGGTTTCGGGCAGTTCGCGCCAATCGACGGCGAAATCTCCCGCCGCTTCATTCGTCGGCGCGAGTGCGATCTCGGCGGCCAACCAGGGCTGCAAGCGTTCGAGCGGATGCCCTTTGATGCCGACGACTTGCTCGGCGCCGTCTTTTGTTCTTCCTCGCAACGACGTTACGCTGGCGTCGAGAAAGGCGTCGCTGCGTTCGATGGTGACGAGCGTGCCATCCGCGCCTTCAGGAATCGTCGTCCCTGTCAGCTTGACGCCGGGCATTTGCAGCGAAGGCGCGAGGTCGATCTTACCCAGGTAACCGCCGCGGCGGTCGGCCTGCACCGGCACGATCGTGCGGCCGCCGATCGGCAAGGAGATGCGCTGGGCGGTCGTCGTCAGCTTGAAGTTGTCCTTGGCAGCGAACTGCGGTTCGATGACGAGGCGGTAGGCGCCGCTTGGCCCGCCGCGTCCTTGGGCATCGTCGATGCCGACGATGATCGCCGTCACCTTGTCGGGGACGGTGTATTCCAAGACGGGATCGAGCGTGCCGGGCGCATCCTCGGCGCGGACGAGCTGGACGCCTTGCTCATTGCGAACCACGAGCGCGCAATCGATTGGCGAACCGATGCGTTCGGCGAAGACTTCTAGCTTCACTTTGCTGCCGGGCGTCACGGCGACGCGATAGCGATCTTCCTCATACGGCGTCGTCAATCGGCCGCTGACTCCCGCCAGGCCCACGGCGATCTCTTGCAGCTTCTCTTTCGCGGCCGCTTCGATGTACTCGGCATGAGAGCTGATCATGACGAAAGGACGCGGCCCGCTCCACACGCCTGCCTTTGGAAAGGACAACGGCAGGAAACCAGGATTTGCCGGCGCCTTGATCGCCTCCGTGAAACCGGTCGCAGTGATCGTGACGGCTTGATTCTTGGCGACCACGGACGGAAATACCTGATCGACTCGCGACCACTCGCCGATTCGTAGCCGATAGAACGACGGGGCCACCGCAGCGTACTCTGCGTCGTGCAGCGTGACCGAATAGCTGCCGTCTTCTGGCAAGATCGCCTCGAGGCGGCAATCGCCGAAAAGCGCGGGCGTGCCCCAGACCCACGCGAGCTGCAGCTTCCTAGCGTTGTAAAGATGCACGACGGGACGCAGCTTGGCGCCGAGGCGCTGTGCTTCGACTTCGACCATGACTCGCTGTTTCGCCTTGCCCTGGAACTTAGCCTCAACGACGGCGGCCCCCGCAAGCGTGCCGTGCACGGCGACGGGAAGTTGCTGAATCGGGTCCGCGCTCGTTTGCTGTGCGATGCGATCGACGCCGATGAGCGTCGGCAGACTGACGCCCCCTTCCGTGACGAGGCGCAGGTGATAGTAGCCCGGTGAAACGTCGTCGCCGAGCGTCACGTCAAACGTCGCCTTCTTGTCGGTTGAATTCGGTTTGAGTGTCTGCGTGACGTTGAACGGCAGCAGCAGGCGCGGCGTCTTGCCGAGATCGTCGCCGTCGATGGTGAGCGTGGTCGTGCCGCCGATTTTGATGCCGCGAATGTCGAGCGCACGGACGGCGGGCTCCGCGGCCCAGAGCGCGGAGCCGAGAGCCCACAGATGGAGCGCTATCCAGAAACGCCATGGCGAAATCGAACTTCGCAGCACGTGAAATACCTCGGGTTGGCCAAATAATCCAATTCGTTTGCCGAGCACGGCCAAAAATGAAAGGCGGTCAGTGACCCCGATGGCATCAGAGCCCGAAACGTGAACGAGGGTTTTTAGCTGAATCCCTCGCTTACGCTTCGGGCTCTGACATCGCCAAATCAACGACTCGTCGCACTAAAACAACTGCGGAATCGGCTGTGCTTCAACCAGGCGCACGGGCCGTTCACCGGGGCCGGGCATCGTCGTCGCGTCGAGATTGATGCCCATGCCGTGGTAGATCGACGCGAGCACTTGCGGGGGTTCGATCGGATTGTCGTGTGGGCGGGAGCCGATGCGATCGGTGGCGCCGATGACCTGCCCGCCACGGAAGTTGCCGCCGGCGACGAAGTTGGTCCACGCTTGCGGATAGTGATCGCGTCCGCCGCGGCCGTTCAAACGCGGTGTACGACCGAACTCGCTCAGGACCGCAACGACCGTCTCTTGCAGCAAGCCGCGCTGTTCGAGATCGTCGAGCAGGGCCGTGAACGCCCAGTCGAACTGCGGGCACAGATGGCGTTCGTAGTCGAGGTAGGTGTTGTTCAGGCCACCGCCGTCGGCGTGCATGTCCCAGCAGGTTTGGCCGAAGACGGTGTCGAAATGGTTGACCGTCACGTAACGCACACCGCCCTCGATCAGGCGACGCGCCATCAGACAGCTTTGGCCGAAGGTGTTGCGGCCATAACGATCACGCGTCCGGTCGGTTTCGATGCCGAGGTTGAACGCGTCACGCGCTCGCTGCGACGTCAACAAGCGGAAGGCGCGGTTGTACGAGCTGTCGTGCATCTGCGTGGAGTGCGATTCGGTGCGGCGTTGCAGATCGTCGAGTTGGCCGAGCAATTCGCGGCGTGCGTCGAGGCGCGAAGCCGACATGCCGGCGGGCACTTCGAGATCGCCGACGCGGAAGTTCGGCGCGGCGGGGTCGCTGTTGAGGAAGAACGGCTCGTGGGCGCTGCCGACGTGGGCGGCGGTCTGGCCGTGCAGGTTGCCCGCGCCGGTGTTGCCGATCGGGCCTGGCAGGATCACGTTGGCTGGCAACTCGCTGCGCTGACCGAAGACGCGCGACACCACGCTGCCGACGTGTGGCTTCATGCTGTCGGCGTTGAAGTCGTGGCCGGTCATCATCCAGCGCTGGCCGTTCTCGTGCGTTGCGCCGGTGCGATGGTGCAGGCTGCGGATCAGCGAGACCTTGTCCATCTTCCGCGCCATCAGCGGGAAGTGCTCGCAGATCTGGATACCGTTGACATTGGTGCGGATCGGCGCGTACTTGCCGCGCACTTCTGAGGGGGCGTCGGGCTTCATGTCCCACGTGTCAATATGACCGGGGGAGCCGACGAGGAAGAGCGTAATGCAATTCTTTATGCGTCCGCCACTCGTCGAGCCAGACGCTTCGAGCTTCAAGAGGTCGGGCAGCCACAATCCGGCCATGCCCGCGACGCCGACTTGCAGGAAAGCACGCCGCGAGACACCCGAACAGAGATCGACTTTTTCGTTGCCGATATTCAGCATGGTATGGTCCCCAGTTTAGCCCGGCCTCGCAGAGGCGGGCGGCCGCTGCGCACGCGCACCCGCCTCTGCGAGGCGGGGCTAAACGTTACTAGATGGTGTAGGTCACGCGGTTGGAGATATCGATGAAGCGGCTCTGAGTGAATTCGCCCTGCGGGTTCTTGGCGTAATTGACGTAGCGCCATAATTGCAGCACTACCGAATACTCGCCCGGCGCGGTATCCACGTGCTGGTACGCCAGATCGGCCCGCGCGTTGACGACGGCCACGACCTGCCCGTTGCGCTTGATCTCCCATTGCAGGCGCAGACCCCAGTCGTTCGTCACTTCGCTGCGAATGAGCCGTCGGCCTTCGAGCCGAATCGTCGCTTGCGGCGTGCCTTCAAATCGTTGTTCCATACCCCCCCCTTGAACGGACAAAAGTGAAACAGTTTGGCGGGAACCGATCACCCAGCTGAAAAGTAACACCCAACTAGTTTATCGGCTTATGCTTCCGACATTCTAATCAATGCGGGCGTGGGCACAAGAGAAAAATGGAAAAAGTTACCGTTTGATTGGCGATCCGCTCAGAACACCACGAGCTGATACCAGAGCCATCTCACCGAAATTACCAATTCGATCTGTGTGACGCCTATGGCGTAGTAGTGCCACCATCGCATCGCCGTGAACGCAATTCAACAACGGGAATGCCGACGCGCACGCCTTTCGCCTTTTTCCTTGGCGACACTCCCGCGATTGCGAATAATCTAACATCTTGAAAGCCCATCAGCCCGGCGAACCAAACCCGGCACGTCCAACGGCGTCAAGACGGTGATTCAATCCGGACGTGTGGAGAAACCCATGAGCGACCTGGCATCAATAACGCTGCCCGACGTGCGCGTCACCTCGGAGCAACACCAGGCCATTCTGAAAACCTATGACACCGGCCTATACATGCAGGCCTATCGCCTGGCCGAGCAGATCGGACCTTTGCATCTGTGGCGCGGCACGCCAGCACGCGTACTGGCGGGACGGATGGCGGGCAACCTGGGCTCAACGCGCATGGCCAGCTGGCACTTCATCCATGCCTGGCGCAAAGACCGTAAGAACCCCGAAGCTCTCTGGTTTTTCGCACGTTACCTGCTTACTGCGCGTGGTCCGTTGGCAGCCTGGAAGTTCGTGCAAGGCCGGCCATTCCCCGCCGACGCGTCCAAGGAGCTTCGCTCGCATTGGTGCTCCCAGCACGCGGCGATTCTCGGCCCGCTGCGCGATTTCGACGCCGCCGAGGATTGGCTGCGCCGCGCCGAGACGATCGGTGTCGAGCCTTGGACGTGCCTCGAATGGGCCATGCTCTACTCTCAGCAAGATCGCCCCGAAGACGCGGAAAAGGCCGCGCGTCGGGCGCTCGAATTGCAGCCGTGGTATCACCCCGCGGTGCAGTGGGTCGCCCATTTTCTCGTGCAGAAGGAACGCGACCAGGAAGCCATCGCGCTCTTGACTGAGGGTACGCGGAAGCTCGAAAGCAGCGCTCTCTTCGGGCAACTTGCCAACCTGCAAATGGAGCTCAAACGCTTCGACGAGGCCGCTCAAAGTCTGGACGAATTCGAGCGTCTTTCGCCGCTCCTGGACAAGGACCAGAAGAAATGGCTCAACGCGCGGCGTTGCGATCTATGCTGCCATCGCGGCGAGTATGACAAGGCGCTCGCACACGCCACACAGGTGAAAGGGAAGTTCTACGAGGAGCTCGTGACGCGCCTGGGCAATCGCATCGCCCCCCAAGGCTCCCCGCGCCCCGCCACGTTAGCCGGACGCGCAAGCGACGGGCTCGACGATCCGTCGCTTGCGCGTCCGGCTAACAGGGGAGAGGTGAGGGGGCCGCGCGTCGAATTGCCCATCGGCTTCGTGCAGCAGCATCACAAGACCTGCGCCCCCGCGACCTTGACGTCGATCGCCAAGTTCTGGTCGATGCCCGCGGAGCACGTCGAAGTCGCCGAGGAGATCGCCTACTACGGCACGCCGGCGCACGCCGAGCGCAAGTGGGCCGAGGACCACGGCTGGCACGCGAAATCGTTTACCTGCACTTGGGACGCCACGGTCGCCTTGATCGACGCCGGCATCCCGTTCACTCTGGCGACCACGGAAGTTTCGTCCGCGCACCTGCAAGCGATCGTCGGCTATGACTCCGTGCGCCGCACCCTCATCGTGCGTGATCCGGGCGAACGGCACAAGATCGAGTTGTCCTTCGCTCTCATGCTCGACCGCTATCGCTCGACCGGACCGCGCGGCATGGCGTTGGTTCCACTTGCCCAGAAGGAAAAGCTCGACGCCATTAGCTTGCCCGACGAGGCGATGTACGAACACCTGCATCGCTTCGACCTGGCGTTGGTTGGACATTGCCGTGCCGAGGCAGAGAAGCAGACGCGCGCGATGGCCGTCCTTCGGCCAGGGCATTTCTTGACGCTGCACGCGCGCCGGTTTCTCGCATACTACGATGCCGATTTGCCGCAAGAACTTCTGTGCGTCGAACAGCTCCTGACGCTGTTTCCGAGCGATTTGCGTTTGCAACTGGATCGCGCCTACTGTCTCAGCGTGCTCGGCCGGCGCGAAGAACGCCTGGAGCTGCTCAGACGGCTGTCCGAACAGAAAGAGACCGATCCGGCTTGCTGGCAGTTGTACGCGCAGGAACTGTCCGCCGACGCGCGGCGCAACCCGGAAACACTTTACCTGCTCAAAAAGGCGGTGCGAGCGACGCCGCCGGGCGCCCCGCTGCAAGGACGCTTGTTGGACACTCTGGCAAGAATCCGCTGGAACCATCACGACTTCGACGAGGCGATGAAACTACACCATTTCGCGACCTGCGTCGATGACAAGGACGAGTATCTGGCCCAGAACTACTTCATGTCCGCGCTGGCGCGAGGACAAACCGACATGGTCTTGAGCTTCTTGCAACATCGCTTCAAGCGCTTCGGCGCCAAGTCGAGCCTGCCCGCGCGAACTCTCTATTGGGCATACATGCAGATGGAGCGCCGCGCCGAGGCGTTCGAAACGCTCGACGAAGCGATCCGCTTGCGCCCCGAGGACGGCGAATTGCTGACCTATGTGGGTGAAGCCCACATGTATCGCGGGGAGTTCGAGCAGGCCGAGGCAACTCTCGCCAGGGCCGACGGCGTCTCCAAGCCAGCGGCGCGGCTGCGCAGTCTGGCCTACCTCGCGTTCAATCAGGATCAACGCGTCAAGGCACGCGATCTCTGGGCGGAGGTGATCAAGATCGAGCCGCTTGCCGAGGACGCCCACCAGATCTACGCCCTCCTGCTAGGGGAAAAAGAGGAACGTGCCGAGGCCGTCAAGCATCTCACGGATGCGTGCGCGCGTTTCCCGCACCATTTTGGCCTGACGCGCATGCTCTACGCTTGGCACGCCGAGGACGGTCCCGCCGCCCGTGAGCCGATTCTCAAGAGACTGATCGACATTCACCCCGCCGACATTTGGGTGCGCATCGAATACGCTTACAATCTGGCCGATCAGGATCGCTTCGAAGAGGGATTTCAGCAGCTAGAGGAGGGGGAGCGACTCGATCCGAGCAATCCCGGCGTCTGGTTCGCGCGAGGCATTCTCTTCGGACGGAACAAGCGGATCGAAGACGCACAGTACGCTTGCCGCGAGGCCATACGCCGCAATGTCGATTTCGAGGCGCCGATCCACGAACTGCTGCGCCTGTGCGAGAATCTACAAGATCGTCGAGAAACGGTCGCGTTCGTCGTGGCCGAACTGCTTCGGCAAACGACGTTCGGCAACGGCCTGGTCGCCTTACACGCGGCCGCTCAGCCGAATTTCCCACCCGACGAACTGTTCGCGAGCCTGCGCCGTGTTCGCGACGCGCGCCCGGAACTCTGGCAGGCCTGGAGTTCCGTGACGCGCCAGCTCGGCTACGCCAACCGCGACGAGGAAAGCCTCAGCCAGGCGCAGATGGCCGTGCAACGATTCCCGGCCAATTTCGCTCTCTGGCTCGACCTGGCCGAACGGCAACGGCACGTCGATACTGAAGCGGAGTTGCAGTCCTTGCGCCGCGCCGTGGAATTGGCGCCAGGCAACGACCTGGCCGTGCGCAGATTGGCCGAAGCTCTCGAACGCGCCAACCAGACTGACCAGGCCAAGAAAATGTACGAGCAAGCCATCCGCCGGGCGCCGCTCGTTCCCTACGCCCATGTTGACTACGCCGACCTCCTGGCACGCCTTCACGACTACGACGGGGCGATCAAGCAGGCTCGGCACGCCTTGAAGATCGATCCCTGGTTCGAGGAAGCCTGGAACCGATTGCGCAACTGGTACGTCCTGTTCGCCCGCTTCGACGACCTGATTGAACTGGCCCGCGCGGGAACCAAGAAACTGCCCGGCGACATGCGCACCTGGAACCGCCTCGCCCAGGCCTACCAGGCGAAAGCCCCGCAAGCCAACAACGACGAGGAAAAGAAACGCATCGACGATTGCACGCGCGCCTACGATGAGGCCCTCAAACGTAATCCCTATGCGTGTCACATTCATGACTTCAAGGCGGAGATGCTCGCGAAGGCCCAACGCTTTGACGAGGCTCGCCAGGCATGCAATCCCCCGGCCTGGAAAGGCAAGCCGCCTCTGGAACTGCGCGTGCGGTCCATCTGGGTCGAGGCCCAGGAACAGGATTTCGATGCCGCCAAAAAACAAATGGTGGCGCTGCTCCGGGAGGACCCTTCGTACGACCTGGGCTGGAACATGCTCGTCGATTGGTCCTTCGCCTCGCAGGATTACCACGATTATCTGGCCGCCGCGGGGAACATGCTCCGCGCGCAGCCGCAGTCGGCAATCGCCTTTACCTACCGCGGCGAAGCGCGCCTGCGCATGGAGGAACGCGACGCCGGCATCGAAGACCTGAAAAACGCTTATCGCAAAGATCCATGCAACATCTTCACAAGCCACCTCCTATTTGATGAACTGCTCACCGACAACAATCTCGCCGGCGCAGAGGCTATCCTTCTGGCCATGAAGCAGAACCTCTTTTACCACCATGTCGAGGCGCGCGCGGTTCAGTTGGCCCTGAAAAAGGAAAACAAGGAAGCGGCCAGCGCCGAGTTCACACGCATGTGCGAATCGCCGTTCACTCTGCCGTCGTCACTCGATTTCGCCGTGCGCGCATTCGATCAAGCGAACTGGAAAGACGCCGCCGACCGGGCCATCCACAATGCCATGCAGAAGCCCAATTGGAACCTCCATCTGGCCATGCTCTACGCCAGCGGCTGGAACCCAAATCTCGCCAACGATCTACCCGATCGCATCGCCGCCCTCGACCGCGCCCTCGAACGGCAACCCGAAGCGTTCGTGTTCCTCGACCTCAAGGCGAACATGCTCACGAACGGCAACCAATTCGAGCTCGCCTGGCAAGTCTGTCAGTCGAAGACCTTCCCGCAGGATGAGGTCGCCCTGCAAGGCCGGGCCGCCTGGGTCATGTATCGCTCCGGCAACGGCCACGACGCCATCGCCAAGATGAAAGAGTTAGTCCGCGACCATCCGAAATATATGTGGGGCTGGTATCAACTCGCGGAATGGTACGGCCAGCAGCAAGCGTGGGTCGATTGCCTCACCGTGGCCGAGACGCTCGTGCATCTGGCGCCGCGCGATCCGGCCGGCTTCTTTCATCGCGGCTGGGCCAAGCAAAACCTCGGCGATCTGCAAGCCGCGCGTGCCGATTTCGCCCACGCCTTGGATTTGGCGCCGAGTTACGTCTTCGCCGCCTGGCAGCTCTTCGACTTGCACATCCGCAATTCGGAGTGGCGCAAGGCCGAGAGGATTCTCGAAAAGGTCCAGAAGCACGCCGACAAGGGGGATTGGGCCCTGCGCAAAGTCGAGATGCTCGTCTACCAAAACCGCAAGGCAACGTTCCCCGCCGAGTTCGAGAATCTCCTGCGCAACTCGGCCAAGAACCCGTGGCTCATCGACCAATCGCTCCAGTTCCTGATCGAGGCCGGCTGGTGGGCCGATGCCGAGGAAGTGCTGCACAAGTGCCTCGACCTCGGTACGCACATATGCGATCCGTGGGTGCGCCTACGCGTCAATATGGGCGATCGCTCGGTCGGCCGAGACATCCAGAACATGTCCGAGCGCCGCCCCGAACGAACCAACTGTGTCGCCGCCTACGCCATCGAGCTGGCCGATGCAAAAAATCCGCACCGCTTACAGGACTTGCACAACTGGATCAACGAAGAGGAGGACGGCCTGCGCGCCGATACGCCGTCCTGGGCGAAAGTCGGCATCGCCCTCTACGTCGCGCAAGATTGGACCGGCCTGTGCGAATGGATGTCCGATTGGCCCGATCACGACAAGGCCACGCCCGGCCAGCTGTTGCCGCTCGTCAAGGCGTTGCGTGCCATCGATCGCATCGAGTCGGCCCGCAAGGTCAGCGGGTACGCCCTGACCAAGCTCAACCCCGATTTCGCCAATGCCTACCACAAAGTCTGGCTGATATACGATCAGGCCATGAACGGCGAGGTGCTGCCGGTGCAGCGTTATCTGGAAACGTCCGACCTGGGCGGCTTCGACGGCTACCACCAGATGATCGCCGCCATGGTGCGTGCCTTGTGGTTGGCGCACACCGACAAGGACAACGGCTTCGCCCTCGCCCGCCAGGTGCTGGTGGACGCCGCTACCTGGGCCCAGCCAACCGTCCACGACCCGGCCCTTGCCAAGAGCTACCACGCCTGCGTCGCCGAGGTGGCTGCGTTGTGCGGTACCCTCAGCGCCAAGCTGTGGCGCATGTGGCGCTGGCTCTTCCCCAAGCTGCCGCAGATGCCGAAGCCGACTGGCCAGTAGGCGTAGACGGAGGGAGACGCGAATGGTACGTCTGTTATGGGTAGGCCTCGCCAGTGGAGCCATGTTGATCCTGGGTTTCGCTGGGAACCTTTGGTTTAGCCCATCGGGGACCGGCGAATATCGGCGTTCGCCTGACGGCCGCTTCACGGCACACGCCTTCAACATGACGCGCGGCACCTTCATCAGCGGCCGTGTCGCTTACATCGAATTACTCGTCATCGAATCGACCAGTGAGCGCGAAATTTGGCGGACCCATTACTTCCATCATGCGGACGACGTTCCCAGTTACGGCGATCGCTCGCAAGCGCCATTCATCCGCTGGGCTGCTGACTCCTCATCGGTAGTCATCCCAGTCGGTGGTGGTAGGCAGATCACGATACCGCTGCCATAGCCACGACACATTGCCATGGAGAAAGATGTTGTAGAATGGGGAATAGATCAGAGCGCGTCCGAGGAAAAACACATGAGTCAGACCTTGACCATTTCCGACGATCTCTACAGTCGACTTCAGGCGGCCGCGCGCCAGCGTGGTCTCACCAACGTGGAACAACTTCTGGAGACCTGGCCCAACGCGGATGCCGATCTCGCTCGCTTCGAGACGCTGGTCCGGCAATGGAAAGAAGAAACCTCGCATCATTCGAATATCGGCAAGAGGGCATTACATCCGGCCTATCAGGAGATTATCGGCATGGGACACGCCGCCGTCCCGCTCCTCCTGGCGGAATTACGCCGGGAACCAGACGACTGGTTCTGGGCGTTGCACGCGATCACCGGCGCTGACCCGGTTCCCGCCGAGAACCGCGGCGACCTCCGCAGCATGGTGCAAGCCTGGCTAGCATGGGGATCAAGACTGGGCTACATGGCATGAGCGAAAACCTCAAACACATTGAAGAAATTTTCCCCAACCTCGCGCTCGCCGGCTACGCTCCCAAGAGCGATCCAACTCCCGTTTACAACTGCATCGCCTACGCTGCCGGGGACGAAACGCGGCGCTGGGCGGGGTTTCGCGAATTGGGTTATCATTGGCCGGAGAACGCACAGGAAGGCCTTTCCCTCGATGCCTTGATTAGCGCCTTTCATCAATTAGGCTATTCCGTATGCGACACCGATTCTCTCGAGCAAGAATTCGAGAAGGTTGTTTTGTATGCAGACGAACAGGGGTTGTGGACCCATGCGGCCAAGCAATGCGAGGACGGCCAATGGACGAGCAAACTCGGCAATCTTGAGGACATCATTCACAAGACTCCCATCGCGGTGGCGGGGTGCGATCCGGCATACGGTCGCAACGCTTGTTTCATGAAGCGACAAAGGGCGCCGCTCCCGTGACACGGACTTTTCGTGACCTGTTGGTTTCGGCAGCATTCGATTTTTTCCTTGCGTTCCATCCACTTTCGCCCTTACACTCACACTGGACAAGGCATCGCTCATATCACGTCATCTATGAGGGGATTCCCCATGAAACCCGTTTCGTTTCTGCGCAGTGCCATTCTCGCAGGTGTGTTCCTCCTCGCCTTCGCCAAAGCATCGGCTCTACGCGCCGATCCACCGAAGATCCTGGAGTTTCGCACCCAGGAGGTCAATCAAAAGCTGTACTTCCACCTGCGCCTGGAACGTCCCGCCGACATGACACGCGCGGAGCTACGGCTGCGGCGCTGGGGTTGGGACCCATTCAACATGGACTTTACCGAGCCGTCGCTGCGGCCGCGCTTCGTGCCGCAAGACGCCGGCGCACGCCTTGTCTACACCCGCGAACGCATGGAGGAGGGCTTCGATCCGCGCTTTGATTTCAAGGACAAGGAAAAATTCGATCCGAAGGACGACAAGGATCCGCCGAAGGTTGAACCTGCCAAAGACAAGGACGAGCCGAAACAGGACCCCGGCGAAAAGAACGGCAAAGGCAAGGACCGCAACACCGGCGACGTCATCGAAGTCTACGGCGTCTTCACCGGCAAGAAGGCGACCGAATTCTTGCTGCTGTATCCGAAGGACTCCGGCAAGAACGAAGATCCGCGCAAGCTGTCGCTCAAGCAACTGCTCGATCGCAAGAGCCTGTGGGCCGAGGAGAAGATCACGCTCGACCCGGCCAAGGCGAAGACGGTCGCCGCGCCAAACAAGGGGCGCGACGTCAATCGGCCGATCGACGCGAACGACCTCGAAGGCAACTGGGCGTTCTGTCAGGCCCAGCACTTCGCCTTGCTGGAATCACAGACGACGGAGTTCGGCTTTTACAGCTTTGGGCGCGAGACGACGGCACGCGTCTACAAGGTACGCACGCCGCAGCCGCCGTGGCGCCCGTGGATGGGCAATCGCGGCGGCGGGCATCACATCAGCCAGCTCTACGAGGTCACCACCGGCGCGGCCGCCATCACCGAATCGCTCGCCTTGCAGCGCATGCGCGACCGCAACTTCATCGGCAATAAAGCGGAGCCGCGCACTGTGCCGATCGACAGCGTGCGCGGCGTGGACATCGACGAGCATCCGTGGGTCAAGATGATGGGCGACAAGAAGCCCGCCCCGGAGCCGCTCGCCAAGATGATCCCGCATGACAACTATTACATCACGTTCAGGACCTTTGCGAAGTTCCTCGAAACGACCGACCTGCTCGATCAGTGGGGCACGTCGATCGCCCGCGCTTACGAAGTCAATAGCCGGGACCATCGCATCAAGCAGAAGATCGAACAGCAGATCTGTTTGAAGAGCACAGGCCTGGCGCGCATCTTCGGCCCGGCGGTCATCAAGAGCCTCGCCATCACCGGTAACGATCCATACCTGCGCGAAGGGAGCGACCTGTCGATCATCTTCCAGGTTTCGAACGGGTTCCTCTTCGATGCCGGGACGACGCCGAACCTCGATGAAGCGAAGACGAAATGGGGCAAGGCGCTCGTTCAAGACAAGCAGAAGTATGCGGGCATCACCATCAACAGCTACGTCACGCCGCTGCGTGAGGTCAGCCTCTATCGTGCGTCGTTCGACGGATACCAGGTCTTCAGCAACTCCGGCGTGGCCATGCGGCGCATCATCGATGCCCATCAGAACAAGGCCAAGCGGCTCGCCGACTCGCTCGATTTCCAGTACATGCGCACGGTGTTCCGCGCCGATGACAAGGCGGAGGACGGCTTCATCTTCCTCTCCGACGCCTTCATTCGCAACCTCGTCGGCCCGCAAGTACGTATCAAAGAGCGCCGACGCCTCGAAGCGATGACCAGCCTGCACATGGTCACCTCGGGCGCCATGTACACCGCCTGGGAGACCGGCAAACCGGCGCAGAGCCACGACCATATCCTCGCGACCACCGGCATGGACCCGCGCGAGCTCTTTTCGCCGGACGGCAACGCGGTCGTCTGGAATGCGGAGCAGAAGATCGCCGTCAGCAGCTTTTTCAACACGCAGCACTTCGCGACGCCGCTCGTCGAGATCCCGATCGACAAGGTCACGCAGAACGAAGCCCGCGAATATTCGATGTTTCGCGATCAATACATGGGGCTGTGGCGGCAATTCTTCGACCCGATCGGCATCCGCCTGTCGCTGGCGAAGGATCAGGTCAAGACCGAGATTTACATCCTGCCGCTGGTGCGCACGCCGCAGTACAACGAGCTGCGCCGCGTCGCCGGCAACGGCACGATCAAACTCGATTCGTCCTTCTTCAGCGATAAAGCGCTCGTCCAGTATCTGATGCATCTCTCGCCCGACCTCTGGGACCACGGCGGCATCTTCGGCGGCGGGTTCGGCGATAGCATGATCACCGACCTGGCCCTCCGCAGCTGGCTCGGCGATTGGTTCACGGTCCGGCTCGACGACAGCCCCGTCTACGGCAAACTTCTCGAACGTCACATTCGCCGTGAGATGTTCCCAGAGGAACGCCATGACTTCATCGAGGACCTGGAGCTTGCGTTCCAGATGCCGCTCGTGATCGGCTTCGACATCCGTTCGCCGCTGATGTTCGCCGGCCTTCTCACCGGCGTTCGCAAAACGGTCGAGAACACGCTGCCCGGCGTCGTCGATTGGACGCCGCTGAAGGAGCAGTACAAGGGGGCGCATATCGTCCGCATCAAGGCCAACGGCGAACAGGCCTCCCGGCGCGGCCTCATCCGTGGCGAAGAACGCCGGCTCAACCCGGAGTTCTTTTACGCGATGATCGACGGCGGCTTCTATCTCAGCTTCCAGGAGGCCCCGATCAAGGACATCATCGACCGCAGCGTCGCTTTGAAAGAGAAAAAGGACAAGGGCGAAAAGATCGAGGTCAACACCTCGCTGCACTTCGGCCCCAAGGCGGCGGTGCAATCGAAGGAGTTGCTCAATATGTATCTCGAATGGGAGACGCATCGCCGGGCGCACACGAATAATCGCCTCTTGTACGCACTCTTCAAGAGCAACGTCGTCGGCCCGCAAGATGACAGCCCGGCCGTCGAGGCGGCGGCGCTGCAATACCTCGGCTTTGTGCCGGTCAGTCCTGATCTCGCGCCATTCCGTTATGATTTCCAAAAGGAGGAGGTCGTCAACCTGCGGCACGGGACTGTACGGCAGCCGCGCTTCGCCGGTTCCATCGACGCCGGCTCGCCCATGGCCCAGATGCTGGAGGAATTCGAGGCGATCCGCGCCGACCTGCGTTTACGCGAGGACGGCATCCATACGACGTTGACGTTTCGCAAGAACGACAAAGCGGCCATCAAGAAGGCAGTCACGCCTGATCCCAAACCAGCGGAGAAAAAAAAGAAAGCCGAAGGGAATACGAGAGTCGAGAAAAAGTTCATGATCGTACCGTGGCTGGAGGATCGCGCGATCACGATCGACGGCGACTTGACGGACTGGGACAGCTTGACTGTGCCGCCGATCGCATTGACCGCCGTGGAGGTGGGCAGGCCAAAGCGGGCGGCGGTTTCCGTGCCAAACTCGATCACCGCCTACGCGGCCTGGTGTTCCAAGGGGATTTTGCTTGCGGCCGATGCGGTGCTCGACGGCAGCGAATTCAACCAATCGTCCTGAAACATATTCGCAATGACCTGGATCTTGCTCGCCCGCCATGGGCAGCGCGTCAATGAGCCGGGCGAAAAAATGGGTGTCTACGATGTATTAGCTCTCCAGCCAACAGGAGTTTGACATGAAGGTGCTCGTTCATATCCATCTCGCGCTGGCACTGACCGGCGTCCCCGCGCTGATCTGGGCCGGCGATAACGCAGCCGAAATGACCAAGCTGCAAGGAACGTGGGCCCTCGTCTCCTTGATCGACAAGGGCAGAGCGGAGCCTGACAAGCTCGTGCAGACTCTCAAGCTCATCATTGATGGCGACAAGTACACCTACGATATCGGCGGCAAGATGTTCAACGCCACCTTCAAGCTCGATGCGGCCGCAAAGCCGTTGGCGATCGACGTCAAGTTCGACTCCGGCCCCGCCAAGGACAGGGTGATGAAGGCGATCTACGTCATCGAAGGCGATACGTTGAAGATCTGCGGCGCCGACAAGAGGCCGACGGAGTTCGAATCGACGAAGGAATCGGGCACGATCCTGTTCACGTTCAAGCGAGAGAAGAAGTGAGCCACAATAAAGCCGCGGCGCTCTTGCGCAAACATGCCCTTGGCTATCCCGAGTCAATCGAAGATTTCCCTTGGGGCCACAGCGCCTACAAGGTCCAAGGCAAGATCTTCCTCTCCGTATATCTCGATGACGACGAAGGCGTGCTCAGCCTATCCGTAAAATTACCTATTTCAAACAAGCTGGCCCTCACGCTGCCGTTCGCGGCGCCGACGCGTTACGGACTGGGCAAACACGGTTGGGTGACAGCGACCTTCAACGTGGGCGCCGACGCCCCGCTCGACATGATCCAGGAATGGGTGGACGAGAGCTTCCGCGCCGTCGCCCCCAAGCGTATCGTGGCGCAACTGGAGGGGACGCCGGCCAAGCCCACGCGCCATAAAAAGACCAAGTAATGCCGCTTGCGGCTTGGCGCTCGCGCGACGTCGCGCGAGCGCCAAGCCGCAAGCGGCATTACTTGGTCTTTTTATGGCG
>SXGS01115720.1_pt1 | contig 37155 bp, 31 predicted proteins | sample 3174681 | NCBI WGS metagenome assembly SXGS01 (sample SAMN11356861, study PRJNA531348) | freshwater metagenome | isolation source: freshwater sample F1-80 | place: China: Fuxian Lake, Yuxi | collected 2017-12-25
GTTGATAGTGAAGTGATGTTGGGTCATCTTGCGCAAGCAGGTTATGGCGATGCAGCGTCTCCTGAAGAAGCCGATGTGATCGTGGTCAATACGTGCGCATTTATTGAAGCCGCCAAAGAAGAATCGGTGGATGCTATCGTTGAGATGGTGCAACTCAAAAACATCGGACGCCCCAAAAAGATTATCGTGGCGGGATGCTTGAGCCAGCGCTATGCGCCTGAGTTGCAAAAAGAATTGCCCGAAGTCGATCATTTTCTTGGCACAGGCAATTTTGAGCAAATCGTTGATGTCCTTCAGGGGCGCCACAATCATGATCTCGTGCAGATTGAACGCACCGATCATGCCCGTTTGCGTGGCCCCAATAAACTTGAGCCGTTTTCACACTTTGGTGATCCTGATGCGCCCAATATCGTGATCCCGCAGCCCGATTTTACGCTGACATCGAAGTCTCCGCGCCGCGCAACATTGCCTGGTCACAGTACCTATCTTAAAGTCTCCGAAGGTTGCTCCAATACTTGCGCTTTTTGTATTATTCCGAAATTGCGTGGTCCGCAGCGTTCTCGTCCCATTATTGATTTGGTGGAAGAAACCCATCGGTTGTTTGCTGCAGGGGCTGTAGAAATCAATCTGATCGCGCAAGATCTCTGTGCTTTCGGAAAAGATCGACGCGATGCCAACGAAACACTGGCAGAGCTGTTATACGCCCTCGATGCCGTGGCGGCAGAATACCATCGCCCCACGTGGATCCGTTGCTTGTATGCCTATCCCAAAGGTTTAACTCGGCGGGTGATGGATGCTATGGCCCAGTGCACATCGGTGGTCCCCTATTTGGATATGCCATTGCAGCATATTGCCGATGCCATGTTGCGTCGTATGAAGCGTGGAACAGGCGGTGCGGATACCCGCAAGCTTCTCAAAGAAATGAAAGAAGTGGTGCCGGATCTGGTGTTGCGCACGACCATGATCACGGGGATGCCCGGTGAAACCGACGAAGAATTCCAAGAGCTTTGTGATTTTGTCGAAGAAATGCGCTTCGATAATATGGGCGTTTTTGCGTACTCTCGCGAAGAGGATACACCCGCAGCCCTCATGGATGATCAGGTGCCCCAGGAACTTGCCGAAGAGCGTCGCGGTGTTTTACTGGCGATCCAACAAAAAATTGCCCACGACAAAGCGGAAGCCTTGGTGGGGACAGTTGTTGAAGTTCTTGTGGATGGCGTGAGTGATGAAACCGATTTGTTGCTGCAAGGACGTCATCGTGGGCAAGCACCGGAAATCGATGGTGTGACGTACATCAACGATGGTACGGCATCGCGTGGCGATGTGGTGCGTGTGCTTGTGGATCAGGCCGGCGATTATGATGTCGTGGGCGGTATTGTTGTCGATTGAAAGAAAAAAGTATGATGGAAGGTCCTTACAGGCGCATCAATATCATGCTTACCGAAGCGCAATATACGCTGGTGCATGAGCGTGGGATCAATTTATCGGGTTTGTTGCGTGACCTGCTGGGCGATCATCTCGCGGAAAATACGATCACGTTACAAGTAAGTGAAGATACGAAACATCTCTACGACACCGTTGTTGCGAATTCCGGTTCCTGCGATCAAGAAATCGAAGTGCATTTACGCAAGGCTTTGGCGGCGATGCTTGAATGCAAGATTGCGGAAATGGAGGCTTTGCGCGCCCGTTTGCGCCAAGAGTTGCTTTCCGATGGCAATCCGATTTAGGAGGATGTCCCGTAGGGGTGCTGCTTGCGGCATCCTAGAATGGGGTCCGCCATCGTGAGAGAAACCGTCGGGTTGCGTGTGCATGAAGGTACCAAGGGAAAACTTGGGCCAAAGATGGCGTCGAGCGCGCCACTGTCCAAACAACAACGTTTGGCGCTGTATAAAACCATGTTTCTGAGCCGTCGCTTGGATGACGTGGAAATTTTGCTTAAACGCCAAAATCGAATTTATTTTCAGATCTCAGGGGCGGGGCACGAAGCGAGCCTCGCCGCTGCGGCCATGCATTTGCGACCTAAATACGACTGGTTTTATCCCTATTATCGCGATCGTGCATTGTGCTTAGGTCTTGGTGTGACGCCCGAAGAAATGCTGCTGCAAAGCGTTGGGGCCGCCAGCGATCCAGCCTCGGGTGGGCGACAAATGCCTTCCCACTGGGGTCATGCGAATTTGAATATTGTGTCCCAAGCAAGCCCAACGGGACCACAGTATTTAAGCGCCGTAGGTTGTGCCGAAGCGGGTCATTTAAGTGCTGTGCTGCCTTCTGGTGCCACAACACTTCCGCATTTTGAAAACGATGAAATTGTTTATGTCTCTTCGGGTGAAGGCACGACCAGCCAAGGTGTGTTTTTCGAAGCGCTTAACACGGCGTGTATGCACAAACTTCCCGTTATTTTTCACATCGAAGACAATGGCTATGCCATCAGTGTTCCTGTTGAAGCACAAACGGCGGGCGGTAATATCAGTGCACTATTGCGGGGTTATCCCGATCTATTACGTCTTGAATTTGATGGTTGTGATCTCGAAGAAAGTTACAATGCCTGGGGTGAAGGGGTTGCCTATGCGCGTGGGCGTCATGGCCCCGTGTTGATGCATGCCCATGTGATCCGGCCTTACTCCCATTCGCTTTCTGATGATGAAGCGGCGTATCGGACACAGCGCGAGCGTGACGACGATGCCAAGCGTGATCCAATCACGCGTTACCGCCTGCGGCTTGTGGATGAATTTAAAATTCCATCGGATCAAATCGATGCCATCGAACAAGATGTTGAAGCGATTTTAAAAGATGCACAAAGCGCAGCTTTGTCAGCACCGCCTGCACCGCAAAGTTCGGTGACAGATTTTGTGTATTCGCCCACGGTGGATCCCACGTCGTCCAACTTCGATGTGCAAGGCAGCAGTGACGGTGAACCGAAAACCATGGTCGATCTGATCAATGCATGTTTGCGTGATGAAATGGAACGCGACACACGCGTGATCGTGTTTGGTGAAGATGTGGCCGATGCATCACGTATCGATGCGTTGGGTGAAGTCAAAGGCAAAGGCGGCGTATTCAAAGTAACCTACGGCTTACAGCGCCGGTTTGGCCATCACCGCGTGTTCAATTCGCCTTTGGCCGAAGCCAATATCGTGGGGCGTGCCATGGGCATGGCCACGCGTGGCATAAAGCCTGTGATTGAAATTCAATTTTTCGATTATATTTGGCCGGCCATGCATCACATTCGCAATGAGCTTGCGTTGCTGCGATGGCGATCGAACAATGCCTTTTCTTGCCCAGTGGTGATCCGATGTACCTATGGTGGTTATCTTAAAGGCGGAGCGGTTTATCACTCGCAAACGGGTGAGTCGATCTTTGCTCATACGCCAGGGATCCGTGTGGTGATGCCGTCCAATGCGCTTGATGCCAATGGGCTTTTGCGTACGGCGATTCGTTGTGAAGATCCTGTGTTGTTCCTTGAACACAAGCATCTTTATCGACAAACCTACAATCGAGGACCTTATCCCGGTCCCGAGTTTATGATCCCGTTTGGTAAGGCTGCGAAAGTGCGTGAAGGCTCGCATCTGACGATTGTAACGTACGGCGCACTTGTCAAACGCTCCATGGATGCGGCCATTTTGGCAGCAGCCCAGGGTATCGATGTAGAGATTTTGGATTTGCGTACCATCAGTCCTTACGATTGGGATGCGATTGCAACGAGTGTGACAAAAACCGGCAAGGCCTTGGTGGTTTATGAGGATTCACGCAGTTGGGGATCAGGATCCGAGATTGCGGCTCGCATTGCCGACGAATTGTTTGATTGCCTGGATGGTCCGGTGATGCGTGTGGCTTCCAAAGATACCTTTGTAGCCTATCACCCAAGTCTTGAAGACACGATCCTGCCACAAACCGAAGATGTGCTGGTCGGTATCATGACCCTTGCGCGGTATTAGACGAGTAGCCTTAAACCCCTGTCTCAGCTGTGGAGCGATCTATCTGGATGACGATTGCTTGTGTGTTGGGTTCGTTAGCGACGGGTCTTTGAGGATCCCTTTGGGCTTGCGCAGTTGCCCAGTATGTTGCTCCAGCGATACCGCCGGCAATGATGAGTGCCACGGAGGGGAAGATTATCGCAGTGCCAACAGCAGCAGCTGCTGCTGCCTGGCCGAGGCCCAAGGCAGAGCTTGCGTATCCGGCAGATACCAGAACGCCACGGCCTGTGAGTGCTGCTAGAACGTTGGCTCCCGCAACGGCACCGGTCAGTGTTTTTTTATCAAATGGTTCAGGAATTGTTTGTGTAGATGCAGCAACAAGACCATAAAGAAAACCACAGGCACCACCGACGATTATTCCCCCCACATTGCCTGTAGTGGCTGCGCGTGCGGTTGAATAATCGTCATAATCGGATGCATCAAGGACCGCTGCGCCGAGTGATGTGGTTGCTGCTACGGTGGCAGCACCCAAGGAAATTCCGGCTGCAGTAAAGTTGTACGTGGTGGCAATAAATTTTCTTATATTCTCACATGTGGTCATTATTATCGTCCTTGGTAGGGGCTATAGATTAGGCGTAGAACCGCAGGCGGCCGTGATTTTATGATATAAAATAGGAATATATCAAGAACACTATAGCTTTTACTGTGGTGTATAGGTGACTTTCCTAGGCATTGATCTGAAAAAATTACTGCCTGTATTGGATTTTTATGCTACCGCTCTCATCCATGACCGCCATTTTCGGAGGAAGTTTCAATCCCCCGCACATGGGCCATCAGATGGCCGTGCTGTATCTTTTAGAAGCGCTGGATTTTCGCGAGGTATGGCTTGCGCCGACGTTTGTGCATCCTCTGGGGAAGCAGCATGTGTCGTGGGAACACCGTTTGGCCATGTGCTATGCCATGGTTGGATGTTTTGGGGAACGCGTACGGGTGTTAAGCACAGAAGCCGATCTAGTCAAACATGGAAGCGAAGGGCGTACGATTCACTTGGTCGATGCCCTTCAACGAGAACACCCCGACAAAAAATTTACGTTGATTTTGGGCAGTGACACGCGCGAACAGCGCCACCTATGGCATCGCTGGGATGATATTGAAGCCAAGGTGGAGGTTCTTTATCTTGCTCGGGCGGGTTTTCCCGATCCCAATGCGGCGCCGCTGGCCTTGCCCGATGTTTCGAGCACGTGGGTGCGTTCAAGGCTTGCTGCGGGCCATATGCCGAGAGGATTGGTGCCGAGTAAGGTTCTTGACTACATCCGTGAGCATGGTTTGTATTGCTAATCTGCTGATCATATGAGTGCTGCTCGTATGTGATGATCCGATTGGCCAGCTTGCTCCCCATGGCGTCTGTACTGCTTACGCCGGATTCGTTTGCTACGTGGTATAAAACGCTCCCTAAGCCTGATCCTTAGCTTTGTGATGTTATGGAGGCAGATCGGTATAATCAGCCTCTCGACGCGGTCAGTTAGACAATAGAATACGATAGCCCCAATAGGCGAAGCACCCCCTCTCCTGCTGTTGTAGCCTAAAAATACCCATGAAATCTTTCCGGAATGGGCTACGATACTATTCGGTACAAATAATATGTGGCGAAGGGAAATTTCATGACCACGATAAGCAGTAAGCATCTCAGAGATATCGTTGCACACAGTGATCTGAGCAGTACGTCTCGTGATTTGCTGCGTATTCAAGGCGGCAAAGTGGCACAAAAAGACGCCACTTTTCACGATAACATTTACCAAGTTCAATTGCCTGCTGGTGGTGGTCCCGTGAATACGCACGGAGCACCGCTGAGTGATCCTACCAATCTACGGATGTACGTGCAGCGTGTAGAAGGCCAAGCGGGGTGGCGTGTTCTTTCGACGGCACAAACTCAGGGCTTAGAGAAGCTTGAGCGGGCAATCCCACAGCAGCTCTATGGTTCAGTGCCATTGCAGCTTACCATCAACAATCAGGGCGATGCGGTCAAAATTAAGAATATGGATCCGAATATCGTATCACAGCTTCAACAGGCGGGCATAGGAAGGCAAACGCCCACAGGTTTTAATATCCTATTGTCTGATGTCGATCGCGCGGTTGCTGCTCTCTCTGCTCAAATGCCAGCGCGGCCTTCCCCACATCGCGGTCCATCTCATCCGCAAGCTGCTCCTTGGCAGGTCGCTTCTTCGCAGCAAGCTCATGGAATTCGCCCAGGTGTTTCTATGACGCCTGCAGATGCTGTTGCTCAGCTTAAGCACCTTGGTGCCCGACCGCATCCAGGAGGGCTTTGTGATTGTATTCAAGTTCCCACGAATCAAGGGGTAGGTAGGCCCGCAGGATCTTTTCCCGGCTGGAGCAACGTGTTGCTCACCGATGTTCCCGGGATTGTAGCGAAGATCCAGAGCCAACAAGGATCTGTGCGGATGCAATCGCCATCTCATGGTGTGTCAACAACAAGGCCGGCTCCCGTTGCACAACAGAGCCAAGGCATAAGCCATGAACAGCGTGCTGCTTGCCAGGCTCTTATTGATAGCCGTTACTTTACGGCCACTGAAGTAGGGACGAGGTCTGATAGGAATCAATGGGGGTATATTCAAGTAAGTAAAGCGAAATTGGACACCTATGGCATTGATACGACTGGGCTTGGCTGGGGGCTGGCGGTTGATCAAAGTGTCTGGGAATTATCAGCCAGCTCAGTTCAACTACTCATACAGCGGCTTGATGCTAAGTATGCGACGGGCGATAGTGTGATTTAGTATTATGACACCATTCATAGACCATTGACACAATAGACGAACCACGCCCCTCCTGCTACGGTGCGCCCGTGAGTGCCATCGAAATAAAAGAGTCTCCGAAACAGGTTTTTATCGATACCTACGGCTGCCAAATGAATATTTTGGACAGCGAGTTGGTGCAGGAACAGCTTCAAGCATTGGGGTACCAATTCACTTCGATTGCTGCCGACGCCGATGTTGTTCTTTTGAACACGTGCTCGGTTCGCCAACTGGCTGAGCAAAAAGTGTGGTCTCAGCTCGGACGTTTGGCTATCGAAAAACGGGAAAACAATAACGATCTCGTGGTTGGTGTACTTGGTTGCATGGCCGAGCGAGAAGGGGCTGAGCTCGTCAAACGTATGCCGCATATCGATGTGCTGTGTGGTCCTTCGGAGCTCGATAAACTCCCCGGACTTCTCCAAAACGCAATGCAAAACCGTCAACGTCAGGTGGCATTGTCAGGGCACACCAGCAGGCGTTCGGCCACGCTCGAAAAAGCGGAAGACGGTGTAGAAGCACTTGATCTCTCTCGTTCATTTTCAGCCACGCGAAGCAGCAAGCAAGCCTATGTTCGGATCACACGCGGTTGTAATAAATTTTGTACGTATTGTGTCGTTCCTTATACCCGTGGGCCTGAAGTGCACCGTCCACCCTTGGCGATTGTTCAGGAAGTGCGATCTTTGGTGGAGCAGGGTGTTCTCGAAGTGACGTTGCTTGGCCAAACGGTCAACCATTATGTTTTTCAGGATGGCGGAAAAACAACATCATTTGCCGATCTTCTCGCGATGATCCATGATCAGGTGCCGGATCTACAACGCCTTCGGTTTTTAACGTCCTATCCCCGAGATTTTGACGACGCGACGCTTGATGTGATGGCCGCATCACCAAGAATGTGCAAATACCTGCATATTCCTGCCCAGAGCGGATCCAACGAGATGTTGCGAAAAATGAACCGAGGCTACACCGTTGAAACTTATTTTGGGTTGATTGAACGGGCACGGATGCGCATGCCCGATATTCGTTTTGCGGGCGACATCATTGTAGGGTTTCCTGGAGAAACCGATGCTGATCATGAAGCAACACGTCTTTTGATTCAGAAAGTTCGTTACAAGAGCTGTTATATCTTTAAATACTCTCCGCGTTCAGGGACCGTGGCCGATCGACGTTTTGTTGATGATGTTCCCGACGATGTCAAAAAGGCACGCAATCGCGATTTGCTCGACCTCCAAAATGGTATCGCTTTAGAAATTCATAGTGCGATGATCGGTCAAGAGATTGACGTGATTGTTGAAGGCTTCAGCCCATTGCGTGTTCATCGCCCCCAACCGGGTGAAGTGCAGCTGGGCTGGGAGAAACGCAGTGCCGAGTCAACATCCCATGTGCGTTTGATGGGGCGCACCCAAGGCGATGAAATTATCGCGTTTGAGGGCAGCGGTGATTTGGTCGGTAAACTCGTGACGGTGAAGGTGACCGAAGCAACCCAGCTTTCCATGCGCGGCCAGATGGTGCCGTGAGGTACCTCACGGCGGCGACGTCATAGGGCGAAATCGCATTTCCTGAAGATGAACCCTTGCCTTGAGCGCCTCAGGGCTTGTGGGGTATGACTTGATAAGTTGCTCAAGCGAATCAATGGCCTCTTCGGTTTTTCCTAAACGGTCCAAACTGATAGCCAGCAATTGTAAGATCTCCGGATCGCTGCCGGCTCCGCCGTAATCGGTTAAAGTCGCCTGTAAGCGGCTGACTGCAGCTTCATCTTTGTTTCTTTTTTGATAAAATCGGGCGACGTAAATTTCATGGTCTGCGAGCCTATTGCGGCAGATTTTATGCTTTTCGTCGGCCTCTTTGGCATATTCAGAGTTAGGGAATTGCGTGAGCATCTCGTGATAGGCGGTGAGGGCTCTGCGTACGACCGCTTGGTCTTTTTCTGCAGCGGGTGGCAAAAACCACCATTCGGAAGGCACTTGCTCGAAATAGGATTCAGCAATACGGTACATGGCGTAGTCTGATTTTTGATGGCCAGGATAGTATTTTAAAAAAAGTTGGTAGGCATCGACTGCTGCCGTAAATTCCCGCTTATCGTATTCGACTTCACCCAGTTGCAATTGTGCAAGTGCTGCGAAATCCGAATAAGGGTATTTATTTTTAACGTCGTTGAATGCAGCAATCGCTTCGGGGTACATGCTATCGTAAAAGAGCGAGATACCTTTGATATACTGTTTCTCGGCGTCAGTGGCATTGTCGCTTAATCGCGGTATGACACGACTTGCACTGCAACCTTGGATCATCACGGAGAGGACGATGACCGTCGGCCAAATTTTGAAGTGGTACTGCACCCAGGCACCATGCCAGAATGCAGTATGTTGAACAATGGACAACAGGCTTCTTGCGCACACACAGGCGAAAACATAGAGGACATAAATGTCTCCTGAGCTGAATGTTCTTGAACGGGCCTTTTCAGAACACCCAGATCTGGATCATGCGCTTGCATTGGCAGAGGCCTATCTTGCGGATCATCGTCTTATGGAAGCGATGGTGGTGTGTAAAAAAGGTTTGCGTACGGCACCTCACAGTCCAAACGGACTTTTGATGCTGTCACGTATTTACCTTGTACAAGGCAAACTGCCCAAGGCAGAAGAAATCGCCCTCGAATTGTTGGCGCATCCGGATATGGACGCCGATGCATGCCACATTCTCGGATCTGCGGCTTTTCAGCGCGGTAACAAGGCACATGCGGCACAGTGGTTTCATCGGGGCTTGGACAGCAGTCCCATGCATTCAGGACTTACGGCAGGGCTCGCACAGCTCGGTCCGTCTTATGCCGAGCCGCCTCCTAAGCATCCCACGAAGCATCGTTCGATGGAGGCTCTAGAGTTAGTCAAAGAGTTGGAAATCGCTGATGCGCCTGAATCCGTCGCAGAGCCTAAACCTGTCCATGCACAGACCGTGACATCCTACGAGAGAGATCTGCTTGATGATTATGATGGAGGCACACCACGCAATACGACTGTGCCCCCTGATTATTCGAAAACATGGCGCAGTGTGGCGATATTGGCGGCTATCGTTGCAGTGATTGGGGCGGGTATGGCCACCCATACGTATTTGAAAGCAAAAGACCAGCATGAGGTGAGTAAGTCACTTGCAGCTATCGTCAATGCGCTCGCATCAGATCGTGTGACCGATTACCAGGACGTTATGATGCACGCTGATCGTGTGCTGCATATTGTTCCTCTGAATACACTTGCCAGCGCCCAGGGGGCATACGCTGCTGCGGTGTTGGCTATAGATCATGCCAAACGTGATGCGGTGCCCGCGATTGCGCGATTTTTAGGGAATATTCCACCCAATACCTTGGATCTGCCTGCAGAATACTACGCGGCTCAAATGATGCTGAGTTTTTTACGTGGGCGTTTTTCTGAAGGATTGGAATTGCAGGATCCATTCACAGCCTCGAGACATCCTCATGTCTTGATCGCCATGGAGAGACATCGTTTGCTAACGGCCAACGGTGCGACGCCGCGTGAAGTGCAGGATCAAATCATGCGCTTGGGTGCCATGAAGGGAAAAAATTTTAGGGTGCTGATGTACCTTGGATGGCATGCGCTGGCGCTTGAGGAAAATCAGCGTGCACTCTCTTATTTTGAAGAAGTACTCAAAAAACAACCGGATCATGTTTTGGCCAAATTGGGTATTGCCCTGGTGCGTGCAATCGGCAGCAGTACACCCATTGAACCTGCAGAACGCAAAGCGATTATTGAAATCACCGACGATGTTTTGCACTCAGGCGTGGGTTTGCGGTCGCCTCGTGCCATGGCCATCGCTCATTTCATTTTAGGTCTTTTGGCGGAGCGGGGGGGCGACAAAGCGACAGCATCACAAGAAATGGCATTGGCCATGCCAGCTCTTAACAATGAAGGAACCTTTCATTGGATCCAGGGCTTGCAATCCATACAAATCGGACGTTTTCGCACAGCGGCGCGTGCGTTGGCTGAGGTGGTGAAGCACAATCCGCAAAGCACCAAAGCATGGCTTCTTTTGGCCCAAGCACAACTCGATGATGCATCCCCTTCATCGGCCAAGGCAAGTCTTGCTCAGGCACTTCAGTTGGGTGCGCAGACAACGCCTTATGTGCAATTGCTGGAAGGACGTATTCAGCTTGGCAATCGTCATTTTGAGGAGGCAGTTGCAACGTTGGGGGCCATCCCCGCCGATGCAGATCCTGCGGTTCGTGCGCAATCGGTGCTTGCGATTGCAGAGGCGTTGTCATCCAACAAACAGCATCTTGAAGCTGCAGCCAAATTGACGTCACTGCTCAATTCTTCAGTCCTTGATATTCCACCGCACATGCATGCGGTGCTTTGGTGCATGTTGGGTGTCGAAGAAACGTACAGCGGGCAGAGTTCTTCTGCGGTCGTTTCATTGAATCGTGGGATCGCATACGATCCAAACTATGCATTGTGCTATTTTCCGTTGTGTACACTGAGTCACGATCGCAATGCATGTGAAACGTATTTGCGTCTCGATCCTGAAGGCCCCCATGCCAAAGTGGTGGCACGTGTGCTTTCTAAGGTGCACTGATCCTAAAGTGTTGTGAGAGATCAAAGGCCAATGCCTCGATCAAAATGGGGCTGATGGGTTTGATCGCGTGTCGTTCCATCCAGTCGATTAAAAAATTTTTTAATGCATCGTTTTTATAGTTTTGTGGCAATGATGGGACTTTTTTAATCGGTGTTGGAGCGCAGGCCTCTTCCCCATGGAGTTCAATGTGACCCTCTGAATCCCAAGGAGGGGGATTGTTAGGACGCAATCCTTGTTCCATCACCCATTCGATGATGCGCAATCGAATTTTACGATCGCGAAATTCAAACCAATGGCGCCGTTCCTCGGCAGTATTCATTAAGATGTCTTTAAAGCGTCGAAAAGCACCCTTGCCATTGATGGCAACTTCAAGCCGCTGACGTAGAAATTCATCGACGACGCTTGGAAGAAATTCGGTGACCCAGTCGTATTGGAGTCGGGATGGGATGTTTTCAATCGGCGCATAGAGCAGCGGACTCGACCGAAGACGCGCATTGATTGGGTCATGAACACTGACCCGTTGGACTGTGCCCTCATTAAGATTCAAAAAACACGCGATCTCCGGCGTATTTAATTGAAAAGCACTGTACAGCGCGGCCCAATCAATATGTGTCTCTTGCATACGTTCCACGTGCTGATTCTATCGCATGAATATGTATGTCACGCGAAAAACCCGAATGGTGCGAATGGTGTCACCAGTTGGGTTTGATGTGTGCCAATTGTTTACGCGTATGGCCTGGTGGGTGTGTACAGCGTTCATTTTTCGTGCTTTACATGATCTTCTTTAAGCGAGCTGCAGCGAGTCGCGCGTCATAATGCGGTGAGGATGTTGAATGATCGCATGTCATAAACAGATGTTGTTCCTGGGTTTTGGGCTCTTATTTGCCCTGGTGTCGGGCTGCGGAAGAACCAGCGGTACGCCGACTGACCAGCGTCCAGGCGACGTTCGCATTACAACGCGTTTAAGCCAATCGCGTATTACGGCAGGCACGGCCTTGTCCGTTCAATGCGAAGCATTTCGTGGCAACACGCCGACCAGAGAGCTTTCATTGATTGTTCGGTCGCTCCCTACCCAAGGCTTGGGCGTGGCGACGCCGGGTTCACAATCAGGTTCATTTGCGTTTGTGCCCACCGTTGCAAGTACCTACCAGATACGTTGTCAAACGGCCGATGGTGCAGTGATCGATGCTGTGGGTAAGTCGTTGGAGGTATCCCCAGCCGATGCGCAGGAGCTTGAGGTTAGTTTGACCCCAAGCGAAATAGAAGCGGGTGATCCCGCGCGTTTTGTATGCCGTGCGGTTGATCGATATGGCAATATATCGGCAGGCAGCACCGACGTACTTCTCGATATCCCGGCGAGTGCTCAGCTCGTGCAAACGGCCACCGGTGTATACAATGTGAGCTCAACACGGGCCGATCATTACGACCTTGGGTGTCGAAGTGTGGGACTTCGCAAGCAGGTGACCAAAACATTCACAGTGATTGCAGGTCCTATCGCGCGAACCATCGCAACGCTTGATCGTGTGGCAGCATTGCCCACCGAGCGTGTTGGTGTGACGTGCCAAACTGCGGATCGTTTCAATAATCCTCGAAGCAGCAGCACGGGCCTTCGTATTGATGTTCAACCTATGTCAGGGGTTTTGCCTTCTCGAGCAGGCTTGCAACCCGATGCAAGTGGCTTTTCTGTGACCCTGGCGGATGACTATCAGGTTTTTTGTGTTCCGCCCCAGGCGAATATCGCGACGATGCGTTTTGCGTCTTTGCGTGTGAACGCGGGCGCACCCATCATGTGGGACGATGTTTTGCAGACGCCTGATACATGCTTGCCTGAACGCGTCGGCTTACCGATTACCCCGCGCGCCATGGATGCATGGGGCAACGTGGTGACATCGTCGGTTCAGTATGGCCTTTGCCGTGTGACTGCCGCAGGATGTGTTCCACAAACGCTTAGTACCAACGCCAAAGGCCAACTTATGATCAATGGCGAGGGCGACTATCGTATGACGGCGAACATCGCCGGTTCTTCGTTGAGTCCCAAAGAGATGGAGATAAGTGTTGACTCCACGCCTCCCTCCATTGAACTTTCCGATGCAGACGGTGGCCGGCGTCCGGTGCGCGGTTCACACTTTCTTGTGACCGATGGTTTCGTTGATAAGAAGGCACGTGTAGAACTGTCATGGCGTGGCCAAGATGCTGGCAGTGGTCTGCGAAGTATGATGATCAATGGTCGCACAAGTATGGGAACAAGCCGTGTTGTGATTGAACAAGAGATCCAATGGGGCCTCAATACTGTACGTGCTGAAGCGCAAGACGATTGTGGCAATCGCCGCGTGGTGTACCCCTCTTTTCTTGCAAGCGATGCATATTATCCGTCGGTGAATCCCGACAATTTTTTTGTGTGTGATGCGGAATGGAAAGCTGCATCGGATAGTGTGATTACATCAGAAGAATCGCGTCGTGATTATCAAGTGACCGAAGGTATTACTGTATTTATGTCCCAAGAGTTCTTGGATGACGGTGTTCGCGGTACCGTGGATGGCCCTGCGTTGGCAGAACTTGATGACTTGGTGAGCGTGGCCCAAGTGATGCTGGATCGCACCAATTTCAATACGTTGATCGACGACATGATGCGCGTCGCGCCGCCTGAATGCAAAGCGCCATCGGTGGTACAGCCCGATACGTGCGATATTTTAAGTGGTCGAAAGCAAAGAGCAATCACGCCACCTTATACGATCCCCGCATACTGCAAGGACACATCAAGGTTCCCTGTGGTTCTTTTGCCAGGACCGGACAGTGGTAGGCTTGGCGTAGAGGCACGCAAAGGCGGTGCGTTTACCTATTCCTCGATCAAGATCGATCAGATTACGTTGCGCAATGGCGGTCTGGTGGTTGGCGTAAGTATGCATGATCTTCGATTGCCTGTTGATACGACGATACAGATCCCGCTTCCTCCGGCGCCGGATGTGTCAGTTGACGGCAGCATGGTGATCAAAATTAAGAAATTCGCACTGACCTTGGATCTTGGACTCGCGGCACGCTTGGGGATCCCAGCGGTCACATGCCGTGATTGCGTGAACGTGGTTCTTGAATGCGATGCGAGCCCGGGCGATCACGATTGTCCTGACGTGAAGTTGGAATTGCTTCCATTTCCTGATCCTGCCTCTCACCTTATCAATGAAGCCACCAATATTGTGGTCGACAGCGCCAAGTTCTTGTTTCTTGATGGCATGATCAAAGATATTTTGGTCAACACCCTTGAAGAGCAAATCCCAGGACGTCTTGAAGAAATGCTGCGCAAGCCTCTCTTGCAGAGCCGAATGGATATCTGCACGCCAGCCGAAGTGCATATGGGCGCACAAGCCTTGGCTGAGCGGCTTGATATCAAAGGTCGGACCTCCACAGACGACGCAAGCATGCAATTGGGGCTCACCGTGGATGCGATCCCCGTGGAAGATATGATTGATGAAGCGGAGGCGCTTTCCTTCAGTTCTATTAAGCGAGGTACTTCACGTGCTGATTTCTCCAAGCAGGCATCGCAAAGTCACAATCCTGTGATCGGGCTTGCGGTGCAAGATGATTTTATCAATCGTATCCTGTGGAGTATGTGGGCATCAGGCGGCATGCAAATGGATGATGTGATTGCTGTGGCCGAAAAAGTCTTGGACAAAGATTTGGGTGTGGATGGTGATATTTCCATGCATGCCGGTTTGCCACCGGTGATGATGCCTGGGTCAACACCGGATGAAGTTGTTTTTTCGGCGGGTGAATTGGATCTTGATGTTGCGATTGATTTGAATCAATTTTTTGATGCCATGGACGTCGCGGGCGGCGCTGCAGTGAACGGAATAACGCGCGTTAAACTGCGTACCAGCGTCATTTTTACGGCCAGATTTCATATTGATAACGCAATTCACAAATTGGTGATTCATCCATCGAAGGACCCACAAGTCCGCGTGGAAGTGATTGGCTTAAGCAACTTTGCGAACCAGGCAGCCCTTACCGAAGCATTTGATTCACTGATGTCTGCTGTGATCCCTGCGATTATTCGTGATTCAATCATGCAAATGGATTTGCCCAAGATCGATCTTGGTTCGATTAATGTTGCACCGCTGGCAAGTGTACCTGAAGGCACGTTGTGGACTTTTAGTGAGGCATATGCAGGGCGCGGCGAACACAATGACCACTTTGTGGTGACTGGACGTATCTTTCCTGAATTGGGAAAGTCCCCGCCGCTTCTTCCGGAGGATCTGACGGAAGTGACGGGGCCCTTGTTTCAACAATGCCAGTAGCTGTTCCCGCTGTTGCGCTGTTTGAGTCCCACATCTCGAATGGATGTACCGGACAGCCGATGGTGTGTCCGCAATAAATTGCGGCTTTTTGTGTAGGGGCGGTTCGCGAACCGCCTTGTTTAGGGTCCTTCACGAACGACCCCTACATTCTGTTTTACTGCAAAATTTTCAACACAGACCCGAGCGTATCCATAATCTCTTCATGTGGCCGATCGGTTCTAATGAGCGGCTTGCCTGTGATCACTTCTGCCATGTCTTGGTAAATGGCGGCTATTTCAAGCATTGCGGCCGGTGGTAAGAGGTAGGTCGCCGCCAAGTGTTTGCGTTCTTCAAAACGGGACTTGTTGAGCAAAACATCGGGATCGGGCAGATGGCTCAATAATATTTTTCGGAATGTTTCCTTGGAATTTTCGACCACATGGCCCTGAGCATATTCGGCTTTGTCCCAAATACGTGATGAATCGGGTGTGCCTACCTCATCGATATAAATGATTTCGTCATTGCCATCAGGGCCACGGACGTAACCAAATTCAAATTTTGTATCCACAAACAAAAGTCCGTGACTTTCAAGGGCGCGCTCAATCAATTGGAAGCCGCCAAGAAGAAGCGATTCGTAACGCGAGATATCTTCGCGGCGGTTGATGTGAAATGTTTGAAGATGGCTCAAGATCACATCGCGGCTGACATCCACATCATCGGCTTCGGGAATACCATCAATGCCCTTGAGGACACCTTTGGTGGTGGGTGTGACCAAGGGTTCAACCAGACGTTGATCTTGTTTCAAATTTTCGGGCAGTGGGATGCCACATATTTCACGGCTGCCCTGGCTGTATGCACGCCACATGCTGCCGGTGATGTAGCCGCGTACGATCGCTTCAAGCATGATGGGCCTGGCGCGTTGCACAACCCACACCAAGGGATGAGGTGTGTCCACGATATGATTGCCCGCGAGCCCAGCTTTTGAAAATTCTTTAAACCAATGCTCGGAAATCGCGTTAAGCGCAGCACCTTTGCCGGGCACACCACGCAAATCGTTTTTTGCATGCCAAATGCACTCGAATGCAGAGATGCGATCGCTGATGATCATGATCCCAAGTTGGCAGGTTTCTTCCACCGCATAGCCACGTGTTTTGATTAGATTTTTTGAATCGGCGTCGGTAAGCCAATAGACCGACCGTACTTTGCCTGAGTGAACAGGGCTTGCCGTGCGAATAGGAAAATCATGACTTATATCAAGCACCACCTGTGATCCCATGGTGCCGACATATGCGAGGTTGCAGGATTTGGAAATATCCTACTTGCCACACCCCGGCACAATGCATTCCATCGAAGGCCCGGAAGTTCGTGGGCTTAGGATCGCAGGGGCGGCTGGGCGTGCGACCCAGTTGCCTAGGCTTATATGGAAATGATGGTGGTGAAATAAAAACCATCCCCGGCCTTGATCGGTGACTTCGTAGGCAAGTTTGAGGTTTTGACATGCAGGGCCCTGATACCATCCGGCGTCGCAGAGCTGTTTGACAGCGGCTGTGATGATCACACCGGCTTTGCCATCAACGCCAATCACACGCAATTGAGGCGAATCGTGCATGTGGGCGATGAAAAGTGCGGTGCGCCATGGGTCCAATTTGTCGGGGGCGCCTACGCAATGATAGGCTTCTTGCCCGTTTTCTGCGTGCGGACAGATGGGTCGCAATTGGTTGTTAGGTGTCCCCACTTGATAGTACCCAATGTCCATATCATGGCCGTTGACATGGGTGCCTTCGGGATGTCCGGGTTGATTGATGGATGCGCCAGGGATCGCGCCATTGCCTTCGCTCATGTCACCCAAGCCAAGTTCACCTCCGTTACCGGGCCAGTTGGGCGCAAGACATGCCACTTTGGCTGCGGCATATTTGATGAGCAGCATGGTGTCGCGACGAATGAAGCTTCGGTATTGATTCTCTTGTGTTTCACCGTTGATCAAATAATCCCAATAGCCCGTTCCATGATCGGGTTCAAACGGAACGATTGTGCCGCATTGGGTTTCGCCGTCTGGACAGTACCAATCAGGGATATCGGTGCATTGGGGCACAGGTCCTGCAGGAACGACGGCGCCGTCAATGATGCATGTCCCTGCATTGCATGCAAGGCCAGGACCACAATCGGCGTTGGCTGTGCATGGAACGGGACAATCGGTCCCATCCGCAAACGGTTCAGCGGTTTGTTGTGCGCATGCGTTGTCGCAATAACCATCGTTGGCCCATTTGCATGGATCGTCTTTACCACAGGTACATGCATTGTAGAGCAATTGACCGCAGGTTCCGGCACAGGGGCCGTCAGCAGAGGGGGCGATGATGCATCCTGTTTTTTCAGCATTGACCACATAACCATCATCACATGCGCACTGTTGGTCGGTTGTGGCATGGGAATGTTCGGGGCATGAGACAGGTGGAGGAGGATCAGGTGTTACGGGTGTGACAGGAGGATCGGGGGTTTGTGGTGTGACGGGAGGATTGGGTGGAGGCGTTGGTGGCGTGTCATCGCTGTTTTGCGCGCAATGACATAACATGAGCATCCCAAAGCAAAGTGCATACCGCACAGACATGTGATTCATGGACCCCCCCAAGTATAGAGAAACATCTGTAGTGCGTCCTGTACTTGCATTCAATGTGTTGCTGATTTTTGAGCGAATACTTGCGTTGCCCAGATTTAAAATGTTGTCTATTTTGGGTGCTGCACGTATTGCAGTCGCTGCTTGTTGATGCAAAGCAAAAAAAAACACTTTTTATGAGGAAATCACTATGACAACCAATAAACTTCAACGAAGTGCTCTGGCTCTCTCCTTGTCGCTGGGTGGTCTTGCCCTTGCGATGACAGGCTGTGCTACGACGACTCAGGCCGATAAAGGCGCAGCCAAAGGCTGTGGGGCCAATAGCTGTGGTGGTGCGGATAAAAAATGTTGTGCTGATAAAAAATGTGGTGCCGACAAAAAGTGTTGTGCTGATAAAAAATGTGGTGCCGATAAAAAATGCTGCGCTGACAAAAAATGTGGTGCAGATAAGAAATGCGGAGAAGAGAACAAGTCGACAACCGACGCACCCAAGCCAAACTAAGGGCTCGTACAACAATAAACCGGTTTAATATTGTCAACAATGGGGTCGTCCATGGAAACAGCACGCTATGGTTTGGGTCTTAGGCGACCCCATTTTGACGACTACGTGCCCAAATTGCATGATGTCGATTTTCTTGAAATCGTTCCAGAAAATTTTATGGAATTTGGTGGAAAAGCGCTGCACACATTGCATGCGCTTCGAGAGTATTATCCTTTGGTGATGCATGGCGTTTCGTTAAATCTCGGAGGCGTTGATCCTCTCCGGGAAGATTATCTTGATAGTTTATCGCGTCTGGCGTCAATTATCTCTCCGCCCTGGTTTTCGGACCATCTTTCATCATCTTCGGCTTTTGGCGTAGAGTATCACGATTTACTTCCTGTGCCCTTTACCATGGAAGCAGTGCACCATGTGGTCGATCGTATAACATATGTGCAAGCACGTATGAGGACCCCGTTTTTGTTAGAGAACCCAAGCTATTACATTGTTTTGCCAGGCGCCGAGATGACAGAGGCAGAATTTATAGGTGAAGTTCTTTCACGCGCAGATTGCGGATTGCTTCTTGATGTAAACAACGTCTTTGTGAACAGCCGCAATCACGGCTACGCTGCCAAGGCATTCATTGATGCGTTGCCATTGCAACGTGTTCGACAAATCCATCTTGCGGGACACGATGATTCAGGCAATTTTCTGATCGATACCCATGGCGCGTCAACGCCATCATCGGTACTCGACCTTTATGCATATGTCATAGAAAAAGTAGGACCCACGTGGACCATGATCGAACGTGACAATCAAATTCCTCCACTGGATGAACTGCGCAATGAATTGCATATTGTTCGTGAAATAGGTGATGCATCGTTGTTGTCTTGGCGGAGAGCGGCATGAAAGACCAGGCGACATTGTTGCACCATATGCTTCGTGGTGATCTTGACGCGGATGCACTTGCCCTTGCGTGGAATGTTCCTAAAGAACGTCTTTATTTTTATATTGAGGCAGTGAAGGGTCATATTCGTGAGGCTGTCGAGAAAAATTACGATGTGAGTTCAGTTCTTTTTCCCTCCGATACATTCACCAGCTTGGTGAATGAATTTTATAGGCGTTATCCAGCTGAACATTATGAACTCAATCGTTGTGCGTCCGCTTACCGCGCATTCATTGACGCGATGTATACACAAAACCGTTTTGGGATTTCGAATTTTATCTGTGAACTTACGCAGCTTGAATGGGCGGAGTGGGAAGTTTACGCTACACGCGAAGAAATCAGGCAGCCCAAGCCTGATCAAGGGTTTGTTTTTAATCCAACTCTGCAAACATTGATGTTTTCATATCCCGTGGGAACGTTTGTGCGCGCGTGGCGACACAATGATGGTGTAAATACGCTCGGTGAACCGCAACCCTCTGATGAAACAGTGTTTGTGTTTCGGCACCCCATTTCGCTGCATGCATGCACCATGGTTGCCTCCCCGCGCATGCTGTTTGTTCTTAAAATGGTTCACGATGTCATGACACCGGGCGATGCAGCGCGATGCGCGAATATTTCAACAAAAACCGTTTTGGATTTGCTACAAGAGGCTGTAGACGACGGCTGGTTGCTCTGCAGCGATACTTTTTAAGGAGAAAATTTTGAAGAACATATTTTTAGTGTCCGCCATTCTATGTACATTCCAAATGTCGATTGCTCATGCGAAGGCTGCACCCAAAGCTGAAGTTGCACCTGCGGGCTTTGAGATCGATAAAGCACATTCGCGTATTGGTTTTACGATACGCCATCTTGGGATTTCTAAAGTAAGTGGTGAGTTTCGCGATTTTGATGCGAAAATAGATGCAGATAGTAAAACGGGGCATATCAAAGCGCTTGCAGGAACAGTTAAAATTGCGTCGATCAATACAGGGATCGAAAAACGCGATGAACATCTACGGGCTGCCGATTTTTTTGATGCCCAAGTATTTCCGATGGGATCGCTTAAAGTAAAATCCATCAAAATTACAGATAGCAGTGTGACCGCAGTGGCCGATCTTACGTTGAAGGGAATCACCCGCGAAGTGACATTTGAAGGCGAGTTTTTGGGCGTGCGCATGGTCAATTTTGGAAGCAAGCAAATGCGTGCAGGTTACAGTGTGTCTGCTAAAATCAATCGTCAGGATTTTGGTTTGAAATTTAGCCAATTGGCTGAGGGTGTTGCCATCCTAGGTGACGAAGTGACCATTCATATTGATGCTGAAATAATGCGTCCGTTGTGATTTTATAGATATCTGTATTGATTTTCTTGCTTGCCGCCATATAGCTTCATCCCAGGATTTTTTTATGGCCAGCACGCTCTCCATTTCAGACTCATCGCGTCATGCTAAGAGGCCTGCTTCTCCCGCAGGAGTTGGCTATGAGGCTGAACATACAGGGATAGTCATTTCTATTCCCGAAGGAGACAAGCGTGAATTGGACGCAAATGAGATAGCAGCTTCAAATTTCACCAGCGAGTGCAGTCCACGTATTTCTTCGATGCGGCTTGTTGTAGCCAATAATCAGGCACCAAGTGATCAAGGCATATTGGAAGTGATCGTAGGGCCGCTGACAAGCCGGTCGGGATTTCTTGCAATGGCCCGTGATTTGTACGGAATACTGAAGCCTCCAAAATTTGATGCGACTGTGGCTTTATCGTTGACACTGCTCTCACAGCGTAGCGCTCGCGATTTTGTGGCATGGAACCCAGGTGAAGCGGCAAATTGGAATACGACTCTCGCTGGACGGGATGAGAAAGTTGTTTCCCACGCAACCATTGATGTTCCAGTGCGTGCTTTTGCTATGGATCCCCCAATAAAATGCGTGAGATGTGAGGAGGTTCTTGACTGTGTGCTTCGCCAATGTGCTGTTGATATTGCACGCCAACAAATATTCCCGACAATTTTTGCCTCGCATTTGGATGCAGAAACCAAGGAAAATCTGGCTGGTTTGATGGGATTATTTATTTGGCAAGCATCTGGCTGGGCTCTGTCAAAGATGCTGTTTCATGGAAGTAAAGATGAAACACTCAGTGCCCGCATTTTGGGATCTGAATACTGGAAAGAGGCAACGTTTCATGGAGGCAAGTATTGCTTGCCGGCAATACTGCGGTGCTCTGCAGGTGATGTGTTGCGTAACATGGTTGGGGAAGACGATGAAGCGCGGGGCGCAATTTCTGCGCTGCTGTGTCATATTGGAACCGAAACTTTGGCTCTATGTGTGATTGAAACTCTCATGACGGGATTGAACACCTGGGAGAAAAATTGTTTGGGAACCGTTGAGCCCATGTTGGATCTTTTACCTATTATTGCATTGGAACATGCACGTTTTCTTTTGATGCAATATGCCCGCCAAGCAACACGCGACCTGATCCCTGATGGACCGAGTTTGCGATATCCCAATGATACTGAAGGCTCTTTTGGAGGTAGAATTTTACAGGGTGCTGCAAAAGGTATGTGTAGGTCATCAACCCAGATCATGCCGCGTAAAAAAATGCCACCCGCATGCGTGAGGCTTCCTGATGGAAGTCTTGCCCAAGAGACGTGGTGTGTTGCGGTTGAATTGCGACGTAGCTGTGCATGTCATCCGGTGCTTCAAGCTTTTAATGCAGCGATCTCATCACCTGGCAATCGACAAGCCGATGATTTTGTAGGCGCTATGGAAAAACAATACGGTCCGTGGATGCATTACTGGGCGAGATCGTAAAATATTATAAATCTTCGGCATGCCACTGGGTCGATGAACAATTTTTCTGCATGTATAGTAGGGGCGCTTCGCGAAGCGCCCTTGCGGATGCCTTGGATCCCCTGTCATTCTCGCGCAAGCGGGAATCTATGGTGGATGACATTTTCGGGAGGGCGGTTCACGAACCGCCCCTACAATAGAACACCTGCTCAATTCAAGCTTCTTAGGAAAGCGGGGATGACGTGTTTATCATTCAATCATGAAAAATTTGTTCATCGTGCTATAGGATTAAGATCAACCGGAAGTGCTTTAAGTATCGCATGCATTTCGATTTCACGATCTTCTTCTGTATTGCATGTGAGTTCACAATGTCCCTCATAAACAATGCGAGCAAGGCCAACCCCGCCAGAGGCTTGATAGGAGTTGAAGGCTTGCAATAGCAGCGTTTGGTATGCAACGCGTTTATTTTCACAAGATCCAATCCATGCAAGCAATCGGTTGATTTTGTTTGCATCGTCAGCATGCTTAACGTGATTTCGCACACGAATATGAAGACAGTCATCCTTCTGTTTCAAAGAAAAATGAACTTTCGTACATGTGCTGTCCCCATGGGCAATTGCATTTTCGAGAAGCTCTGCCGCAACCATGCCAACGCGTTCTGGTTCAAAACAAGGATTGTGTGTTGTTGCGACAAGCGCAACCACATCCTGGCGTACGCATTCAATATCCTGCCATCGATATGCGAGAATTACGTTTTTTTGTAGGTTCATAGCGTCTATGAGCCATTCTAGCATGTGCATCATGATCTGTATGCATCGCTTCATGGTACGATGACGTTGACAGGATGCATTGTGATGGATTTTAGCTGGTCGGATGAGGAACAACAGCTTTATGAACGTACGTTGGCGTTTTTTTCTCATCTTAAAGTTGTGACCGATAAGCCACTTGTTTCTCGGACATCCGATGTATGGCGAGCGATGGGCGAATTTGGTGTTTTGGGTGTGGCGGTTGATGCATCCCATGGTGGTCTTGGATTAACACCACTTCAAACTGTGCATATGACCGAAGCCATAGGCTTGGGGATTAATAATTTTGGTTTGGCTTTTGCTGCACTTGCCCACGCATTTGCATGCGTAGAGCCCATCGCAAAATTTTGTACGCCCGAAATTCGTGAAACATGGTTGCCGCGATTGTTGTCGGGTGATGCCGTGGGTGCCAATGCGATCACAGAGGCGGAAGCTGGCTCTGATGCATTTGCGTTGCATACAGAGGCTGTCCGCGATGGATCGGATTATGTGATCTCAGGCGTAAAATCCTATGTGAGCAATGGGCCTGCGTCCGATATTCTTTTGGTCTACGCGAGTACCAATAAAAATGCTGGCCTATTGGGCGTTTCTGCCTTTGTTATTCCAACAAACATGAAAGGTGTCACGCTCGGAAAACCATTTGATGGCATGGGATTGGATTGCGCACCGATAGGTCCTGTGTACTTTGATGCGTGCCGTATTCCAGGATCCTCATTGTTAGGGCATGAAGGTTCGGGTGCTCAGATCTTTCGTCATTCGATGCAATGGGAGCGCACAGGTTTGTTTGGTGCATACGTGGGACTTGCACAACGGATGCTTGAACGCAGCATTGTGTACGCTAAAGAACGCATCCAAGGCGATGTGGCTATCGGAAAACATCAAGCCATTTCTCATCGTATTGCCAATATGCAAACACGCATAGAATCAGCACGTTGTTTGTTGTATCGCGCGGCATGGTCGATCACCCATGAGGATAGAAATCGTTCAGAAATGCTTGTTTCGTCGGCAAAACTCCATGTCAGCGAAATGGCGGTTTCAACCGCGATGGATGCTATAGCCATTCATGGTGGCATGGGGTGCATGCGTGACGTGGGTATTGAATGCGCACTTCGGGATAGCATTCCAAGTACGATTTTTTCAGGAACATCGGATATTCAACGCAACGCAATTGCAGCGCATTTGGGATTGTAGGGGGGCGCGATGCTTCATCATGGGATGAAAAAATTCGCGAAAGAAACACCATCGGCAACGGCAGCTTATTGTGATGGTGCGGCTTTCTCCTATGAAACCATGTTTGATCGAACACGCAGGATTGCCACAGCACTTCATGCGCGCGGCGTTGGCTTAAATGATCGTGTCGCATTATTTGGTCCAAAATCGATCAATCAATTGTGCACCATGCATGCTGTCATGGCCCTCGGTGCAGCGTATGTACCTCTCGACCCACGTTCCCCACCGGAGAGGGTCCGAAAAGTTACAAGTCATTGTGGCGTAAAATGTATTGTGACATCGGATGCGTCTTGGAGCGATGATCGATGTGATATGGTTATTGTCTCCGAAAATGAATTGGTTTCCCAGATGGCAAGCACTTTATGTTTGCCCGTCGATGATCCAGAGCGGCTTGCATATATTCTGTATACCTCTGGAAGCACGGGAGAACCCAAAGGCGTGTGTATTTCCCATCGGGCTGCTTATGCCTTTGTTGCATGGGCGACCGATAATATAGGCGTCAACAAAGATGATATTTTATCAAATCATGCGGGATTTCACTTTGATTTGTCTGTTTTCGATATTTACGCAGCCTTGACGATGGGGGCGTCGGTTTCCATTGTTCCTCGTGCATTGGATATTCACCCCAAGGGGCTTGTCGATTTTATTAAGAATCAAAGCATTTCTGTGTGGTACTCTGTGCCTACAGTGATCCGTATGATGATGGAGCAAGGCGGTTTGATAGGACGTGATCTCCCATCGCTACGAAATATGATCTTTGCAGGGGAAGTTTTTCCGCTATCTGACCTTCGTGTTCTTCGTAAATCTTTCCGGCATATTCGCATGCATAATTGGTACGGGCCAACAGAAACCAATGTATGCACGGCCTACGAAATCAAAGAGATTGACGATCATGCAACCAGTATTCCTATTGGAACTGCTGCAAGCGGTGATCGTGTATGGCTTTCCGATGATGGTGAAATTTGTGTCGAAGGCCCGTCTGTTATGCATGGGTATTGGGGTGATAAAGCACTGAAGGGTAGGTGCTATGCGACCGGTGACCACGGTTATCTCGATGCAAACAATCAACTGAACTATGTAGGCCGTAGCGACGATCTTGTGAAGATCCGAGGCCATCGTATTTCTCCGTTAGAAATTCAAGCATGTATTGCTACTTATCCAAGTATTCAGGATGTCGCTGTGGTGGCTTATGGTGATGTTCTCAATGAATTGGTTGCTTGTGTCGTTGTTAAAAAAAACCATCCGGCCCCGTCATTGTTGTCGATTAAAAGGCATTGTTCTGAAAAACTCCCTCCATCCATGACCATCGATCGCATCGTTGTTTTTGAGAAACTTCCTACGAATACCAATGGAAAAATAGATAGAAAATCGCTTCAAAGTTCGGAGATGATACGCAATGGAAAAATCGAAAGTTAAAGCGGCTATTTATACTTATGTTGCACAAGAGCTTTTACACGGGAATGCGGGAGATCTCCGAGAGGATACGCCTCTTTTGGATCTTGGTGTTATCGATTCGATGTCCATTCAGAAGGTGATCGTTTTTTTCGAATCAACATTTCATGTGAAAATTCCTGACCAGGAAGTGCGTCCTGAAAATTTTTCATCCATCGAAAAGATGGCGTCATTTATCATGTCGTTAAATGCGAATGCATAGCGATGGAGGAGAGACAATGAAGACACGGAAAAATCCTGATGTAGTTGTCATCGGTTCAGGACCCGCAGGAAGCTATTGCGCATATACGCTCGAAAAAATGGGTCTTCATGCATTGGTCATCGATTATCAGAAATTACCTCGTTACCATATTGGTGAATCTTTGACGGGGGCGGCGGGTGATATTGTTCGCGAATTGCATCTTGAAGAAGAATTTGACCGCATCGATTTTCCGGGAAAAATGGGTGTTAAAGTGATTGGCCATAATGGTCAAAATCAATTTTATATTCCTGTTCCCCGTCCAACATGGCAAGTACGTCGTGCTGAATTTGACCAAATACTGCAACGCGAATCAAAATCTGCAGGGGCAGAGCACATTCAAGCACGTGTCACGGATGTATTACGCGATGGCGCGCGCGTAGTAGGCGTCAAATGCACGCATGAAAATGGTGAAGAAGAAGAGATCTATGCGAAATGCGTTGTTGATTGCAGTGGTCAAGGAACATTTTTGGCGCATCTCGGTGTCGCGGGACCACGTATTATCAATAAATTTTCTCGTCAAATGGCTATATTTTCGCAATACGAAAACGCATTTCGTGAAGAAGGTCAGCTAGGAAAAGATACGGTCATCTTTTACGGGCAGCCGTTGCATTGGTCGTGGTTTATTCCTTTATCGTCGACTGTAACAAGCATTGGCGTTGTCATTCCCACCGATACCTACAAAGCCCATGGTAAAACACCTGAAGAAGTTTTGGCGTGGGGACTTCACCATATCAATCCTGATTTGGAGAATCGTCTTCGAAATGCCAAACAGGTCGAATCGGTGCGTGTGATCCGCAATTATTCCTACAGTTGCGATCCCTTTGTTGGTGACGGATGGATTTGTGTGGGTGATGCCCATAAATTTTTTGATCCTATTTTTTCTTTCGGTGTTGCATTTTCATTTGCGGAAGGAAGAGCGGCTGCAAAAGCCATTGTGGAGGGTATTCGTACGGGTGATTTCAAAAAACCGTTTTACGAATTCACACAGTTTAGCGAACTCGGTCAGAGTGCAGCGGCAGATCTTATCCGCTACTTTTGGCGGTTTCCTGCATTTTTTAGCTTCATGACCAAAGGAAAAACACGCCAGGGTATGATCGATCTTTTGGCGGGTGATTGTTTTTGTGAACCCAGTGATGTCCTTAAGAAAATGCGAACAAGTTTGGCCACCGATGGACCTTTGCATATTGAAGAAGGTAAAGCGCGCGATATCGCATGGGAAATTTTTAATCGATACAAAGATTATCAAGGAGTTGATGCGGCCTACTTGGCGATTCAAGACAATGCTATTCGCGCTTCGCTTGTTCTCACGGATAACAATCCAGAACTCGATCAGGCCATTACCGATTTTGAAGAAAAACTTTACCGTGAATTTGGTCGTGAAAATTTTTCCATGATGCGGTGGATACGTGCTGAGGACATCAACGATGATCTTCCCGATTTTAGTTCAGAACATACGGTGATTGCACCACGTCGTACATTTAGGATGTAAAATGTATATCACCCACCTGTCTACGGAATTGGGTCAGCATCGGATCTACCAAGAAGATCTCGCAGATCATCTTCGTACGCGTTTTAATGATGATGAATTCTGGACGGAAGCGAGGCGACAAACAACCTTTGTTTACGATCGATCAGGGATTAAGCAACGCTATTGGGAACGATGGAACCCAGATGCATTGAATGAGTTGGGATGGGAGAAGCATGTCAATCAAGCCGTTTTCGACCTGACAGAACGCTGTCTTTTAAAAATGAAAAATGGAGGATGGAGACCTGAAAACAGCGGCGCATTGATCGTTGTCAGCAGCACGTATCAAGGTTTTCCATCGCTGAGCAGGCGTGTTGCTATCCGTATGGGGTTTGATCCCGATGCTGTCTGTTTTGATCTTGCGGGGTTAGGGTGTGCGGGTCCTACGCATGCTTTGTATTTGGCGCATCTTCTGATGGCCGATGACAAATATGATGAAGTGACTGTGGTGTGTGTGGATGCCATGGGAAGCTATGGGGGATGTGCGTGGTTCATGAAGCCACCGGATGTCTCCCAAATTGTTGCCCATGCTCTGTCTTCGGATGCTGCATCTTCGATGGTGTTGCGAAGAAATGAAAAATCTGAATCTCGATCTTGGAAAAATGCTTCACTTAAATCGCATATGTGGCCCAATACACTCGTTGATAACGATTTGGCCGTTGATGATTCAGGGTCGCCGTTTATTTCTGTAGGCAATGGCATTCGGCATCATGTTGGGGATGAAGTTCCTTCCTCTTTGAAAAAATGGATGCAAGAGGGTGCTGTTTTGTTTCATCCGGGTGGAAGAGCTCTGATGGATACATTGTCGGGTCGATGCCCTGAACACGCGAAAAGCTTGGAATTGTCGAAATCTGTTCTTGATGATGTTGGCAATGTGGGGGCAGCATCACTTTGTTTGGTATTAGAACGGGCGTTGGATGCCAAGATGATCCAAGAAAATCGTCTGGGACTTTTTGCTTTGGGGCCGGGCATTATTTCTACACTGTTGATTCTCGATGGATGGCATTCATGATTGATTTTTCATGGGAACATCTTAAATCGACATCGGAGATCTGGGCGCGCACTCCCATCAAAAATCGTGCACAGATCCTATCCCATGCAGGTGAATTTCTGCATGCAAAGCAGCACGATATTTTTCGATGTTTGCGTGAAGATGGACTGTCAGATGTTTTGGCAAAACGCTATGCCCCATGGGTTCTTGCGCAAAGTGAAGAAGCGCGTCTTCTGATTGCGGCACGCGATATGATCGATGTGAAGCGTTTAACGACGACCTTTGAGATATCAATCCGGCGGGCCGATGGGATCGTGGCACTTGTTACGCCGGGCAATTCACCCACGATCAATGCTGGAACACTTTTCCCTATTTTGTTGGCGGGCAATGGTGTTCTTATTCGTGCGCCTGAGCATGATGCGGGTGTTCATCTTGTGATTGATTCTGCAATAAGGCCCGCGTTGCGGGAGTATGGCTTACCCGATGGGCTTGTACAGGTTTTTACCGGAAAATCGAGAGAATTTCTTGATGCACTTTGGGATAAAAGTGCCGTCAATACCATTGTTTTTTTTGGAAATGCCAAAACGGGTGCTTCTGTTTTAAGCCAAGCGGCAATCCATCAGAAAAAAACGATTTTAGAGCTTGAAGGAAGCGATTGGTGCCTTGTTTGGAAAGATGCTGATGTGACAAACGCCATTGCGAGTGCTTCCCGTGCATTCGATTTTTCGACACAGCCGTGTCCTATTCCTAAAAAATTCTTGGTGCATGATGCTGTTTATGATGATTTTGTTTCTGGATTGGTCCATGCGGCCCGCAATGCATTTCGAACCATTGAAAATGATAGAAGTCTCGGCATTTTGACACCGGTATTGCGTTTGGATGACTTTGAAAAAAGTCTTCATGATGCTGTTGCGCGCGGAGGTGAGATCCTTATCGGTGGTTATCGTATGAATGCGTCGCTTGAGAGAGATCCTGCCGGTGTTTATGTTGCACCAACGGTGGTTTCTTTGAGGGCCGATAGTGTCCATCTCGACAAGTGCCTTCTGCTTCACGATGAAATAGGTTATCCCTTGATCCCCGTTTTTCGTTTGAGTTCTAACGATGAGATCGCTCAAACACAGATTGAACACAGAATTTCAAGAGATCCATTTGGCTTACGATTTTCGATGTGGTCCGATGATGGCGCTTTGATCGAGCGCCTGAGTGCGTCTGTGCAACGTACGGGTCTTTTCCTTGTGAACAATGAACATTCAATGATCCCTGAATTTGCATCGCCGTGGGGTGGTCCTGGTCGAAGCGGTGGTCCATTTGGCGAAAGTCATGCCTTCTGGAAAAAAACGAGCCGCGAGCAGGTTTTGATTTTTGAATGTACGCAGCGTGAATTGGCAAGACGAAGTTTGGTGTCTTTGTGGGGCGATACGGATCATCCGGGGTTGGAGATTTTATAATGGGAAGCCATGATGTCATGACATGTACTGCGACGCAGATCGACCATTTTTTTGTTGATATTCTAACGTTTCGTCGTTCTGAATGTCACAATGCGATCAATCGAGAAGTTGTTGATGCGATGCACGGGATATTGCCTTCATTGACCATGCGCGCGCGATCGGGTGCTACCCGTGCTGTGATTATTGCAGGAGAAGGGTCATCGTTTTGTTCCGGTGGCGATTTGAAATTATTATCTGGATGCTCTCCAATCGAAGTTGAACTATTTATGCGAGATGCCACCATCGCATTTAGGGCACTGGGGGCACTTCCTGTGCCCGTGATTGCCAAAGTGCAGGGTGCGTGTATCGGTGGTGGTTTTGAGTTGGCATTGCACTGCGATTTTATCGTGTGTCAAAGCAACACAGTCTTTGGCTTTCCTGAGGTCAATCATGGATGGACAACCACTGCGGGAAGTGTGGCTCGCATGGTTGAGGCTGTGGGATCATCGCGTGCGAAAGCATTGCTTTTGGGATTGCGTACCATGAATGCGCAGGATGCTTATGCATGTGGCTTGGCACATGTATTGGCATCCAATGCCAATATTGACGAGGAGATCGATGGGATCTGCCGTAAATTTTTTGAGATGCCGAGAAAAGGTGTGGCTGCCATGAAAAGTCTTTTGCATGATCATAGCGATCCTATCGCATCGGCAAGTTGGCATCGTGAGCTGGCTGTTTTTCGTGAACTTCTTAATCGGCCGAAACACGCGGGCTAATGGAATGGATAAAACAGTTTTAGTCACCGGCGGAACGCGTGGCATTGGTAAGGCGACGGCAATTCTGTTTGCAGAAAACGGCTACCATGTGGTGGCAAGTTATCTCAAAAACCGTGATCTCGCCGAGGATTTAAAAAGAGAGATTGAATCCAAAAATGGAAGCGTGTTGTGTGTTCAGTCTGATATTCGTGATCCAGTGCAGGTTGAGGCATTGGCTGATGAAGCACACGAAAAGTATCAATCGCTTGATGTTGTGATTGGTAATGCAGGTATTCAAGTAAGTGCATTGGTATCGCGCACCACAGATGCGGATTGGGATGCTGTAATGGGCACGAATTTAAATGGGCCATTTTATCTGTCGCGGGCTGCGCTGCGATGCATGGGGGATCGTGGTGGTAGCATTGTGCATGTGGCATCGGCTTCGTCGTTTATGGGGCATGCGGGGGCATCGGCGTACGTTGCTTCCAAACACGGACTGATAGGTCTTGTGAAAGTACTGGCCCTTGAGGGCATTAAGCGTGGCATACGTGTCAATGCAGTGGCACCTGGTGTCATCGATACTGATTTGGTGAGAGATCTTACGGATGAACAAAAAAATATGCTTCTGAAACGTGTCCCTATGGGACGGATAGCAAGTGCCCATGAAGTTGCAGAGATGATTTATTGGGTGGCTACACAAGCCACCTACAGCACGGGCAATGTGTTTCATGCTGGGGGTGGGGTGGTGATGGGATAATTGCGTCTACGCCGTACCCATATCCACTACAAGAAAAGTTACGTCATCTTCAAAAACGGGGCTATGATCGCGCAAGGATGTTAAAATATTTTCGATGAGTGTTGCTGCGCTATCTGATTTCCCATTCAAGATCAGATCGTGAAGTCGGTGACTACCAAACATTTCGCTGTTGTTGTTATTGAAATGCTCAACACTCCCATCGGTATAGAGAAACAGGCGATCTCCTTCGCGGAGAGAAAATTCTATCTCTGGAAGTTTTTCTTGGGGTAATTTTTCGATAATACCGAGCCATGTACCCCGCAATTCAATTTCATCAATGCGATTTTCATTTCGCCGGTAAATAAAAAACGGAAGATGTTTTCCTACTGATCGAAAGATACCTCCAGGTTCATATTCAATCAAAGCAAAGGTCATGTACAAGTCGAGTGCCATGCGTTCTAAATTATCCATGAGACATTGATTTACGATTTGATAAATTGTTGCCAGATTGGCATTGGGGAGCGATTCTAGCGCACCTACAAGGCTTGCACGTGCCATCATCATGGTAAGGCCAGATGTGACGCCGTGTCCTGATACATCACCGATGGCGATAAAATGACGTCCAGATGGGGTTTTAATGACGTCGTAATAATCACCACCGACTTCTGTTGCAGGAACCATTTTTCCTGTAACCAAAGCGTATGGCAGTGTGGGGGAACGTGGAAGAAGAAGTGTTTGAATTTCTTGTGCAACGGCCATTTCAGCAAACAGGGCATCTTTCGTCTTTTTAAGTTCAATACGCTGTAGGTATTCTTTGTGAAGCGATTGTCCTAGCAACGACATAGTTTGTGAAAATGTAAGGCCCACCATGGCAATCACAGCGATGTTCATGGCCAATTGGTATGTGCTTGTACTGTTGTTCCCGAAGTATGCAGTGAGAAAAAATAAGACACTGTAATAAAAAACAAGAAGTGCTCCGAAAAAAGGTTTCTGGGTAAGAAGGCCCAGAATAATGCATCCACCGAGACACATGATTAGAAACCCAGGCCACCATCCTGTCATCCAGCCATCAACAAGAAGAAACGTTCCAGGTGCGATGATTGCGCCTGCAATGGCTCGGCCTATTTCAACTTTGTAAGGTGCGTGTGATCGAAACGAAATTTGACTGATTAAAAGATTGGTGATGAGAAATAGTGCAATACTGATGGGTGACGCCGTACTGGTATAACCCAAATTCCAAGCAACAATTGACGTTAAAAAACTGATAACACAAAATCCGCCCATAAAAATATCGAGGCCTTTGAGCGGTTCAACATGACCTTCGCCGAGTGAAGGTGCGGATATTTCGGAAGATGTTGTCATTCTTAATCGCTACTTTACCACATTTTTGGGCGGTACCACGAAGTTGGAAAAACGAACGTCTGATAGGTCAAGTATAATTTTCTATTCGTACTTGACGTGGCGTGAGTTCGGTCGGACCATAGAGATGTGACTTTTTTAGAACCATCTTAACAATGAGGAAGAGCCATGCTGACAATTGAAGACGGCGACCTCAAAATTACTTCCGATGCCTCTGTCGATGGACTTATGCGTTTAGATTTGTATGGTAAAAGCAATGCAAGAAATCCTGGCGCCATTCTTTTGCCGTATTTTGAATCCGTTTTGAGCGTTTGTGTGGATCAAGCACGGCATCTCGTGCTTCATTTTGAGCATATCGAACATTTCAATTCATCGACGATCACCGCGATCGTTCAACTTGTACGATTGGCACGTTCTCGAAGTATCCATTTGCAATTGATTTATAACAGTTCATTGCATTGGCAACGCGCGAGTTTTGAAGCGTTGAATGTGCTTGCTGGCGACGATAGCGCTCTTGAAATAATTGGAATTGCACAGGAGGAACCAACACATGCTCCCGGCCATATTTAACTTAGAAGTACCTGCATTTAATGAGTGGCGGCATGTCGAACTTTTAAGGTCATCGATTCTTAATTGTCTTGGCGTAGCTTTTAAGCAGTACGATAGCATTGAAGGCATTGCGATGGTGGCTGGTGAATTGATGGAAAATGCTGTGAAGTATGGGGCTTGGAATGATTCAAATACCGCACGTTTTAGCGTTTATGTAAATGGAGGACCGCAAGGATTAGAAGTTGTTGTTTCTAATCCGGTTGAGCGTCGCCATGCGGGATCAGCATTGAAGACATTGCAAAATATAATGCTTTTTCTTGAAAGTTTCCCAGATGCAAAATCGGCGTATCAGGCACGTATTTGTGCGATTGCCAATGATGCCACCAATGTCAAAGAAAGTGGACTTGGCTTGGTTCGTATTGCATACGAAGGCAACTGCCATCTCGATGTCCACATGACGGACGATTGCACATTGGCAGTTCGTGCGCGTACAAAATTTATGCAGCCCTCGATTTGATGAGGTATGGGGTTCATGATGGTTCTACAGGATTTTAAGAACGATCTTCTTACCCTTCATGTTGAAGAATGCCAAGATCAGAGTGGTGAAATAATACGTGTTCATTGGCTTGGTCGCGCTTCTATGCGGGATCCAAGCAATGAGTTGGGTTCTTTTTTTACAGCGATCGAAGAAAGAGCCATCTCTTCAAAAAAGTCAGTTGTTTTTGATTTTACAAAGTTGGATCATTTTAATTCTTCAACCATTGTTGCCGTCATGCGTATGATCAGGCGACTGGACCACAAAATGATCCCATTTACATTAATTTATAGCCAAAAATTAAAATGGCAGTCGATGACGTTTGATGCACTCAAGCAGTTTCAAGGCCCAGATCGTTTACTTCATCTTCATGGACATTAGGGTCTGTCATCATTTAACCAACACGCACCATTTGGTCTCTTTTTTCGCCTCACTTTGTCGCTCGGCGATCAACATATCAAGGTATCATCTCCGTCGCCGCTGCGCGGCTCCACACTCCTCGTGAGGTCCAAAAATAGCCTCAAATGGCGCTGCGTTGGTAAATGATGACAGACCCTGGGCAGTTTTAAATTTTTGTTGATGAAACCGGCGCACCGATAGTTTTTTCCACTTTGGCTTTGTCACCAACAATCACCACCGTCATTTTGGCAGGATCAAGATGTGCGCGTGCAACGCGTAAAACATCTTGGGCGGTCACCTTGGCAAGTTCTGCTGGCAGATGACTGTAGTAATCAAGTGGCAAATCGTGAATGAAAAGATTCACAAACATGCTCGCCGTTTGTTCAACCGTTTGGAATTGTCCTGGCAATGATAAACTGTATCGCTTGATGGCGGCTTGTAATTCATCAGGATGAACCGCTTCTGTACGGATCAGTGCAATTTCTTTGACAATTTCGCGCAGTGCTGGGCCGGTGACTTCGGTATGAACGCCTGTGGATACCACAAAAGGTCCAGGGCCCACTCTGAAGTCAAACTGTGATCGTGCGCCGTAGGTGTATCCTTTGTCTTCCCGAAGATTCATGTTGATGCGGCTGTTAAACAGTCCACCTAAAATCGCATTACAAATGAGCAAGGGATAGTAATCGGGATGATTGCGTGGCACCGCGATGTGTCCCATGCGTACTTGGGATTGCACTGCACCTGGCCTGTCTATTACTGTGAGTGCTTCCTTGGCTTGAGGGGGCTGCTCTATGAGCGTGCGTGCTAATAGATTTTTTCCCTGCCACGGCCCAAAAGCGGTGTTCATCCATTCTTGAATGCGACCAGTTGAGAGATCGCTTACCACGATGACCGCACTGGCTTGTGGTGTGAACCATCGCGCATGAAAACCAACGAGATCCTTGCGTGTGATCGACTCGAGGGCCTTTTTGTTCCCGATGGCAGCATGTGCGTAGGGATGTTTGCCGTAGACCGTATGTTGAAAAACATCATCGGCCTTGGATGATGGATCCGCTTCTAAATGTTCAAGTTCTGCAAGACGCTGTTTGCGCATCCGGGTGATTTCATCGGCTGCAAAAGCAGGATGTTGGATCACATCGGCCATCACCGCAATGACCTCGGGCACATATTCAGACAGTACGGTGGCAGAGAGTGTGGTACTGTCTTCATCGATGGAGATGTTGAGAGAGCTTCCATACTTGGCCATGAGATCTTCAATTTGTGCTGCAGATCGTGTGGTCGTGCCGGTGTTTAACATGCTCGCAGTAAACGCCGCGAGACCAGGTTTCTCAGCGGGGTCGTTGAATGCGCCAACACGCAAGACCATATCGAGCTGAGTGATTGGAAGACCTGCACGTGTTACCGAAAGCATGGTGAGCCCGTTGGGCATGACTGTCTTTTCAGGAACAGGTGCTTGCAGTGGGTGTTCTGGCGCTGTTGCAGGGATTGTTGTGCGTACCAAAGGAACAGGGGTGCTGCTGATGCATGCGGTGCATATTGCAGCCAATAAAAAGATGAATCGTTTCATTGGGCGACCTCCGGTACGGTAACGACCACAGCGGTATCTGTTGGTGAAAGATATTTTCCTGCAGCTTGTTTGATATCGTTTTGCGTGAGTGTGATGTAGCGTTCAATATCTTTTTGCAAAAATTCGGTGGTTCCAAGATAGTGGTTGTACCGATTCAGTGTATCGGCAACACCACCAAATCCTCCAATGCGTTGCAATGAAGACACCGTATGGGTCACCAACGCATTTTTGGCTTGTTCAAGTTCGATTTCCGTGGGTCCTTCATTCGCAAGGGTTGCGATCACGCTGCCCACTTCTTTTTCAATGGTTTCCATGTTGCTTCCGGGACGTGCGATGACGTCGATCCCAAACATGGACGAAAGTTGTGAAGATGCTTGCGATGCATGCGCTGCTTGCGCAATTTGGAGATTGTACACAAGCCGTCGATAGAGACGGCTTGATTTTCCACCACCCAAAATGAAAGCAAGCACATCGCATGCCGCATCACCGGGTGCAAATGCCGACGGTGTAAGCCATGCCATGGATACTTTGGGGAGTGCCACAGGTTCGTGGACTTCCTCACGAAGAGGTAGAACGGGTTTTGGGGTCATTTGTGCTGATTTGTCGGCCACAACACGCTTGGAGAGTGTTCCAAAATATTTTGCAACAAGGGCCCGTGCCTGTTGGTCGTCAAAATCACCTGCAATCACAAGCGTGGCATTGGCGGGTGCGTAGTAGGCATTGTAAAAGTTTTTGACGTCATCCAATGTTGCGGCATTGAGGTCGTCCATCGAGCCGATGACGTTGCCATGGTAGGGATGTCCTGGTGGATACAAAAGCTCAACCATACGTTCTTCGCTGGGACCGTAGGGTTGATTTTCAACGCTTTGTCGTCGTTCGTTTTGAACAACCTTGCGTTGATTGTCGAGCTTCTCTTGGGTGAGCGATCCAAGCAGATAGCCCATGCGATCGCTTTCGAGCCATAGCGCCAATTCAAGTTCATTGGATGGCACGGTTTCAAAATAGTTGGTTCGATCGTTGCCTGTGGTGCCATTCACCAGACTTGCGCCGCGAGACTCGAGCAATTTGAAATGCAGATCGTCACCCACATGTTCTGAGCCTTGAAACATCAGGTGCTCAAACAAATGTGCAAATCCTGTTCGCCCTTTGGATTCATTGATGGGACCGACGTGATACCAAATATTGACAGCGACAATAGGTAAACGTGGATCTTTGGCGAGA
>SXGS01217586.1_pt1 | contig 37104 bp, 25 predicted proteins | sample 3174681 | NCBI WGS metagenome assembly SXGS01 (sample SAMN11356861, study PRJNA531348) | freshwater metagenome | isolation source: freshwater sample F1-80 | place: China: Fuxian Lake, Yuxi | collected 2017-12-25
GCCCACATGGTCGTAGTGCGCCCCGAGCGCCACGTACTCCCCGCGCAGTTTGGGGTCGCTCCCTTCCAGAACGGCCACGACGTTGCGCGTCAGAAGCTTCTCGACCGACAGCGCTACGGTGAACTTCAGCACCTTCGAGGGGGTAAGCGCGAATGACTCCGCGGCTCCTCCCGCCGCTCCCTGCGCGAACACCTCGTCCGCCGACAGCTTCTCGCCGCGAAAGAGCGATTGCATCAACGCAGCCGAGGCTGTGATCTGCGGGACGGCCTCCCCGGCCGGGCTGAATTTCTCGACGACGGTGCTGATACGGGTGGCGAGGGCGGCGTTCTGTTCCCAGTTGGCGAGCGTCGCGAGACGCGGCAGCCAGACGATCCCGGCAGCTCCCAGGCGGAGGGCAGACCCCTGCGGATCATCCCAATCCACTCCTTTCTCGCCGTTCAGATCTGCCGCAGCGAGGCCCCTGGGGAGACCAGAGCCGCCTGACTGGATGAGCAGGATCTTCCCCTTTACGTCCTGCCCGGCATAGGGGTCCATTTTCTTCGCCCGCGCCATCCAACCGGGGCCGACATAGACGAGCGGGCCCTCGGCGGTTCCCGGACGCGGAGTCGGCGGAAAGCCGGGCGTCGTGGCTGCGAAGTCCGCGCCGTACCGGAGGACCTGCGACCCGAGGGCCGCCGTGCACCTGGCCGGGTCGAGTCGGCTGCGGCGCAACTGGATCTGCTGAAAGTAGGAGCCCTCGTCGCCCGCAGGCTTGAGGCCCCAGAGCTTGAGCTGCGTGGCCAGGAAGAGCGCTGCGGTGTCCAACCCCCGCGAAGGAGTGTCGCGTCCTTCCAGCTCGTCCGCGGCCAGGAACTCGAGGTAGGCGCGCAGATCACGGGCACGGATGCGGTCGGCGGCCCGCGACGGGGCGGGTGTCCGCGCGGTCGTACCGGGGGCGCCTATTTTCTGTGCAGCCGTCCCCGGCGCCGGCGCGGAGAGCGCCGCGCAGAGCACCCCGGCTGCGGCGAGGGCAAGTTGTTTGCGATTCACGTGGGGGAGAAGTCTGGTCATCAAGATGTCATAAGGTCAGGGGTGCGGGATTGCCGGGTGTAGGGGGAGCAGTGGGTGCGAGAGCCATCTGGAAGTAAGCGGGATGGAATCCCCGCTGGAAGGGGCATCCCCTGCTCCGCCCTGAAGTCGTGCGAACATCGCCCGCGGGATGCCGGCGCCCCGGGGGATCGCGATGTGGCAGCGCGCCTGGCCTCGAGCGCTCGGTGACGCGAGGCGGGGAAACTGTGTTGGGCATGACGAAGTGGTTTCGCTGCTCGTTGCCGCACCGTTCGTCGTGAGCCCTACATCGCAATCTCCAGGAAATCATCTGCCGTTCGCCGGACTGTATATGGATCGGTGCGGGTCCATTCCGGGCTCTGCGCCCGGCGGTCGGCGTGTTCCACGGCCTTGTACTGGATCTCCAGGGTGAACGGGCCCCCCATCCGGTACGGCTCAATCTCTTCGGCGCGCGCAACAGCCCGGGCGGCCCCGGCGCGGATCATCTCCCGGGATTTCTGGGGGGACCTTGTCAGGGCAGCGGTGGCGTGCAGTGACTCCTTCACGACCACGGCTTCGATGTTCGGGACGCAGCGCAGGGCCTCATCGCGGGTCGCAGCATCTCCGGTGACCAGCACGACGGGGACGCCGAAACACCCTGCAAGGATGGTTCGCATGCCGAACTCCCCGATCGGCTCGCCATTCAGACGCATTTCCTCAATCGTGCGCGAGGAATACGTGTGTGCCATCCCGGCCCGCGCGGCCCGGCTCATGGCGTGCTGTCCGACGAAGAAAAGCGCGTGGTAGCTCTCATCCAGGCAGAGCGTGCGGGGCACACCGGTGCCGTGGAGCAACCAGGCTTCAGGGTGTAGTTCCTCGACGTTGACACCGCCCGGCCCATGCCCGTCCCACACGACGACCTGCGTCGCGCCTGCCTCCAGCGCCCCCTCCACGGCGGCGTTCACCTCCAGCGTGAGGAGGTGGCGCGAGAGCGGGTAGAAGCGACCCGTGGAGTAGGAGTAGTCTTCGAAGTTTGCGACTCCCGCCACGCCCTCAATATCCGTCAGAATGTAAACCTTCACGCCTTCTCCTCGACCCAAATGTTGCGAAAGTGGACAGGATTGCGGTGGTTCCGAAGAAGAATCGCCGCCGGCCCCGCCGTTTCCGGCCGCCGCGCAGCGCCGCCGGTCGGCCCGGCGAGGCGGACGTCCTGGTGGATCACGACCCCGTTGTGGCGTACCGTGATGCGCGCGGGTTCCGTCTTCTCGCCATTCGCCCCGAGGCGCGCTGCCCGAAACTCCAGATCGAACGTTTGCCACGACAGCGGGGGCAGGCACATGTTCACGCCCGGCGCCTTCTGCCGGTACAGGGCGCCGCACTCATTCGGTGCGCCGGTCAGCCCGAACGAATCCAGGATCTGCAACTCGTACTCGCCGAGTAGATACACGCCGCTGTTGCCCCGCTGCTGCCCGCGTGCCGCCGGCCGAAACGGCACGCGAAACTCCAGGTGCATCGCGAAATCACGAAACAGCTTCCGGGTGCGGCACCCGTGCAGCAACAGGCCCGCCTCCGTCTTCGCACCCGGTTCCCATTCATCCACTGACGCTCCGTCGAACAGCACTACCGCCCTTGCCGGCGCTTTTGCGCCCAGTGCGGGGCTCACTCGCTGTGCGCGACGCAGCAGGACGCGCTCCCCCTCGCCCGTCTCTCCCACGAACTGCTCCTGCGTGCCTAGCTCGGCTACACGGCATAGCCGGCGTCGCGAACAATCGGTCGCAGGTAGGCCAGGTCCTCCCCGGTCTGCACCACCAGTTCTTCGAGCGTCAGGTCGCGAAAACTGTGGCTGCCCTGATACTCGCTGTGAAACGTCACGACACCGTCCCAGCCCGCCTGGCGCAGGCAAGAGAATACCTCGCGCCAGCGGACGATGCCCTCCGTGAGGGGGACCAGACGGTTCTTCCAGGCCACCTCTCCGGTCGCCTCGTTCTTCTCGGGAAAGTGCCCGAACGTCTTGACGGCCACCATCGAGATGTAGTGCTGAAGTAGGTCAATCCCCTGCATCCAGCCCTGGTAGCCGCCTTCGAGCGTCATGTGGCCCGGATCCAGGTACGCGCCGACGTGGTGCGGATCTCGATCCTTCAGGATGAGGTAGATATTCCCCGCCTCAGCGCTCAGGCAGTTGCCTGAGTGGCTGTGGATACACGCCCGGACATTGTGCTTGCGCGCCAGAGCCTCCAGCCCATCCATCGCGCGCCGGGCGGCATCGAGCTGCTCGTGGATCTTCCCGAAGGGTCGGTACGGCCAGTATCCAAGCTTCAACTGGCGGATCCCGAGTTGGGAGGCAGTGGCCATGATTGCCTCCGCCCGGCCCTCAGCGGCGTCTACCAGGCCGGTGGTGATCATCGGGATGTCCAGACCGAGGTCGCGGACTTCCCGCAGCGCCGCAGGGAGATCCGCTTCCACGTTCTCCGGCAGGACGTGGCCGCCGGCACGCACGGTCAGATCGAGACCGGCAAACCCGAGTCGGCGGACCGTCTCCCCTGCCTGTCGCACCGACAGCGGGCCAAGATGTTTGGAGAACATCACCAGTTGCATCGTCGTTCTCTTCCTCGCAAGCCGCCTCGAGGGCGTCGGTCTGGTCTCTGCGTCCCGGTGGCGCACGTTATCGCAGCCTTGTCCGGGCACGTGCGCTCAAGATAGGGTCAATGGGGCCTCCAGGTGGGCCCGGCCGCAAATTCCCCGCGCGCGGGCGTACGGGATGATGTGGGGAAAACTCGCCCTACCGCATTGCCTCGTTCGTCCTACACACCCTGTGTTCCTTCCTGAGGGGCTTCGCGATGCCCAGGGGGTCTACTGGCTGACGTGCGTGAAGCGGGGACGACGTGTTGATCGGCGGCCGGTGGGAGGGATCACTTGCTCACGCCCAGGGGCGCCCGGCGTGGCACGGGTACGGAGGCGGGTTTCTTCGTGAAGGGCTTGCTGATGCGTGCGGGTCCAGGTACACTGCATAGAATCCTTAACCTCGCTCTCGGAAGGCAGCAGCACATGGTTCCGGGCCTCCTGTACGACCCGCTCTACCTGGAACATGAAACCGGGCGGCACCCGGAACACCGGGGCCGGCTGGAGACCGTCACCGCACTGCTGCGGGAACGGGGTCTCTGGGATCGGCTGGTGCACCTGCCCGCGGGTCCGGCCACGCAAGCGGCGCTGGAAGCGGGCCACGATCCTGCGTACCTCGGGCTACTGGAGGAGTATTCACGACGCGGCGGTGGTTTCCTCACACCCGACACGCCGTTCGGACGCCGTTCCTGGGACGCCGCGGTGCGTGCAAGCGGCGCTGCGATCGCCGCGACGGATGCGGTGTTGGACGGACGCGTGCCGGCCGCGTTCGTGCTCAGTCGTCCGCCGGGACACCACGCCTGCCCGGCGCAAGGGATGGGGTTCTGTCTCATCAATCATGTTGCGGTCGCGGCGCGGCATGCGGCCCGTGCGCGGGGTCTGGAGCGCGTGCTGATCGTGGACTTCGACGTGCATCACGGGACCGGGACGCAGGACATCTTCTACGCCGATCCGGCGGTCCTGTACTTCTCGTCGCACCAGTATCCTGCCTATCCGGGCACCGGTGGGGCGGACGAGATTGGGGAGGGCGCGGGGCTGGGCGCTACCGTCAACGTGCCGCTACCGCCCGGAACCGGGGACGCCGGGTTCGTATCCGCGTTGGAGCGGGTGCTGGTCCCGGTGGCGCGGCGGTTCCGCCCGGAACTCATCCTTGTTTCGGCCGGCTACGACGCGCATTGGACCAATACTGCCTACCTGAACTCCATACGGATGGCGGCGACCGTGGATGGCTTCGGGCAGCAGGTGCGGATCCTGCGAGACCTGGCGGCGGAACTCTGCCACGGCCGCCTTGTGTTCGTCCTCGAGGGTGGCTATGATCCGGAGGCGCTGGCGTGGTCGGTGGATGCCACCTTCCGCGTGCTGCTTCACGAGCCGGTCGAGGACCCCCTCGGGCCTCCCCGCAGTACCCCCACTGCGGACCTGGAGGGGCTGTTCCGCCTCTGTGAGCGCTTACACGACCTGGGATGATCGTGGGGGCAGGGCGGCGAGTGCGGCATCGGGACGGTGTGTGTTCCCGTCGCGCGCCCCCAGCCCTCCGGGTCGTGGTCGGGGGATCGGACCGACCGGGATCCTACCCTCTCGCGCAGCGCGCCAATGCGGCGAGGGCGCGATCGGCCGGGGCGCCGGCGTCCAGGTGGGTCAGCATGCCATCCTGGTCTGCTTGTGACCGGTTCTGGCCGAGTTTGAACTTACCTTCGATCCGGGAGATGGGGACCTCGAAGCCGACAATTGCTGTGAGCAGCCGCTCTCGGAAGTCGGTCGGCAATTCGTTCCGCCAGGGATTTGCCTGCCCGGCTTCGTACTTTTGTACGAGACGATCAAGCAGTCCGATCAACCATTCCGGATCAGACACCACCTGCGGCACGCCGTAGGCATGCACTGCGGCGTAGTTCCAGGTCGGCACGGCGGGGGTCGTCGCGTACCACGTGGGTGAGATGTAGGCGTGCGATCCGTGGAACAGGACAAGCGTCTCGGTGTCGCTGCCGAACGCCTGCCAGTGAGGGTTGGCGCGCGCCAGGTGTCCCTGAAGCACGCCGCGTTCACGATCCAACAACAGCGGCAGATGGGAGGCGAAGGGCGCTCCGTCACAGGAGGTCACGACTGTGGCGAATCCGTGTGCTTCGATGAAGTCGAAGAGTGTCTCCCGATCCTCCACGCGGAACGCGGCCGGCACATACATCGTTGGGTGCGGTCCCTCCAGCGGGTCGTCCCCGCAGCAGTGTGCGTCGAAGTGCGGCTGATTTTTGGCGCGCAGCTTGAACTCAACCAGGTCGGCCGGGCACTCTTCCGGCATGATAGACCATTACCTCTCCGCGATCCGGACCGCAGTGCAGGCCGTGTTGGACGCGATCCAGCAGTTCGGAGTTCCGCTGGTTCTGTTCGGTGTCCTGGCTCTCGTAGGGGGCGCAGTGGCAGCGGCGCGGCGGGGCGAGCACGGCGCGCTGCTGCCGGCTACGTGGCGCCGGATGCTCCCCCGGATCGGGGGCTACACAGCAGCGGCTCTCATCGTGTATTTCGGATGGGCCGCCCTCGCGGCCGTTCCGGACCTCACCCGGACGAGCATCGGCTGGAAACAATCCTCCGAGGCGACCACCAAAGCCTCGACGGACGCCGCGCCGGTGCGGCAGTTCGGGCCTTCGGTCGCGGGGCTGACTGTTCGCACCTACACCCGTACGCTTACCCTGCCGCCCTACCTGGTTCAACGTATCGGCAGCTCGGGCGTCGGGGTGCTTGCCCCGTATCTGTCCGACCCGTCTGCGGAAAATGTCTTGCGGCTAGTTGACACGTTTCGGCACAGCGGCAGCGATGTGGTGTTTACCCGAGATGTGACTCGCCTGGACGAGGAGCCCATCCCGTTCGCCAGTTCCGTCATCAGCGCTCGGTTTCACCGGGTGGGCGCGCGGGCCTACGATCTCCGGTTCGAGGCGCAGTATGCCTTCCGGAATCCGCGGCCGGACGTGCTGAAGACACGGTTTGCATTCCCGCTGCCCGAAACCGGCACGATCCAGGATGTGCAGGTCAGTGTGGGACGGGACCTCGTTCCGCAGCCCGCGGACTCCGGCGCGTACGAGTGGACCGGGGAACTCCAGCCGGGTGAACAGCGCACCGCAACCGTGCGGTACCGGACACCCGGGTCGCGCACCTGGCACTACGACTTCGGCTCACGCCGCCGCACCGTGCAACAATTCCGGCTGGATGCGGCGACAGGCGGACCAGTAAAGTTCCTGCGCGGAAGCCTGCAACCCACTGCCCAGAGTGGGGACACCATACAGTGGGTGTTGAACAACGTGGTCACGTCACAACAGGTGAGCCTGTCGTTCCCGGCGGACACTTCCGCACAGCAGTGCTATCTGCAGGCACTGGGCGCGCTTCCGGTGGGATTGTTGCTCTTTGCGGTCGGGAGTCTGGCGGTTGGGTTCTTTCGCCGGCAGTTTTACGGACCGGACCGTCTCTGCCTGGCGCTGGTGGGCGTGACGTTCGGGCTGGGCGCAGCCGCAGTCTTGAGCGAGTATGTGGGAGCGCTGGGTGGAATCCTGTTGGCCGTCTGCCTGACAGTCCTGCTGGCGGGTGCGGCGTTGGGGCGTTCCGGCGTGTGGGCTGCGGCGCCGGCGGCGTTGATGCCGGCCGTGTTCCTGAGTCCGCATCACAGCGGGTTGCTCTTGCTCGGCCTGGTGCTCGCAACCGTGAGTCTGGCCGGGAGGGCGCTGCGGCGGTCCGGTTGGAGAGAGGGGCTTGTTCCGTGACGGTCGTAGGACGACTGTCTGCCGTCGCCTGAAGGCGCCATCCCGAAACCAGGGATGGCGCCTTCAGGCCAGGTCGGAACGAGGAAAGCCACGCCTGGGGTCTACCGCGCATTGTCCGTACAGCACTCCCGACGACGAGCCCGTATCCATCCAAATCACCGGGGCCCCGAGTTCACGCCGTACCGGCACGAAGATCGGACCGGCGCCTGGTGTGAGTTCGTTAACGCTGGACCAGGTTCGTGCGAGTGGCAGCGCCGTCGCTGTCTCCGCCGAGGATGATCTGCATCTCCCTGTGTTGGAGAGGAGGCCGCCGAATGCAACGTTCGGTGTCTGAACGAACTCGGTGGGAGGGACCGCCGCTGGGATCTTCACGCGGGTGGACAGCAGGATGATGATGGTGATGTCGTCGTGATCCTGGTTCACCCAGGTGGAGCAAGGAACCGGACAGGTGAAATGTGCCGAACCTGGCGCTCCGGCCCTTCACGGACAGAGTACTGCGCCGGAGGGTGCGGCGTTCGGCGGCCCACGGGCCACCGCGTAGACCCTGCGGGATCCACTGAGTCTCGTGGTCACTGCGGCCTGGATCATCGCCACGAGGCCATGGACGCGAAGATGGGACGGGAGCATGCCCACCTGTGAGGTGTAAGCCACGGCCGGTAAGCCCACCAGCCGGCAGGGACACAAGTTGTACCTCCGGCTCTGCCGTCAGACGTCCGGTTGCCCCCTCTCCTGGTGCACTTCCAGATCAGAGAAGCCCGTGCAGCGATGAAGTTCCGATCCGCGGGCCGTGGAAGAACCTATCCGGACATCACGCATGGCGCCATAATACGTGTAATCGGCCGCTGGAACGAGAGACTCTCTGCCCAGTGGGGCAGTCCAATCGGGAGCGTAGGACCACCGTGTCGAGGCCCAGAGCGCGCGTCAGAGATCTACTCGTACAGGCGTTGGAAGACGAGACGCTTGTCTATGACCAGCGGAGCCAGAAAGTCCACTGTCTGAACCGCATTGCCTCGGGGGTGTGGTCGGCGTGCGACGGAAGCCGCACGGAAGCTGAGATCACATCGGCGGCCTGTCGAGAGGTGGAACAGCCCTATCGGGAACTGGTGGGCCGCGAGATCATCGCGCGCCTTGCGCGCGCTGGGCTCCTGGATCCGGACCCGGCCGAGAGACCGAATCGCCCGACACGCCGGTCCGCATTGCGTCATCTGCGAAGCGCCGCCCTGATCTCTGCGGCGGTGACCACGGTGCTGGCTCCGCTGCCGGCGGCGGCGGGCACCTGCATGCCTCGATCGCGGTGCGGTTTGGGCACGGTCGGATATTGCTGCGTCAACTTCCTTGGCACGGCGCGGTCCTGCAGTTGCAGCGGATCGTTGTGCGGCTGCTTTGGATCCGCGTGTACCTGCACGTGATTCGGTGTGCCGCTCTCCGCGGCGCACACGGCCCCGGGTTTCCCGCACCACGGCGCTTCCTCTAAGACCCCATTTTTCACAGTTCCGGGTCTCCGCGCCGCCTGCGTTTCCCGGGACGGGCCTACTCGGCAGCGGCGGCGCCGTCCGGTTCACGTGGGTCCGTCACGCCGTTGCGCTCTCCGGAACCGGGCTCCACGAGGATTGCCATCACGCTGCCCTGTGATGGGACAAACCGGAGTTGGTGCCCCTTCTCACGCAGCAGGCGGAGTGTGTCGGTTGAGGTGGCATCGCGCTCCAATACCAGTTCGTTCGGCAGCCACTGGTGGTGGATGCGCCCGCGGGCCACCGCCCGGCCCAGATCCATGTCGAACTCAACGACGTTGAGCAGCACCTGAAGCACGGTGTTGATGATCGTGCGGCCCCCGGGTGAACCGAGCACCAGGTACGGTTCTCCATCCTTCGCGACGATGGTCGGCGTCATGCTCGACAGCATGCGTTTGCCGGGGGCGGCGAGATTGGGCGGCGTGCCGATCAACCCGGTGCGATCGGTGCGGCCCGGTTCTCCGTTGAAGTCTCCCATCTCGTTGTTGTAGAGGAAGCCGAGGCCGTCGGCGACAATGCGGGAACCGTAGCCGGCTTCCAGCGTGTAGGTCACGGACACGGCGTTTCCTGCAGCATCCACCACCGAGTAGTGTGTGGTCTCCGGGCTCTCGTAATCGTCAGTGAAGGCTGCCGGGTCGCTCACGGAGAGCCAGTCAGGCCGGATGGAACGGCGGAGACGCGCGGCGCGGTCGGGCGAGAGCAGCAGCGAGACGGGCAGGCCGGGGTTGGAGTCGGGGTCTCCGAGGTGCCGCGCCCGATCGGCATAGGCCCGCCGCATCGTTTCTGCCAGCAAGTGCAGGTAAGCGGCGGAATTGTGCCCGAGGTCTCGGAGGGAGTCGCCCTGAAGGATGTTGAGCATCTCGATCAGCCCGATGCCTCCGGAACTCGGCGGAGGCATGGAAACGATCTCACACCCACGAAAGGCCCCGCGAATCGGCGCTCGCTCCTTCGCCTGGTAATCCGCCAGGTCAGCTTCGGTGATGAGCCCGCCGTGCCGGCGCATGTCCGCCGCCAGGAGACGCGCGAGCGCGCCCCGATAGAATGCCTCGCGACCGCCTCGCTGGAGTGTGCGGAGGGTGCGCGCCAGGTCGGGCTGGCGCCAGACGTCCCCGGCCTCCAATGTCGTGCCGTCCGGCTTCAGGAACACCCGCGCGGATGATGGATAACGCCGCCAGTCCGTCTGGCGGGCCGCGAAACTGCGGGCCAGGGCCCGGCTGAGCGGGAAGCCTTCCGCTGCAAGACGTTCCGCGGGCTCACACAATTCTCTCCACGAGCGCGTGCCGTACCGCTCCCGGGCCAGATCGAACCCCGCAACGGTGCCGGGCACCCCCACAGCGCGATAGCCCTCGTGGTGCAGGTCCCGCTGGTACCGGCCGTGCGGATCCAGAAACATCCCCGGATGCGCGCCCCGGGGCGCGATCTCGCGAAAGTCGAGTGCCGTGGAACGTCCCCCCTTGAGCCGGATGAGCATGAAGCCGCCCCCGCCGAGGTTTCCCGCTGCCGGATGCACCACCGCGAGCGCCAACCCGGTCGCAATCGCCGCGTCCACCGCGTTCCCACCGCGCCGGAGCAGATCGGCGCCGGCTGTTGAGGCGAGTCCGTGCGCGCTAACGACCACTCCGCGCCGCGAGTACGCGGGGGCGCTGTCGGCCGGCGCCGGGGGGTCCAGGAGTGCCGTCCACGCCGCGACCGCGCAGGCGGCGGCGACTCCGCACGCCGCGCTCCGGGCGTAACTCTGCTGAATCCCGGGTCGGCGCCGGGCCAAGCCGGTCGCGGATGCGCCGGCGCCTGTCGGTGCCGCCGCTCGCCGCAGGGAGAGCATTCCGGGAGCCGCGAGTCGCACCGTATGCGTTCGGTCGCCTGCGAGGGTCGGCTGGACCTGCCCGTGGGCTGCCGGTTCATCCGAGGGCGGACGCCGGGACGCCGTCACTTCCGGCGCTCCGTCCCAGATTCGGCCCCGGACCTCTCGTGGAGAAGCACCCGCCGGCCTGCGATCGGTCCGGGCTCCGAACCGCATGTGGGTCCAATTGTGGTGCGTTGTTCCCGCCGTTGTGCGCGCAGAGTTTGCGCCCGGATGTCTCGTCTCAATACGATCTCCCCTCGTGCATGCCGGCAGGACGGATCGGGGGCTCAGTGACGTACTCCCGGCGCAGTTCCGCAGTCGCGCGGGCCCGTGCGCTCCGGGGGGGCTGATCGTTCGCCGCACCAGGCGCGCGCTTCGTCGCTCAGTTTGCGGTCCGCTCGCACCGTTCCTGCCGGGTTTAGTCGGCGTTTGCCGGCACAACGGAGACCTCGGGCCGCCCGACCGTGGTGCGGTTCAGCCAACCGCGGGGATGGCCGTCGGGTTTTCCGGATTTCCAGGCTGCCGGCGGGTGTATCCCTGATCACCCGTGCCGGCTTGCTTTCCGGCAGGGAGGGCAACCCCGAAGGGTACTCCGCAACACGTGGAGGGAGGCGAAATCGCGAACGGAGGGGAACTGCAACCAGGTACCGGCAGGAGAACAGTTCAGGGATGAGGGCGGAAGGATGAGCAACGGTTTGAGGACGCCGCGAGATCTCGGCAGGTCGCCCCACACTCCTTCGGGGCACTTCCCGGAGGGGCAGCACTGCGTCGCCCCTCATGGTCGCGAAGCCTGCGAAGCTGCACCGGTCCCGCCCGCCCTCGCGCGCCCTGCACCGCGCACCGGTCGTGTCTGGGTGCTGGTCGTGGTGCTCGCCTTCGTTCTCGCCGGGGGCACGCGGGCGCGCGGCGCCGGGGAGTCGCCCCAACTGGGCGCCGGTGTGGTGCGCACCGTGCTCTCGAACGGTCTGACTCTGCTGGTCAAGCCTACCCGGCACGCGCCGGTCGCGGCGGTGGTCACCTGGGTGAAGGCGGGCTATTTCGACGAGCCGGATCAGGTCGCCGGTATGGCGCATCTGTTTGAGCACATGTTTTTCAACGGCAGTAAGAAGTACCCGACTGCGCAGGCGATCCAGATTGCTATCCGGGGGATCGGCGGACTCACGAATGCGGGGACGATTTATGACCACACGACCTATTATGTGATGGTGCCGAATCATGCGGTTTCCACCGCGATGGAGATTCAGGCAGACGCAGTCGCGAACCCGCTCTTCGACGAACGCGAACTGAAGCGCGAGGCAGAGGTCGTGATTGAGGAGTCGAACCGCAAGTATGACAACGCGCCGGCGCTGGCGGTGGAGAAGATGATCGAGACGGCGTTTCAGCGACATCGGGTGCGCCGCTGGCGGATTGGGTCCAACGAGGTCCTGCGCGGCATTCGCCGTGACGATCTGATGCAGTTCTTCGAGACGCTTTATCGCCCGGAGAATATCGTGGTCAGCGTGGCCGGGGACGTGGATCCGGCGGCGGTGCGAGCCACCGCCGAACGCACGTACGGCGTCATTCCGCGTGGCACGCCGAAGCGCGATGTGGGGCCGAAGGAACCGCCACAGGAGGCTCTGCGCTTCGCTACCATGCGGGGTGACATCCAGCAGGCGTACGTGACGTTGGGTTACCCCACCTGTCCGCCGGATCATACAGACCAGGCGGCGCTGGACGTGATCCAGAGCATTCTCTCCGTGGGCAGGAGTACGCGATTCAGCCGGGGCCTGATCCGGCCGGGGATTGCCGTCAGCGCCGATGGGAGCAACGTGGCGTATGGTGATATGGGTGTGTTTACGTTTCAGACGCGGCTCGACGCGGAGCGGGTCCCCGAGGCGGAAGAGCGGATCGTGCAGGAACTGGAGCGCCTGAAGCGGTGGCCCGTCACCCCGTTCGAGCTGGAACGAGCCCGCACCCAGGTCGCGACCCTTCGCAGTCTTCAGCAAGAGGACGTGCTGAATCAGGCGCAGACTCTGGCGGAGTATGAGGCGCGAGGGTCGTTCGCGGAAGCGGATCGTTACTACCGCAAGATCCTGGCCGTAACCGCCGATGACGTGATGGGGGTCGCCCGGAAGTACTTCCCGTTGACCCACGCCACCGTACATCGGTATCTTCCGCGCACTTCCACGCTGCCCGACACGCAGGCGGAGGAACTTGCCGCCCGGCTGCAGCGTGCGGCCGGTGCGGTGACCGCGCCCGATGCCCCGGCGTCGCTGCCCCCACTTCCCGAGGGTGCTCCGCTGGAAGGAGGCGAGGGAGATGCACCCCGCAAGAGCATCACCCTCGCTAATGGTGTGCGGGCGTTGATCCTGGAGCGGCATACGGTGCCGACCGCGGCGGTGGCGTTCGCGTTTTCCGGCGGCAAGTCCCGCGAGGCCGCCGATCAGGCAGGCATCACGCAGTTGCTGTTCTCCACACTCGGGAAGGGAACGCCGGCCCGGGACGCTGAAGCTCTCGACCGTACGCTGGACTCCCTCGGCACCACCCTGGAGAGCGTCGTGGCGGACGATTTCTCGATGCTGTCTGCCACCGTGTTGAGCCGCAATCTCGGCCCGCTCCTGGGGTTGCTGGCCGATGTGATCCAGCGCCCGACCTTCCCGGAGCCCGAAGTGACTCGTGCCGCGCAACTGCAACTGGCTGCGGCGCGCATTGCGAGAGATGACGCGATCAACTACCCGGTCCAGTTGGTGACCCGCGCCCTCTACGGGGAGCACCCCTATTCGTGGCGGCCGTTCGGAAGGGAAGAAACGCTGTCCAGGCTCAACCGGGCGGCGGTACTGGAGTGGTCAGGGAAAGTCGTGCGCCCGGAGGGTCTCTGGATTCTCATCTCCGGGACCGTGAGTGCCGGTGCAGTCGAGGCGGCGCTCGGGCGTCTGTTTGGGACGTGGCGGGTGGAGGGGGCGGCAGGAGGCGTCGCCGCGGCGGCGACGGCCCGGGCGCTGGAACCCGACCGGCCCCTGGAAACGGTCGAGCAGCGGTCACGAAGGCAGACGGCGTTTGCGATGGCATTCCCTACCGTGCCGTTCGGTCACGCCGACCAGCCGGTGCTGGATGTGATCCAGGGGCTCACCGGCGGATTGGCCGGGCGTCTCGGCGCCGAACTACGCGGACGCCAGGGTCTGGCCTACGTCACCACGAGTTTCCACCGGCCGCTGGCGAAGGGCGGTCTCTTTATGGGCTACCTGGCGGGTGATCCGAGCAAGGAGGATGCAGCCCGGCGTGGTATGGCGGCCGAGTTCCAGCGCCTGGCACGGGAGCCGGTCAGCGATTTCGAACTTCGGCTGGTAAAAGACAGTGTCACCGGATCCGCTCCGATCCGCCTCCAAAGCAATGCGGCGCGTGTTGCCGATCTGGTCCGGGGGGTCCTCCTGGCGGGAGACCCGGATTACACGACGCGATCGCTGGAGCGGATGCAGCGCATCACCGCCGACGACATCCGGCGGGTCGCGGCGGCGTACTTCTCACGCGGGCATGCGATCGGCGTCCTGCGCGGGTCCGGAATGTAGGGCCAGGGTTCTAGGGTTCTAGGGTTCTAGGGTTCATAGGGGGACGACACGACATGTGGAACTCAGTAACCCTGGCCGCCTGGCGGAGTAATGGTCAAGCGCGTCATTTCCGACCCTCGAAAGGCGCCGAAGCGCTCCGAAACTGGGGATCCGAACACCCCGAAACGACATCTCCGACAGGCGGCTCGAAACCTGGAAACCTGGAACCTTAGGAACCTGTCCGGACACACCGTAACCCATGCCGCTTACTCCGCAACAACTCAGTGATCCAAACATGCTGGCCGCCGTGCAGCGGCTGGCATTCACCGCGCGCGAGGTGATGGAGGGGGCCATTTCCGGGCTCCACCAGAGCCCGTATCACGGCTTCAGCGTCGAATTCGCTCAGCACCGCGAGTACACTCCCGGTGACGAGATTCGCTACATTGACTGGAAGGTCGCCGCACGATCGGATCGGTACTACGTCAAGGAATTTGAAGAAGAGACGAACCTCAAGGGATACCTCCTGCTGGACGCGAGCGATTCGATGCGCTACCAGGGAGACCGGCGCCCATACAGCAAGTTGGAGTATGCCTCACTGCTGTTGTCGGCGCTGGCCTCTTTGCTCATCCAGCAGAGGGACGCCGCCGGGCTTGTCGTCTTCAATGACGGTATTCAGCTAAACCTGCCGCCGCGGGCTACCGGCAGCCAGTTCGGGCAGATCCTGGAGCATCTGGTGAAGGTCACAACCCAGCCCAAGTCGGATCTCGCGCCTACGTTTCATACGATTGCGGAGCAGATGCGGAGGCGCGGTCTGGTGGTGCTGTTTTCTGACCTGTTCGGGGATGTGATGGAGGTGCTCAGCGGATTGCGTCACTTCCGTTATCGGCGCCACGAACTGGTCGTGTTCCACATTCTGGACGAGGACGAAGTGACCTTCCCCTTCCACGACCTGACCAAATTCGAGGGTTTGGAACTTGAGCCGGACCTGCTCGTGGATCCGCGCGGAGTGCGCGAAGAATACCTGCGGAACTTCCGTGGCTTCTGTGACGAACTCGAGCGCGGCTGTCGCGAGATCCACGCCGACTTGATCCGCGTGACGACCTCGGAGCCCCCTGGGGACGCGCTCGGCCGTTACCTCGCCAACCGGATGCGGCGGACCTGAACATGGGTCTAGCATTTCTGAACCCGGCCCTTCTCTGGGCGCTCGGTCTGGTGGGAGTGCCGATCCTGATCCACCTGCTCCAGCGGCGGCGCTTTCGGGTGGTGAAGTGGGGGGCGATGGAGTTTCTGCTCGTGAGCCAGCGGAATCGGCGCCGCAAGCTGGTTCTGGAGCAGTTGCTATTGTTGTTGCTCCGCTGCCTGATCATCGCTCTGGTGGTGATGGCGGTCTGCCGGCCCGTAGCGGCTCTGCGAGGGGTGGCTCCCGGCATGCGCGGGCAGGTTCACGCAATCGTCATCCTGGACAATTCGTACAGCATGGGCTACCGGGCTACCGGCTCCGGCGCGGAGACGGTGTTCGATCGGGCCGTCCGGCGCGCCATTCACTTGGTGGAACAGGGGCTGCGGCAGGGAGATGCGGTCAGTATCATTCTGGCATCGGATCCGCCCCGCACCCTGATCCGCCGCCCCAGTCTGGACCTCCGCGCGGCTGTGGGGAGCCTGCGCCGCCTGAAGCTGTCCGATGCCGGCACGAGCTATGGCGCCGCCGCGCGGCTGGCGCTTGCCGTCGCCGGCGAGTCCCGGTTTCCGAACCGGGAAGTGTACCTCATCTCGGACAATCAGGACACTGGATGGAGTGGGCGGGGTAGTGATCCGGCTGCCTGGGAAGCCCTCGCCCGCCTCGGGCGACTGGTGATGCTGCCGGTGCGGGAAGGGTTCCCGGCCAATGTGGCGGTGGAGTGGGTGCAGCCGGCCCGGGGCCTGGCCACCGCCCGCACCAGTTCACGGATTCAGGCGCGCCTCGTGAACACGGGCCCACAGACGGCGCGCGGCGTGCTCGCCTCGCTGGAGGTAGACGGGAGACCACAAGGAGCTGCGCAGCGCGTGGATGTGGAACCCGCGCAGCACGTCCTGGTCGCGTTCAATCATCTGTTTGAGAGTGGGGGCGTGCATACGTGCGCGGTCCGGCTCGGTCCTGATCGGCTCCAGGCGGACGATGTGGGTTACCTTTCCCTGCGGGTGCGGCAGAGTGTCCGCATCCTGGTGCTGAACGGCAATCCCGATCCCGTCGTGCCCCAGAGGGACGCGGCGTTTTTCCTCGAACCGGCCCTTTCCCCGCCACCGGCCGGACCCGGCGCCGAACCTGTGCCATTGGAGCCGGAAGTGGTGCGCGGCGGACTGAGCGGGTCAGATGTGCGCCAGTACGACGTGGTGGTTCTGTCCAACGTGAGCGTGCTGTCGGCGGCGGATCGGCGGCTGCTTGGCGAGTTCGTGCAGAACGGGGGTGGACTGCTGCTCTTTCCCGGGAGCCGCGTGAGCCCGGAACTGTATAACCGGGATCTGCTGGAAGGGATTCCCAGCCTGCTTCCGGCACGCCTGGGCGCCGTGCGGACGAACAAGACTTCGTTGGATCCCGGCAGCCTGGATCATCCCGCGCTGGAGCGGTTCCGCGGCGCGCAGGACGTGGACCTCACCACCGCCGAGTTTCAGCGCTATTTTCCGCTGCAGCCGCGCAGCGGCGACCGTTCAGTGCGGGTCATGGCGCGACTGGCGACGGGCGAGCCGCTCCTCGTCGAGCGGACATTCGGACTCGGACGCGTGGTGCTGGCTGCCTCAGGCGCCACTACAGAGTGGAACAACCTTCCGCTCAAGCCGCTGTTTCTGCCGCTCCTGCACCAACTCGTGGGCTACTTGACCGGCGGCAGCGATGGGAGCCGCAACGGCCAGGTGGGCGAACCCCTGACACGTTCTCTCCCGCTGACCGAGGCGACCCGTCCGGTTTCCATTACCGGCCCCGACGGAGCAACCACCACGCTGCGGCCTGTGGTGAACGAGCGCGGCTGCCTGGTCACGCTGGAGCGTCCGGAGCGCGCCGGGTTCTATCGCCTGGAGGTGCCGGGGGGCACGACGGATCGTCTGGCGGTGAACCGGAACGTGGCGGAGTCGAACCTCCGGTCCCTCGACCAGAAGGGACTGCGCAGCCGCCTGCCGGGACGGGAGTGGATCTGGGTGGCCCCGGCGGAAGATCTTCTGGCAGCGATTACCCGCGCGCGTCAAGGGGTTGAGCTGTGGCGACACGCCCTGCTGGCGGCACTTGCGCTGATGGTGCTGGAATCGATGCTGGCGCAGGTCTTCGGACGGAGAGCATGATGGACTGGCTGCACCGTGTGTTCGGGCTTGAACCGGGGCAGGACCGCCTGCAATGGGATCGGGTCTTCCTGGTCCTGCCGTGGCCCCGAATGGGCCTGATCGCCGGCGCCGGTCTGATTCTGGTCTGGCTCCTCTTTTTCTACTACCGGGACGGCACCCGCCCCTCGTGGATCTGGAAGGGACTGATGGTGCTCTTGCGGGTGGGGGCGATGGCGGTGCTGGCGCTCATGGTGTGCCAGCCGATGCTCCGGAGCCAGCGCACCGAAAGCAACCCGTCGGTAGTAGCCGTTGTACTGGACGAATCGAGCAGCATGCGGCTCAAGGATCGCTGGCGGCGGGTAGATCGTCGCCGAGACCTGGTGCAGGCGCTCGGAGACCCCCGAGCGGGCGACCTGGCGCGTTCTGCCGCTCTGTACCAACTGCTGGGGCGCGATGACTCCCGGCTGTTGCGCCGGCTCGCGGGCAAGCACACGGTGCGGATCTATCGTTTCGGCGCAGATGTCACCGGTAAAGAACTGGCTGTCCCTCAAGAACGGGGGCCGGGCAAGGAGGAGCCGGCCAGCGGGCGGAACCGGCCGACCCCTGCATCCCGATCCGCCACCGCGGAGACCGAGCGCCTTCCCCTGTCCGCCGGCAAGTCGTCGGCGGAGCAGACACGCATCGGGAGTGCGCTGGAATATGTGCTGCAGGACACGGCCGGCCAGCCCCTGGCGGGGATCGTGCTCTGTTCCGACGGCGGCCAGAATATGGGAGAGGACCCTACCGCGGCCGCTCGCCGGGTGGCTGAGGAGCGGGCTCCGATCTTCACGGTCGGGTTCGGCGACCCGCAGCCTCCGCAGGATGTCGCCATCACGAGCCTGCTCGCCGATGAGGTCGTGCGGAAGGGAGACGAGGTCGTAGTGTCCGTTGCGGTGCGCCAGCGCGGCTACCCGGGTCGCACCGTTCCGCTCACCCTGAAACTGGGCGATCGTGTGCTCGAAACGCGCAACGTGCAACTCGCTCCCGAAGGCCAGAAGCAGGAAGTCAACCTTTCGTTCACGCCGACCGAGGCGGGCGCCCGCACGCTCACCGTGTCGCTCCCCGGGCTCAGCGGCGAACTCACCCTGTCCAACAACCAGAAGGCCTGGCCGATCCGCGTCGTGGACAAGAAGCTAAAGATTCTTTACATTGAGGGCCAGCCTCGCTGGGAGTTTCGCTTCCTGAAGAATGCCATCTTGCGCGACCAGACAACACTGTTCGCCTGCATTCTCACCGACGCGGACCCGGCTCTCGGGGGCGAGGGCAACGTGCCGATCTACGGGTTTCCCCGCGAACGAAAGGCCCTTTTCGACTATGACATCGTCATTCTGGGAGACGTCCCGCGGAACTTCCTGAGCGCCGGCGACATGAAGAACATCCGCGCCTTCGTGGAGGAGCGGGGTGGCAGCCTCATCACTATCGCCGGCGAGGTCTCGCTTCCGTGGGACTACCGGGGCACTGAGCTCGAAACCGTATGGCCCATCGTGGCGCCTCAGTCGCGACGCGAAACACTCTTCCGAGAGCCGTTCCAGCTCGCGTTGACCGATGCCGGCGCCCGGCATCCGATGTGCTTCCTGGTCCCGGACGTGGAGCAGAACCGCAACCTGTGGCACTCCCTGGCGGGCATGTACTGGTGCGGCGTCGCGGAACGCGCCAAGCCGGGCGCCACGGTGCTCGCCCAGCATCCGACGATGCGGGGGACCGACGGAAACATCCCGCTGATGGCGCTGCAGCAGGTCGGCGAGGGGATGTCGTTCATGACGATGGTGGACTCCACCTGGCAGTGGCGCTTCCGCGTCGGCGACAAGTACTTCTACCGCTTCTGGGGTCAGGTGGTGCGCTCGCTGACTCCGCACGAACTCCCGGGCGCCAATCGGTTTGTGCGCCTCACCGCCGACCGAACGACCTATGCCCTGGGAGAAAAAGTGGTGCTGCGGGCACGCCTGCTGACGCCGAACTTTCATCCGGTGCGGCTGAAGGAAGTCCAGGCGGAAATGGAACGCACCGACGGCCAGCGTTACCCGGTGCGGCTGGAGCCGGTGCCGGGCGCCGCCGGGGTGTACTCGGGAGAATGGCAGCCGGCGCAGGCCGGGTCGTTCCGGGGGCTGCTGAACATGGCCGGAGCGCCGCGCGGTGAGTCGTTGACCAACGTGGTCGTGGAAGCGTCGAGTCTCGAGCTGGAAATGCCGCAGCAGAACGAGGCGCTGCTCCGCCGGATCAGCGGTGTCACCGGCGGAAAGTACCTGCTCTGGAGCGAGGTCGCCGGCCTGGCTGATCAGATTCCGGATCGGCGGCAGGTAGTGAGCACCCGGGTGGAACACTCCCTCTGGGATGCACCGCTGCCGATCTCAGTATTTCTGGTGCTGTTGGTAGGAGAATGGCTTCTCCGCAAGCGCTCGGGGTTGTTGTGATGGGGCTTAGGGGCAACCCCTCGTGGTTGCTCCCCCGAGGGGGACAGAATGAATAAGGGCGAACGGCGATTGAAGACGGGCGAACGGCAAGTGGCGAACGGCGAAGAGCGTGCGTGGCGGCGACTGCCGCACAATCACGGCGACCCGGCGGGTGATGGGCAGGGAGCGCGAAGTGAGCAAGTGCGTACCCCGCCCTGCTCTCCATTCGCGCCCTCCACTCCGCTGCGCTCTCCCCACACGGGAGCGGTTCGCCCTGCACTGCGCGCCTCCGGTTTCCTGCTTCTGGCGTCACTGATCCTCGTCGGCACGGCGGGGGCACAAACCCGCACCGAGTTCGTGCCGACGTTCTCGACGAACGCGCGAGTGGTGCAGCAGTGGCACCAGATGGAGAAGCTGGCAATCGCCAAGTCGTGGGATGCGTGGCTCGGTTTGTATCAGAAACTGGTGGACGATCCGCGCGATCTCGTGCTGGAGCGCGATTCCGAGTTTCTCGATGGGCTGCGGTACCTCTGCCACAAGAAGCTGGCGGGCTTGCCGGCGGGTGTGCGACAGCGCTACCGGGCGCTGCACGACGCCGACGCCCGCAAGCTCTACGAGGCGGCGCTGGCGGAAAAAGACTCCGGCGCCATGCAGGAACTCTACCGCCGCTTTTACCATTCGTCCTTCGCCACCCGGGCGCTGCAGTGGTTGGCGGAGTGGCATCTCGACCGGGGCCGCGTCGAGCCGGCGCGGGCCTGTTACCAGCGCCTCTGTCAGGAGCCGGACGCGGTCGGCAGCATGGTCGTCCGGTACGCACTGGCAGCTTCCGCCGCCGGGGCGGCATCCGACGTGCGCGATGCGGTGGGAATGCTGAAGGGCCGATTTGCGAATCAGCCGGTGACACTGGCCAACCGGAAGGTGTCCGGAGCCGCCGCGGCCGAGCAACTGGCGAAAGACTTGCGCGGTCCGGACGCGGAGGGCCCGGGGGACTGGCCTGCTTTCGCGGGATCCGCGGGCACGCGAAAAATGGCTGGGTTGCCGGCGGGTCCGCTGCGAATGCGCTGGCAGTACTCACTCTCTGCGCCACCCACCTCCTCGCCTTCGCGCCCCAGTCGCGTAGTGTTCGGCGGCGGCTATAGCTCCACTCGGTCCCGCTTCAGCTACCTCTGCTTTCCCGCGCGCCGGGGGGACCAGGTCTGGGTGCAAACACCGCGGAGTTTGGTCGCACTCAACGCCCGTACGGGCGCGGAACAGTGGAACCGCGCTGACTTCACGCTGACCCGCGACGAAGCGCCGGCGGAGAATCAGGGTGGGAATTCCGGGTATTACACCCGCAGCGCCCGGACGGTGCAGGCGGCTCCGATGCTGGCCGGTCCGCGCCTCTACACCCGGCTCCCGATGAGCCTACCGGGCAACGACACGAGCCGCTGGCCCGCCGATCAGGCCATTGCGGCGTTCGACGCGCGCACCGGCGCCCCGATCTGGCGGCGTGTGGCTCTGGGCGAGCAGCGGGGAATACACTTCAACGTGCCCCTGGCGCGGGGTGGGCTGGTGTTCTCCGGCGTAGCCTCGGCGAAGGGAGGTATCACCGAGTATTCGGCGGTGGCGCTGGATGCGGGCACGGGAGATCCGATCTGGACCACCTACCTCGGCGCCGGGAGTGATCCCCTTGCACTCGTGGACGGGTCGCCGCCGGCGATCCGCGACGGGCTGCTCTGGATCGAGACTGCGTTGTACACCCTCAGCGCCGTGGATGTGATTACCGGCGACGTCCGGCTCATCTACCGGTATCCCCCGAATCGCCGTCTCGGCTACCGGGGCGGCATGGACGGTGCGCCTCAGGTGACCAACGAACCGATCAGCTTGATCGCCGGTGCGAAAGGGCCGATCTTGTTCTGCCCCCGGTGGGGCGCCGATGCCGTCGCGATCGATCCGGGCACGGGGCGATTGGTCTGGTCGTCGCCGAAAGCATCGCGTGGCTCGACCACCGGCGCGCTGATAGGGACCACCGACCGGTTCGCTTTTTTTTCCGGCGACCAGATTCAGGCAGTTCACCTGAACGACGGGGCGCGCGAGTGGATCTGGGATCCGGATCCGTCCGGCGGCACCCTTGGGTACCCGGCCCTGGTGGGGGATCGCCTCTACATTCCGGTGGGCACCCAAATCCTCGTACGCTCGGCCGCCGACGGACGTGAGATCGAGACCCTGGAACTGAAGGACGCACTCGGCAGCAGCCCCGGCTTCACCACCGTGACGGTGGCGGATGACCTGGTGCTGGTCGCGACCCAGGATCGGGTGGTCGGGTTTGAGGGGCGCAAGTGATGGGCGGGGCTGCTGCGGGAGCGAAGGGCAAGCAGCCGGATCCAGGTGTCTCGTCGCGCCTGAAGCTGCTGGAGGCCTGGTTCGAGAGCAGTCTGGCCTACCGGGACCAGCCCGGGCTGTCGCTCGGCATCGTCAGGGATCAGGAGTTGATCTGGGAGCGAGGGTTTGGGCTGGCAGATACCGAAGCCGGTCGCGTTGCGGACGCGGACACGCTCTACCGGATCGCTTCGATCTCCAAGCTCTTCACCGCCATCGCCGCGATGCAACTGCGCGACGAGGGCCGGCTGCGACTGGATGAGCCGATTCAAACCTACCTGCCCTGGTTTTCGGTACGCGGTCGGGCGCCGGATTGGCCGGAGACGACCCTCTGGCAACTGCTGACGCATACCTCTGGCCTTCCCCGCGAAGCGGCGTTTCCTTATTGGAATGAGAACGACTTTCCGGATGCCGATCAGATTCGAAGGACGGTTCCTGAACAGGAACTCGTGCATCCCCCCGAGACCCGATGGAAATACTCGAACCTGGCATATGCTCTCGCCGGAATGGTGGTCGAGGCGGCGTCCGGTCGTTCTTACAGTGACTGGGTTGCCACGCGGATCTGTGATCCGCTCGAGATGACCAGCACCACCGTCGAGGCGGCCGGAGACCACCGGGACCGGCTTGCGGTGGGCTATGGGCGGCGCATGCCTGGGAACGTTCGCGAGGTGCGGCCTTTCAGCGACACCCGGGCGATCGGCGCCGCGGGGGGTGTGGTCTCCAGCGTGCGGGATCTGGCGCGGTTCGCGTCATTTCTGTTCCACCCCGCGGGCAAGGGTGTGCTCCGACCCTCCACCATTCGCGAGATGCAGCGCGTCCATTGGGTCCGCCCGGACTGGCAGGGCGGCTGGGGCCTGGGGTTCAGCCTGCTGCGTCGCGGTGAACGCACCCTGGTGGGCCACGGAGGCTGGCTCGCCGGATACCAGTCCAGCTTTACTACCAGCCCACAAGAAAAGATTGCCGTCATCGCGTTAGGGAACGCCGATGACGCAGCCCCCTACCCGGGACGTGCCGACAGCGTGGTGGATCGGGTCTGGTCGTGGGTGGCGTCGGCGATGCGACCACTCCCCGCGCCTCCGCCGCCCCCCGAGCCGATCTGGGCGCGCTACGTGGGCCTGTACCGCAGCGCCTGGGGCGACCGGCAGATCCTGGAACTGGACGGCCGGTTGACGATGATCGCGCCGACCGAACCGGATCCCTTCCCGCTGCGGGTCACGCTCGACCCGGTGGGCAAACATCGCTTCCGCACGCGCAGCGATGCTCCATTCGGGGAGGATGGCGACCCGGTCGTCTTCGAATTCGGCGCGGACGGGGAGGTTGCCCGCCTCCGAGTAGGAGAGAGCTACAGCCTCCCTGTCCGCACCGGGTGATCCGCGCGGATTACTCGCCAGCGATGATCCGGTCCAGGTGGTGGCTCGAGTCGATCGCCATCTGGTCCGGGTAAACCGGGTACTGCGGGAGTTCCACCGTGAGATAATCGTCGTAACCGATCTCGCTGAGGGCCGCCCGCACCTCTTTCCAGTTCACACTGCCCTGCAGCAGGTGGCGGAACTGGCGCAGGTTCACATCAAAGTCCTTCACGTGAACCTTGATGATGCGGCGCCCCAGTTCGCGGATCCACGCCTGCGGGTGGCCATAGTTCAGGATATTGCCGCAATCGAAGTAGAGCCCCACATTCGGCGCGTCAATGTCCGTCAGGTAGCCGTCCATCTCCCTCGGGGTGAGCAGGAACCGGTTCCACACGTTCTCCACGCCGAGGCGGATGTTGTGCTGCGCCGCGTACGGCGCGAGCTCCCGCAGGCTCTTTACACTGATGTCGTACGCCTCGCCGTAGGGCTGGGTGTCGTTCACCACCGCAGGGACGACCAGCACGACGCTTGCCCCCACGGCCACTGCAGTGTCCACGCTGGCGCGAATGTTCTGCAACCCCGCCTGTCGGACCGCCTCGTCCGGGCTGGAGAGCGGGTTCTGCCAGTGGCCACTCGCCATCACACTGGGCAACTCGATGCCTTCCGCCGCCGCCGCCGCACGCACCGTCTCGCGCTGCGCCGGGTCTTCGATCGTGTTTACCTCCACACCGTGGTAGCCCGCGCGCGCCGCGAGTGCCAGCTTGTCCTCCAGCGACCAATCGCGCGGGAGACAGCCGAAACAGATTCCCTTCTTCATGCCGTTCCTTTCCAGAAGCAACTGCCCTCTCCGAAGAGGTTTGGGGGTACGGCACGGGGAATTCCTCCCGGAATCGCAAAGGACAGGCACAACCGGATGTTCGATCTCTTCATGCGCGCCGAGTCGGGTGAGCCTGCGCCGGCGTACGGGTGGTTGCTCGCCCTGTTTGGCGTAGCGAGCATCCTGGCGCTGCGCGGGACGGTTCTGGCGCCGTTGGCCGTTGCGGCGGTCCTGAGCGGGTGCATGGCACAATGGATCCCATACCGGAGTGCGTCCGCAGCAGTGGTGGAGGGAGTGACGGCGAGTGACGAACGAGCGGCTCCGTCGCCCAGTCCTCCTCCCTCTCCGCGCGTCACCCTGTCACGCCAGGCCATCTTGCTCATCTCGACCTCACCACTCTGGCTGGCCGCAGTGAACCTGGTGCAGTCCGGCGGCGGGCGGCATCTGATTGGAAGTCTGCTGTATGCGGCGGCGGCGTGTATCTCCCACCGCCTCGGGCACGCACTCTGGATCACTTGTGCGGATGGCCGGGCGGCGCGCCGGACCCCGGCCGACCAGTTGCACACTCTCCCGCGCCTCGTCCCAGCAGCGGAACTGGTCGCCAGCGAGCGCCTCTTACTGCTCAACCACCGGCCGGCCCCCCGCCCGTCCCAGACGCACCCCCAAACAGATTCCCCATCTACCCCGCAGCGCCGCGCGTGTCAACAAGCGGAGACCACGTCCCACGAGCCTGTGTGGGTGGAACTCACGACTGCAATGGAATTCGAACGTCGGCTGGCATCGCTCCCTGATGCGCCCGCGCTGCGGCTTCGCGTGCAGCGCCTCCGCAGTCTGTCCGCCTTTCTGCATGGAGATCTTCCGCTGGCGATCCGCCTGGCGGATACGCTGCTTGGCTCCCGCCTGGATATCGAAGAGCAGCGTCAGTACCGTCTCTGGCGGGCCTTCCTGGCATTCGCAGAGGGGGGGTTCTTCGACGCTCACCAGCGCGCCGAGCAAGCGTGCGGTTCGCTTCCGATGGCCGGCGACGAATGGATTGCCCGGTGTCTCGCCCAGCGAGGCTGGGCGCTACTCGAGCTCGGGCGTCCGGAGGAGGTGCTGAAGTTTGAGGGAATCACCCACGGCACCCGCTGCACTCCGAACACTCTGCAGGCGATGGAGGCGCTGTACGCCCGGGCGGAAGTCGCGATTGGGCACCCGGAGGCAGCACGGAAACGCCTGGGGATACCCGGCGGAGGGCCGGATGCCACCTCCGCCAGGTCAGGCAGAACCGATGTGGACCTGGATCCGTTCACCCTGGGTGCTGTAGCCCGGACGGAAGCAGCCCTCGGGCACACAGCCAGAGCGGTCGCGCTCCTCACGCGGCCGGCCGGGTCCGAACCGCACGGGTTTGCTGACGCAGTCCTGGCTCTGGACCGGGCATGGGTGCTTGATCTGGCAGGCGAGGCGACTCTCGCGATACTTTCCCGTGCAGAGGCCCGAGAGCAGTGGCCGGCGTGGACTGAGCACATCGCGTAGGCGGCCCACGAGAAGGGCCGTGTGCCGCCGTGCGGAGTCACCCCGCGCGAGGTCGGTGCAACTTCCCCCACCGTGGTGTGTCACACACCGGCATGATCCAGATATTGGGGAGCGCTGCACACACGTGCGAAGGCATCACCCGGCGCGAGACGCTGCGGGTGGGTGGACTGTCGTTGCTGGGCGGGTTGACGCTCGCCGATGCTGCGCGTGCAGGCGCCCCTCACGCAGGCCGGGTTCGCCACGCACGGAATGTGATCGTCATCAACCTGTTGGGTGGGCCCGCGCATCTGGACATGTTCGACTTGAAGCCCGATGCTCCCGCGGAGATTCGGGGCGAGTTCCGGCCGATTGACACCGATGTTCCCGGCCTGCGGATTTGCGAGCACCTGCCGCGTACGGCCCGCACGATGCGCCGCGCGGCCCTGATCCGTTCGGTGACCCACAACTTCGACAGCCACAACCCCGTACCCGTGCTCACCGGTTACGCGACCGGCCCGACGGCCGCCGCATTGAACACCACTCAGGCGGATCCCCCCAGCATGGGGGCTGTGTGCCAGTATCTCGGGATGGGCCGCCCGAATACGCCGGTCCACGCGGTACTGCCCTGCTACCCGGGTTGGGGCGAGAGCATCCGCCGGCCCGGCCCGTACGGCGGGTTTTTGGGGTCGGAGTATGATCCCCTCTTCTCAGTCTACGATCCGAAATTCGACCGGGAGCCGACGCGGAACTACTACGATCCCGTGCGACCCCTGGGAGCGCCGCGACTGCCGGGGTTGGACGAGATCCCCGGAGTGACCGTGGACCGTCTGGATCGGCGCCGCAGTCTGTTGCGTCAGGTGGACACTGGCCGTGCGCGGGCGATGGAGAACCACGCCGTCGGCGGGCTCGATCGCTGGCAGCAGCGGGCGTTCGATCTGCTGATGCGCGGCGACGTGCGTGATGCGTTCGACCTCGAGCGGGAGCCTGCGGCGCTGCGAGACCGGTACGGCCGCAATGTTTATGGCGCGAGCATGTTGCTCGCTCGGCGGTTGATCGAGGCGGGTGTCCTGTTCGTCACGGTGACCTGGGAGGTCTTCGGCAAGAACGGTCACGCCTACGACACGCACGAAAACAACTTCAACATGCTGAAGAACGAGAACCTCCCGATCCTGGACCAGGGATATCCCGCCCTGCTGCAGGACCTGGAGGATCGGGGGCTCCTTGACGAGACGCTGGTGGTGCTGATGGGCGAAATGGGCCGGTCTCCGCGGATCAACCGGAGTGCCGGCCGGGATCACTGGCCGCAGTGCGGGTTCGCAGTACTGGCAGGTGGGGGAATTCGCGGGGGGGTGGTTCACGGCAGGAGCGATGCCATCGGCGCCTACCCGGACGAGGATCCGGTGTCCCCCGGTGACCTCGCCGCGACGGTCTATGATCGCCTGGGCATCAGCCCCGATACCACGATTCTCGATCAGCAGGCGCGACCCACCCCCATCGCCTACGGCGGTACGCCGATCCGGCCGATCCTGACCTGAGCGCCGTCCTCGGCCAACCCTGACTCCGGCCGACCACGGAGCGCCGATCGGACCGGGCGGTGCAATCGCCTGCACGAAGCTGGAGGGAATTCCCTGACCGCTGCACTGCCGCACTGCGCACATTTCTTCGCGCTATGTGACCCCCTACTGATTGCGGCCGTCTAACACATTGTTCTGACACGAGTTAGGAAGGACAATCCCATGCGACGTTGGATAGCTTTGTGCGGCGTGCTACTTGCGGCCCTGCTCACCCTCTCCGCGGAAGCGGCGAACCCGCGGGTCACCCTGCGTTTGGAGCACGTGACAGCGTTTGAGGCGATCACGGCCCTCTCCGACACGGCGGGAATTCCTATCTGGATGCAGGTTCCCGAGGGCGTTCCCGGGCAGCCGCCTCCTCCCATCCGGGCGATTCTGGAGGGCCGGTCCTCGTTCCGGTGGCGAAACACCCGCTTTGCCGATGCCCTGCGCCAGGTCTGCGGGCGCTACGGACTCGAACGCATCCCAACGTTCGGACTGGGGTTGGGACTGTACCACCCGGACAAGAAGCAGAACGGACCTTTGCTCGACGCCCCGGTGGTTGGGGAGAAGTCGGGAGTCAAGTTTCGCGTGCAGGTCGTGTCACGGCAGCCGTGGCGGACCATGGAAGCCAGAGATGTGCAGCCTTCCCCGCAACGGACGGCGCCCATCGGAACACTCAGCATGAACCTGATCCTGGCGCTCGGCGGGATGGACGCCGACCGCCTCGCCGGCGTCACGAACGTTTCCGGGAAAGATGACCTGGGGACCAGGGTCACTGGTCAAGGCACAGAGCGTTTGGACCTCTTTGGGGCTGCTGCCAGGCAGGGCGCCTGGCCGGATCAGGCTGTGGCGCCGGTGAATCTGAACCTGCCGCACATCCGCGCGAGCAAGTTGGTACGATTGGAAGGCGATCTCATCGGCTACCAACGGGTGAAGCGGCATCGAGTGGAAGTCCCCTACCCCTTCCCCGCGGATGGACAGGTCCGTATTCGCCTCGGAAATGCCGAGGTGAATCACCTCTCCCTCTCGACCAGTCAGACACCGGACGGCGCCACCAGAACGACGCTCCACGCGCGATACACCGCCACCCGCGGCGATGACGCGGGGATGTTATTCCGCGGCGGCCTCTCGACGGAACTCATCGGCGTCTCCGGGAAGGTGCTCAGCTCAGGAAGTGGCGCGGGTGGTCTGGGTGGCGGGAACGATCGGTTCCGTGGCGAGGCGCGGCGCGTCTATACCCGACTGGAGGAACCGATCCTGCGTGCGGTGGTGTCGTGGGTAGAATGCAGCGGTCAGGAGCGTCTCTTCCGTTTCCGGCTCAAGGACATTCCGCTGCCGCCTGAAACCCCAGCTCCCGAACCGCTGCGCCGGGACGCACGTGGCGAGGAGTTCAACTCTCCGCGCCTGCTGGCGCTGCCCGGGCCAGCAGGCAGCTAAACCGGCGCTGGCCCGGACGGGGTCGCTGCGGCGTCCGGGCGTGACCGTGAGGCGCTTGTGAGTCCGCCTTGTCGGCGCATCTGCGCAGGATTGGGTCTCCGCGAAGTGGGCGCGTGACCGTGGGGCTTGCGCCGATACCTGGGATTGTAACGGCGACTGGATGTGGGTGCGTCTCCGGGGCGGGGAATGGAGGCGCGCCCCGCCGACTCCCGCAAACGGAGTTGCGGGACTCCACAGTTTGGCTTCCGCAAACGGAGTTGCGGGACTCCATAGAGGGGGCACCATGCGTTTCCCTCCGGGTGTGGGGCCCAGGCCGCCAGGGAGCGCAGGACGATCCCTTTCAGGAGTCCAAGTACTGTCTTCGCCTCCACGCGGGCGGCGTATTCCCGCGAGACCGTGACCTCCAGCGTGGGACGCTCTGTGTCAAGACCGTCTGCCTGGGCGTGCACGAACGTCCAGTAGTCCCCGACGTTGTAGCATCCGAGTAATTCCTGCGGTACTGTGTTCACCACCTCCCAGTTCGTTCGCGCTACGGCGATGAGTTCCGCGAAAAGTTGGGGCTGTGAGTCGCCGGCTTCCATGCCGCGCTTCGCTTCCGCCACCACGAAGAACGGCCGCGGCAGGTTGCCGGAGAGCGAAATGCCGATCACCCCGTCCAGCACTCCTTCCAGGACGAAGGCCGGGAACTCCGCCCGAATGGGGATTCCGGCCCACGCCTCCGCAGGCGGGGCCTCGGCCATCATCAGCAGTGGAAAGATCACCCGGGACCACAGCGTGGCTTCGTTCAGGCGGGTGAGCGATCGGTCCCGGATAAAACGATGCAGGAGTGTGAGTTCCTGGCGGTCTGTGTCATCAAGGGGCGCAGCCAGCGAGTTCCACAATTCGGGCTGGAAGCGCCGCTCTCGCAGGGTCACCAGTGTGCGGAGCGTGTCGTCAGTGATCTGCGAGAGCGTGATGCGGGACACGATGCAGTGTCTCTGTGTCCGCCAGGCTCTGTGGATTGTGCTGTGCCTGCGGTCTCCAATTGTACCCGGATCAAGGACTCACGAAGCCGGATCGAGGTACGGCGCCCAGGCGGCCAGGGAGTGGGCCACGATGCCCTTCAGGATACCCAGAACCGTTTCGGCCTCCACCCACGCTGCGTGCTCGCGCGACAGGGTAACTTCGAATGTCGGTCTCTCCGCGTCAAAGTCGCCTACCCGGGCGCGGGCGAACGTCCAGACATCACTGATGGTGTAGCAGCCGAAGATCTCCCGCGGACCGTGCGGCACGGCTTCCCAATTGCAGCGGGCAACGGCCAGCATTTCGGCCAATAGCTGGGGCTGCGGGTCACTCGCTTCCAGGCCCCGCTTTGCCTCCGCCACGATCAGGAGCGGCCGTCCCAGATCCCCGAGATCGGAGACGCCGATGACTCCGTCCAACGTACCCTCCAGCACGAACGCCGGAAACTCCGCCCTCAGCGGTACGCCCGCCCATGTCCGCGCCGACGACTGCTCCGCCAGCATCAGCAGCGGATAGATGGCCCGCGCCCAGAGCGTGGCTTCGTTGAGCCCGGCCAGACGCAAGCCGTCCAGGAACGGAGCCAGCACCGCCAGGCGCTCACGGTCGCGCGCGTCAAGCGGTGCGCTCAGTGTCAACCAGTAGTCGGGAGTCTCCGGACGGTGCTTCAGCGAGACGTACGGCCGGAGAGTGGCGCTGGATATCTGCGAGAATGTAAATCGTTCCATCTCGTAGCTCCACCATGTCGGGCGCCGTCCTCGACATTCGGCGCCTACGCGCGTTAGTGCGCGAGGCCGCCGGAGCCGTGCATCTCCCCAAGACTGATCTTGATGTCCTCGCGGTTCTCGATCCGCTCGATCTGTCCGTCGCTGATGTAGACGATCCGGTCCGACACGTCCACCATCTTCAGGTCGTGAGTGGCGGAGATCACGGTCACGCCCCGGTCCTTGTTCATCGTACGCAGCAGTTCGATGATTTCCGTGCCGGTCTTTCCATCCAGATTGCCGGTGGGTTCGTCCGCCAGGATGAGGGCGGGGTCGTTCGCGAACGACCGGGCGATCGCCACGCGCTGTTGTTGTCCGCCGGAGAGTTCCGTCGGCTTGTGGTGGTAACGATGCCCCAGACCGACTACCTTCAGGAGTTGCATCCCTTTCTCGGCCGATGCGTCCGACGGTACGCCGGCGAAAATCATCGGCAGGGTAACGTTTTCCAACGCGGTCATGACCGGGATCAGGTTGAAGGTCTGAAAAATGTACCCGATGCGGCGGCAGCGAAGATAGGCCAGTTCCGCTGCATCGAGTTGTGCCATGTCCACTTCGTCAATGAAAACGTTTCCTTCGGAAGGCTTATCGAGTCCCCCGATCATGTTGAACAGCGTGGATTTTCCGGAGCCGGAGGGACCCATCAGCGAGATGTATTCTCCCCGGCGAACGTCCAAATCCACCCCCTTCAGGGCGCGCAGTGTCTGCCCGCCCATCGTGTACTCTTTGACCACCCCTTTGGTGCGGACGATCCATTCGTGCCCTGAGCCCGCCGACATCCGTGCTTCCTCCCTGTCTTCCCGTGAGCTAGTGTGGTCCGGACCGTCAGATTTCTGACCGGAGCGCGGCGGCCGCCGGCAGCTTGGCTGCCTTCATGGCGGGCATCACTGTGGCCAGCACAGTGAGAATCACCCCTGCCGCCACCGAAATCCCCAGGCTCTGGATCGCTCGTAGTGGAGGCAGGTATTCGAGGGCTTCCGGCCCGAGCTGGAAGATTTTCATCAACACCCCGCCGAGGAACCCTACGGCGAACCCAATGAAGGACGCAATGACCCCGAGAAACCCGGCCTCGAGCAGAAACAACGTCACGATGAAGCTGTCGAGCGCTCCGAGGCACTTCATGGTGCCGATCTCTTTGAACCGTTCGGTCACGGACATGAACATCGAGTTGGCGATGCCCACGGTGCAGACGATCAGGGACATGGAGACGAGCCAGTTCTGACGAGTTTTCGCCTCTTCCTTCTGGATCTGAGCCTGCTGCGCCGAGAGGCCCTGCGCGTTCTTTACCGGCGTGTTCTCCTCAATGATCGACTGGCCGAACGTTGCGCCCAGGAACGCGATGCCCAGCATTACACCGGCGGCGGTGATCATCGAGCGCCAGAAACGGACCCGGATGTTCTGCATCGCAATCGAAAATGCCTTCGCCAGGGGCAATTGCACCTGACGCTGCCCCGCACCGCCAATCAGGCGACCGGGCTGGTTGGGCGTCTGCGCTGATTCCATCTCCGTCATTTCCTTCCCCCGGCCGCCTCGCCCGCCGTCTCCAGGCGCAATCCGATGAACCCCCGCCGTGCCAGTGTGCGCAGATACGTGGTCAACGACACCTCCACCTCCCGCCGTTCCAGTTTGTGTGTCCTTGCCAGGGACCGGATCAACTCGTCCACCGTCGTCGCCCCGTCGCACATCGTCCACACCTCCGTGCCCAGTTCGTCCAGCACGACGACCTTGTGCGTCGGCGCCTCGAAGATCCGCTGCAGGATCTTTCCCAGACGGTCCTGACGGCGGGGCACCCGGAGTACGGCCACGGGAGTGTCGGTCTTTTGCCCGTCTTCGGGGCCTTTCATTTCCCATTCGATGCGCTCGTTGCGAAAGGGCAGGGCTTGCAAGACCTCCGCCCGAGTAATCCGTGCTGCGGCTCGCCTCGGCCCCACGACCGGGAGCCGGTCAAGCCAGTTGCCTGCTCGCTGCCGCCAGGCCGGAAGAGGACGCCGCTGCTCCATCCGGGTCCCGGTGGACCGTTCCTGTTTCGGGTTACGCTTGCCGCCTCCTGGACCGGGCACATCACTCCTCGCCGCCTCAGGCGTGGCACGGGACGCGCGCTGCCACACTTTCAAGCAGCGTGCTGCGCCGAGACTGCTCCACAATGAGCGCGTAGATCCGGTTTGAGGCCTCGCAGTGCCACAGATAGCCCTGCATGAAGAAACACGGCCAGGTCAGCGTGGCGGGTACGCGCGCCAGCTTGAGCAGCGCCTGCCACCACCGATCGCGCCCGACCAGCCGGAATGCCCGGTGCCCGCGCAGCACGGTCTCCTCCACGCGGTAGGCATAGCGGCTGAGCGCAGCCCGCTCCCGCGCTTCGTACCACTCGCGTACCGATCCTCCCCGCAGCGCCAGTTCGGCGAGTCCCCACCGATCCGCCTGCAGACGCGCGCCCCCTTTTCGCAATTGGAACTGCTGGCGGCCGGTCATCAGTACCTGCTTCTCCATCGTGAATCCTACCGGCGCCGATATCGTGAGGCCGTAGAGCGACCAGGTGATCCAGTCGTCCTCGCCATGTTCGCGGATGCCGGCCAGGATGCTCCGCGCGATGGACAGGTCGTCGTCCCGCTCCCCCACCACCTCGGCGATGACCAGCCGTCCGCAGTGCCCGCAATGCCAGATGCACCCCACGGCCTTCTGAGCCGCTTCCCACGTGTACGCGATCGGCGCCTGGTCGTCCGGTCGCAACCGCCCGAGTCCCGCCGGCTTGGTCCGCACGACCAGTTCCATCCTGCTGCGGCGAGCGGTCTTGCGCAGCCGGTCGAGATACCTTTCCAGCGCCTGGGGCACGTTGACGACGCCTTTGGGTTGCTCCCACTTCACCTCAAGGTGGCGCGTGTCCGGGCCGACCACCTTGACATAGCCTTGCCGTCCCTCGCCACTGACTGCGACCGGGCTCCACTCGTCCGGCGTGTGAAGCGTCAGCCCATTCCATCCTACCAGAACCGAGAGTGCCGCTGGCAGCGGCCCTTCTCCGCGGGTTCCGTCCTTCTCTGCTGTGCCTGTGGTCCTTCGCATCGCCTAGAACGGGAGGAAGGAAACAGATTTGGTAATGAGACCGAGGGAAATAGCCACCATAGCAATCAGGCCCATCCCACAGGAGAATCCGGCCAGAATCACCGGCGAGTACCGCCGCCAGTCGTTCAGTCCGAACCGCTTGGCGAAGTAGTGCTTGCCGAGCAGACCGCCGACAAGGTTCGGCAGGGTCGTGGTCATCATCTGGCCGACGCCCCCCACCGCCCCGTAGAAGAACAGTACCGGCACCTTCGCAGCCGCCAGTAGCGCGTACGCGGCGACTCCGGCGATCGTTGACGGGATGATGACCGATGGTCGAATCGCGCCCACGAACTGTTTCACTGCCTCCCCTCCCTCGGTCGTGGCACTCATCCACAGGACGCGGTAAGTGACATGAACCGGCCAGTACATCTGCGCATAGGGGAACTGTGACGACGGAATCGCGCTGGTGTACCAGAGGAACGCCCAGTAGAGGAAGCTCGCGATGAGGATGAGCGGGAGCGCAAGGGTCTCTGCCTTGATGATGCTCGTAAACTTTGTGCCGGTCAACTCGACCTCGCGGAAGCGCTGGGCAAAGGCGCCATAGTCATGCATCGCGGTCGGCATGAACCAGACATCAATTCCCTTGTATCCCGTGCGAAGGAAGATGGCTTCCCGAACGTAGGGCAGACCGATGCCGCGGCCGGTCAGGCCGTACATCCGGGCCGACACATACGAGTAGAACGGCGTGTAGAACACCGCAAGCAGGATCAAGATCCAGAGCGGGAAGGCGGGTACCAGCCAGTGGCCCAGCGCGACATAGGCTGCCTGACACACCGCGAACAGCATGAGTCCCTTGCGCCAGTCGAAGTCGCCACGTCCGGGGGGCGGGGCGACGCCCGCATCGGTGCCGCCGGAGCGCCTCCCGCGCAGGTAGCGGAGCATGATTCCCGCAGCCATCCAGATGCCGAGGATCGCTACAGCGATTTTCAGCCCGATGTCCACCGACATCCAGAAGTCCAGGTCGCTCGCCATTTTGGTCCAGAGCGCGTTGGCCCCCTTGCGGTACGTGGGCAGCAAGTTCGCGTTGTAGAGCATCGGGTTGACCACGAGCTGTGAAACGAGGCTGGTGACCGCCGCCCCGACAATCATCGGCAGCGGAAGCACGAAGCCGGACAACACGTGGGTCAGATCCATGCTGATCCCGGTGGCGGCGCCGGGCAGAATGCCTTCGGTGTTGGGGGTCAAATCGAGGAACGGGAGCGGGAGCAGTTTCAGCGGCGCCGGCAGCACCGTACCGGTGAAGATCGGGATGCCGAGGTAGAAGAACCCGAAGACCAGCCCGGCCATTGCGCCGATGCTGAAGACCTGCCAGCGCCAGGACTCTTCCTTCGAGCCCGCTTCGGCGAGCGCGGTCGCTCCCGCGGCATGAACCGGCGCCATCGGGAACGGGAGCCGCTCGATATCCGAGGTGAGACGGAACAGCGCATAGCCGCCGGTGATCTGGCTGATCTTGTCAATCACCGAGCCGATGATCAGCAGGCCAACGGGGAACAGCCAGTCCGTGTGGAGAAATGTGCGTTGCGTCCAGACCGTTGAACTCTCAGGTGGGATCGCCCAGATGGGAATGGCGCGACTGATCGTGGTCAGTTCCCCGTTCAGGGTGACGGTGGTCCCGGTGGCCTGGGGGGCCACGTGCAGGTAGCCGTTCCAGATCAGGTTGCCGAAGGGCCCTCCCGACACTCCCAACTCCGCGTTCAGTCCTGAGAGCGCCGCGGCGATGTAGAAGAGGACGTAGATCTCCTGCCGCTTCAGCGGGATGAACGAGCGGCGCGCCACCTCCGCGAACAGGACGATGGTGACCCACTCCGAGGCGGAACCCAGGCTCTGGCCGGAGACCAGGCCCAGATAGATCGCACCGGGCAGCATCACAAAGGCGACAAAGAGCGCCCCCACGACGGTCCGCACGGTGAACCCATCTTCGTAGACTACATGTTCTACGTCCGTCCCGGAAGTGGATTCTCCCTGCGCGCGGAGGGTGTCCATCGCATCCGCGTTTCGATTCTGGTTCCGTCTGCTTCGCATGGGTTCGTTTGCCCTCCTAGTGCGCCGTCACCGTCGCCGGGGCTTCGGTGGACTGATAGCGCTCGCGCTCATCGGCGCGGAGGGTGCGCCAGATCAGGAACTGCTTCCGGAGCGTATTCAGGAAGCGTCGGTTGACTCGCTTCCAATTGCTGATGTCGCCGCTCAGCCGGAATATGACCAGCCGGAGGTCGAACACGTCCTCCATGTCCGTCGGGCGCGTGTGGAGTTCGACCTGCTGGCTCACCCCCAGGTCAAAGGGCGCCAGCCAGGCCGTCAGGGTGATCTTGTATGCAGTGCCCGCGTCAGTCGTCTCGTCCGAGGTCTGCACGTTCTGCGTGACAAAGTCGCCGATGGAGTACTCCTCGTACGCCTGGAACCACTCCCCGAGGAAGGAATTGAGCCCCACCGCCTGATCGCCGGTCACCATAAAGGGCAACGGGATCTCCCAGCGATCTCCCACCGGGTCCGGCGTGCGCCAGTTGCGCTCGATGGCTGGGGTCGCGACTTCTCCCGCTTTCTTGGCAGGATAGAGGGTGGACAGGATGACCACCCCCATTACCAGTGTGGTGGAAAGCACGGCCGACAGCGAGGAGAAGTTCAGGTTCAGGCCGTGAAGGACATCGAGAGCGACGATGATCTTCGCCGTACCCTGGCCGAGAATGTAGCCCGACATCGCGCCCAGCACTGCGTACACCAGCGATTCGGCCATGAAGAGCATGGCCACGTGGTTGGGCGCGAGGCCGATCGAGGAAAAGATGTGGATCTCTTTCTGCCGCTCGAATACGGCGCCCAGCATCGTGTTCAACACGATCAGCGCAGCAATCAGGATCGGTACGAACAGCGTGGCCGCACCCGCAATGGAAGTGCCCCCGATCGCGCTGTAGCGGTATGTCTGGCCGCGCTCGCCGGCGTAAAGGTTCAGCCCGAGCCGGGGCATCAAGTCCAGCCGCGTCTCCTTCACCTGCCCCGCCGACACCAGGTTGACGGCCACCGACCGCACTTCGCCTCCCTGCGTCATCAACGTGTCGTACGGAACGATGAAGCAAGTATCGGGCTCCAGGTGCGTGTATTCCTGGAAGCCGGCATCTCCTCCGCCGCCCTGGGCGCCGCCGCCGCCGCCGCCGGAGCCGCTCTGGCGCTGCATCCCGCCTCGGCCCCGCTCCTCTTTGAGCTCGCCGAGCACGAATATGTGCGTCTCCTCCCTGTCGTCGGTCGCCTGGTCGCTCTCTGCTGAC
>SXGS01783993.1_pt1 | contig 37088 bp, 27 predicted proteins | sample 3174681 | NCBI WGS metagenome assembly SXGS01 (sample SAMN11356861, study PRJNA531348) | freshwater metagenome | isolation source: freshwater sample F1-80 | place: China: Fuxian Lake, Yuxi | collected 2017-12-25
ATCGGCAAGGGCGTCGGGCTCGGGCTCTCCACGGTCTACGGGCTCGTGCAGCAGCTCGGCGGTGCGATCGCGGTCGAGAGCGAACTCGGCAGCGGCGCCACCTTTCGCATCCGGATCCCCCACTTCACGCGCCTGGAGACGGCGCCCGGGCCGGCCCCGTCCCCGGCTCCGACGAGTCGCTCGAGCGCGAGCGCCCACATCTTGTTGGTCGACGACGAGGCGCAGGTGCGCAACCTGCTCGAACAGCTGCTGCACCGCGAGGGCTATGCAATCCGGACCGCCTCCAACGCGGAGGCGGCGCTGGCCCTGTTCGCCGCAGGCGAGCGCTTCGACCTGCTGCTCACGGCCGTGATGATGCCGGGCCTCTCGGGGCTCGAACTCTCCGTGCGCGTCGACGCGCTCCACGGCGCGCTGCCCACGCTGTTCATCAGCGGGCACACCGCCAACGCGCGCCTGTTGCGTGGCGACCTCCCGCCCCACCAGCGCTTCCTGCAGAAGCCCTTCGCGCCCGAGGACCTCGCGCGCGCGCTGCGCGAACTGCTCGCGCGCTGAATCTCGTGTAGCACCGGGGTGCAGAGGCGCGCACCAAACCCCCTTTTACAAACCTCTAACAAGGGGAATCTGAGGGTAAAATCGAGTCAGTCGATTCGCCGCCGGAGAAGCTCCCCGCCGCGTCTACGTCCGGCAACTTCGCGGCTGAAACTTGGAACCCGGCTGCTCCGCGGTCCGTCAAGATTCAGATAGGCTCTCCTGCGTACCAACCGCGACGATGGCGCCTCGCGCGACTGACAGCACGGCAACGGTTTTCGCAGGGAGCGGCACCTGTCCCCAGCCACGGAAGCTAACGAATGAAGTTCTCCTGCCAGCCCCTGCTCGCCGCACTCTTGCTCGCCGGATCGAGCGCGATGCTCCCTGCCCTCGCACAGGAGTTCGTCGAGATTCCGGGGGAGATGGAGTTCAGCGGAATCATGATCGCGCGCCCGCTCCAGCCGAGCGAGGCAACCAGCCGCGGTCTCGACAGCTTCGAGCAACGACGCCTGACCGAGAGCGCCCTGCGCTCGCTCGCCGGGCTGCGCGTGCGCAAGTACTTCCCCGAGGTCGACGAGTACCTCCTCGAGGTCCCGCAGGGCGAGACCGAGAACTCGCTCGCGCGGCGCCTGATGGCGACGGGCGCCTTCCAGTACGTACACCCCGACTGGACCGTGTACCCGATCCAGTGCCCCAACGACACGCTGTTCACCTCGCAGTGGCACCACAACGCCAACCGCATGGAGTCCTGCAGCGCGTGGGACATCGAGACCGGCTCGCCCACGGTCGTCGTCGCGATCTGTGACACAGGCGTGCGCACGACCCACCAGGACCTGCAGCTCCACCGCCGCGAGGGCTACAACGCGACCTCCGGCCTGTGGGAGACCCAGGGCGGCGCGATCAACGACATCAACGGCCACGGCACGAACTGCACGGGCTCGGCCGCCGGCAACGGCAACAACTCGATCGGCATCTCCGGCGTGGGCTGGAACCTCGGCCACCGCATGATGCGGGTGAGCGACAGCTCGGGCGGCAGCGCCTCGATCTCCAACCTGACCACCGCCGCGCGCGTCGCTGCCGATGCAGGCGACCGCGTGGCGAGCGTGAGCTACTCGGGCGTCAACAACTCGACCGTGTTCACCACCGGCACCTACGTGCGCTCGCGCAGCGCGCTGCTCGTGTGGGCCGCCGGGAACTCGAACGCCGTGATGACGGGCAACCGCAACGATGACGTCATCGTCGTCGGCGCCTCGGACCAGAACGATGCGCGCGCGAGCTTTTCGAACTACGGCTCGCTCGTCGACCTCGTCGCGCCTGGCGTCTCGATCTACACCTCGAGCAGCGGCGGCGACGGCACCTACGCGGCCGTCAGCGGCACGAGCTTCGCCTGCCCGATCACCGCGGGCCTGTGCGGCCTGATCTGGTCGCGCAACCCGACGCTGACCCCGGCGCAGGTCGAGTCGATCCTGCGCTCCTCGTGCGCGGACCTCGGCACGGCCGGCATCGATGACACGTTCGGCTACGGCCGCATCAACTCCTACGGGGCGCTACTCGCCACGCCGGGCACCGGCGGCCCCGACGTCACGCCTCCGCCGGTCCCGAGCGCGCTCGTCGCGACAGCCGCCGGCAACAGCGTCTCGCTGAGCTGGGGCGCCTCGAACGTGCCGGACCTCGCGGGCTACCTCGTGTACCGCTCGACCACCTCGGGCTCCGGGTACGTCGAAGTGACGACGGCGCTGCTCACGGCCCCGACCTTCGTGAACTCCGGCCTCACGGCAGGCACGACCTACTACTACGTGGTCCGCGCTCGGGACACGACGGGAAACATCTCCAGCAACTCGAACCAAGCCTCGGCCACGCCCTTTGCCACGAACGTTCCGTTGCTGCTCTTCTCGGACGGCTTCGAGTCGGGCAATTTCACCGCTGGCGGCTGGCTGTTCCAAAATTCGAATGCGACCCTCAATGCGGCGGCTCGCTTTGCCGGCAACTGGGGCGTGCGCCTCGCCCGCAACACGTGGATCGAGAAGTCACGCAGCACGGCGGGCTTCGCGTCGGTCCAACTGCGCTGGACGCGCCGCACCTTTGGCCTCGACGCGGGCGAACTCTCCTATGCGGAGTGGTGGAACGGCTCGGCGTGGGTGCTCGTCGAGACCACCAACGCCACGGCTTGGGGTACACGTGCCGTGACCTTGCCCGCCGCGGCAGCCAACAAGACCAACTTCAAGTTCCGCATCCGCAATGCGGCCAACTTGACGACCGAGTGGACGGATCTCGACGAGGTCCAGCTTTGGGGCACGCCCTGAGCGAACGCCGGAGTCGATCCGGAAGCGACGCGGCCCGTGCGAGGCGACTCGCGCGGGCCGCGTTGTCGTTGGGGCAGGCCGCTCAGCGACCGTAGCGCTGGCGCAGGATCTGCTGTTCCTGCAGGATCTTGGCCGCGGGCACGCCCGAGGTGAAGTGCAGCGCCGCGATGCGCGGCTCGGACTGGACGCTGTGAACGTGACCGGCGACGAGCATCGCCTGACCATCGTGGAAGCCCAACTCGGCCGTCACCGGCGCCCCCATCACGAGCTCGAGTCCCTCCGCCGGCACGAAGCGCACTCCCGTCTCGGAGAGGTTCAGCACCTCGCTGACGAGCGCTCCGATGCGCAGGCGCGGGCGATCCGCCTGCGGGTACTGGATGCGGTAGAAGTCGCGCTGGTCGGAGTCCACGGCGGGAAAGGTAGTGTGATCGCGGGCGGCTTTCCACCCACCGCTCAGTGGCCTTCGCTCGCGAGCTTCGCGAGTGCCGCGCTCGCGCGCGTGCCGCAGCGCACGGGATCGACGCGCAACGCGCGCTCGAATTGGTCCCGCGCCTCCGCGCGGCGACCGAGCCGGTAGAGGCACTCCCCGCGCGACATGCAAACCTCGCCATGGTCAGGCAACTCGCCCGCGGCCCGATCGAGCAGCGCGAGGCACTCGACGAGGCGTCCCTGCTCGATCATCACGGTCGCGAGGCGCACGAAGGCCTCGGCGCTCGGGTTGAGCTCGAGCAGCCTGAGCAGGCACTCCTCAGCCTTGGCCCAGTCCTTGCGCGCATAGTGCACGGTGTACGCCACCTCCCAAGCGAATGGGTCGCCCGGGTTGCGCGCGAGGACCGCGTCCACTTCTCGCTGCGCCTGATCGAACTCGCGCCGCTCGACCATGGCACCCGCGTTGGTGAGCACGGCCCATGTGACGATCATGTCCTTGGGATCGAGCTTGCCGGCGTCCAGCGGCACGCTCGAGCGCGAATAGCCAAGCTGCGAGAGCCAGCGCTCGTCATCGTCCGAGAGCACGGCCTCCGCTGAGCGGTCGAGCGGCTTCACGCGCGCGATTCGCTCGCGCAGTGCGCGAGAGAGCTCCTGCGCCACAGGCTGCGTCGGTCCGAACAGGTTGCGGCGCTCGCCACCGTCCGTGCGCAAATCGTAATACTCAGGTCGCGGCGCGAGGATGAACTTGTCGCCGAGGCGCGTGTAGCCGTAGAGCGGCGCCCAGCCGTGGTTGAAGAGCGTGACGAGGCTCTCGCTGTAGATCGCACGCGCGGCGTCCGGACGCTCGGCGAACAGTCCGATCCCGTCGAGCCCCGCCGGCGGAACCACGCCGAGCAGCTCCAGGACCGTCGGCACGACGTCGACGAGCCCCGCGATGCGATCGCTCGCGACACGCGGCGCCGGAAACAGCGCCGCATTGGAAAACACCAGCGGTACGCGCAACGAACCCTCGTAGATGAGCCGGCTGTGGGTGTACTCGCCATGCTCGCCAAGCCCCTCGCCGTGGTCCGCCGTGAATACCACCAGCGTGCGCGCGAGCGTCTCCTCGCCCAGCGTGTCGAGCAGGCGACCGAGCTCGTGATCCGCGTACGTGACCTCGGCGAGGTAGTCGCGCCGGTTGGCCTCCGCGTCCCAGGGGCCCTGGATGTCGCGACGCGGCTTGCCGCGCAGGAACTCCTCGGGCGCGGCGTAAGGCACGTGAGCGTCGAAGTAGTGGGTCCACAGGAAGAACGGCCGTTCCTCGCGCCGCGCAAGCCACGCCACGGCGCGGTCCGTCACCGTGCGCGCATCGCGCTCGACGAAGTGCGCTGCGCCCTTGGCTGCCCCGTCCGAGTGCAGCTCGTCCTCGTAGTCATCGAAGCCTTGAGCCAAGCCGTAGCGCTTCTCGAGCACGAAAGCGCCGATCACGGCACCCGTGCGGTAGCCCTGCCCGGAAAGGAGCTCGGCGAGCGTCGTGCGTTCCTCCCCAAGCCGGAACGTGCCGTTGTTGTGGACACCGTGCGAGAGCGGATCAAGACCCGTGAAGAGCGTCGAGTGAGATGGCAGCGTCGTCGGCGCGGGTGCGATGGCGCGCGCAAAACGCACGCCACGACTCGCGAGACGATCGATGTTCGGCGTGAGCGCGCGCGGGTCGCCGTAGCAGCCGACCGCATCGGCGCGCACCGTGTCGAACGTCACCACCAGCACGTTGAAGCCACGCGCCATGCCGAAGCTCGCATCGCGCTGCGGGACCGACACCTTCGTCGGCCGCGACGGCTCCGCCTCGGAGCAGGCAAATCCGAGACAGGCGAGCAGGGCGAGCAGCGTCGAGCTTCGGCTGGGGCGAGACATGGCGGGACAGCGATCCGCAGAGTGTCGCAACCGAGCGGTGCGCCGTCGAGACGCCGCTCCTCGGCTCGCCGGTGCCTCGATTCGGAGCGCGGAAAGCTGCTCGCTCGCCATGCACGCCGCTCGCACCGGAGCCGCCTCGAATGCGCGCCGGAAGAGCTCGCGAGTGCCATCGCGCTGCTCCTTGGCGAGCGCGCACTGGTCCTGCACCATGAGGAAGTCGCGGTGCAGGGAATGCGGGAACAGTGCCGTCTCGACCGACGCCAGCGCCTCGTCCGAGCAACCGGTGCGCACGAACAGGGCTTCGAGCCGAGTGGTCAGGTCGGGGGTCGGGAAGCTCTCCAGTCGCTTTCGGATGTACGCCTCGATACGTGCGTCGTCCGAAGCCAACGACGCCGCCTAGAGTCCGACCTCCGGCGCGAGCGGGTCATTCGGACCGGCGGCGAGCCGCCCCTCTACCGGCGTCAGCGCCCGTGCCGTGTCCCCACGCTGCGCGAACTTCGACGCAATGGAGAGACGCGCTTCGGTCCGGAGCGCGAGCTGCGGTTCGGCGCGGACGACAGGCTGCCCGCCGCTCGAGCCCCATGACGACCAAAGCTCCGCCATCCGGCGCTACTGAGGCGCGTCGAAATCGCGCACGCGCCGGACCGCCGCCGGCGCGGTCAGCACGAGTCCACGCTGGGCGAGACGCGCACGCAGGCGCGGCGCGAGGGACTGAGCGACCGGCTGGCTCGCCGAGAACAGGTTCGTGCACTCGCCGGCGTCGGTGCGCAGGTTGCAGTTACCCGTTGTCGGCGCGAGCACGAACTTGTCTCCGATTCGCATGGATGCGTGGAGCAGTGCCCAGCCGTGGTTGTAGAGCGTGACCATCGTCTCGCTGTGGGTCGCGCGCCCGGAATCCAGCGCAACCTGCAGCAGCGGCAGGCCGTCGAAAGCCATCGTGCTCGCGATGCCGAGCATCGAGAGCAGCCGCGGTGTGACGTCGAAGGGGGCGACGACGCAATCCGATATCACGCGCGTGCACGGGAAGAGCTGCTGGTTCGACAGCAGCAGCGGCACGTGCAGGGTGCCTTCGTGAAGTAGGCGGCTGGGGATTGCTCGCCGTGCTCGCCCAGCGCCTTGCCGTGGTCGGAGGTGAACACGATCCGCGTGCGGGCCCGGATCTACTCCGGGATGCCCCGCAGGAGCTGACCGATACCGGCGTCCGCGTCGGTCACAGCGGCGAGATACTCGCGCCGAATCGAATTCGCGTCAAATTCGCGTCGAATTCTTATCGCAGGCGAGATCGGGCGAGCGCAGGGTTTCCTGCCAGTACTCGAGCGGGGCCGCGTGGGGCGCGTGGGGCGCGTGAGCGTCGAAGTGGTGCGCCCACAGGAAGAACGGCTCCTGCAGTCGCTCTCCGAGCCAATCGAGCGCACGGTCCGTGACGCGCGTGGCGCTGCGTTCGGTGTCGTCGCCGAACGATGCGCGCAGAACGTCTTTTTTGCGGTTGTCCTCATGGTTGGCGCAGCCCTGCGCCGACCGGAAGCGCGAATCGAGCACCAAGCCGGCGAGGACGGCTCCGGTGCGCTAGCCGCGCTCCCGAGCTCGTCCGCGAGCGTGCGACGGCTGCCGGCGAGCACGACGGTGCCGCTGTTGGGAACGTCATGGGCCGGCGGATTGAGGCCGGTGAAGGACGTGGAGTGCGAGGGCAGAGCGCCTGGCACAGCGAGATCGCACGCGCGAAGCGGACTCCGTGCTGCGCGAGTGCATTGAGATTCGGGCTTCGATCGCGCGGGTCGCCGTGGCAGCCGAGGCCCTCCGTACGCACAGTATCGAAGGTCACCGCGAGCAGGTTGAAGCCCGCGCCACGAGCGCTGCAAGAGTCAAAGGTGCTCGCGCACGGGCATCCCGCAGTTGGAATCTCCACAGCCCCCAAGCCCGCCCAGCGCGAGCGCCAGAACGCACGCCACGGACGGGGTGCGTCGCAAGATCGGAGGCATGCGGCGCAGATGGGCCGCATGAAACAGCTCTATTTCGGTCCAGATTCCACGGCTTCGTGCAGAACTAGCGCCTCGCGCTTCGGAAGCGAGCTCCTGCGCGCGACTGTCACGACACGCCGTAAAGTGGATGCAGACGATGACGCCGCTGCGCGTCCATTGTGAGCGCTGCCTGCAGCTTGCACTCGCTGCGCTGCGTCGATGCAGCCGCTCGCCCAACCTGTGCTCGACCAGCTCTTCTTCCACGCGCACTCCCACCTCCCGTGGCTCCCCAAGCCGATCGAGGACGAGGAGCTCGTGTGCCTGTACGAGACGCTGCTCCGGGGGCCGACGGCGGCGAACTCGAGTGCGCGGCGTGTCTCCTTCGTGAAGAGCGCGGCTCGCGGCCTGAGTCGCGCCGGGCAACGTGAAGAAGGTCGAGTCCGCGCCCGTGACAGCGATCCTCGCCATGGACCGGCGCTTCTTCGACCAACTGCCAACGCTGTTTCCGCAGGTCGACGCGCGGGCGTGGTACGAAGGCAAGGGAGCACTCGTCGCCGAGAACGCCCTGCGCACCAGCAGCCTGCAGGGCGGCTACTTCGTTCTGGCGGCACGCGCGCTCAGACTGGGCTGGGGCCCGATGTCCGGCTTCGACGCCGAGGCCGTGCACCGAGCGTTCTTCGAGGGCACCGAGCTGCAGCCCCATTTCCTCTGCACGCTCGGCTATCCCGAACCGGAGGCGCCGCGCCGCCTCCATCTGCGCCTCGAATGCGGGCAAGCATGCCGCATTCTGTCGGTCCGAGCGCCTCTCCCGCGGCCTCGAGCCGCACGCTCGCCGGGCCCGTGCGGGAGCGCTGCTAGACTCCGTGCGTCCAGCGGTGCCGTTCCCAGTCCCCGGCCGCCGCGTACTCGCCCCGCCGATGAATTCCGCAGCGCCGACTCTGGCTCTCGTCACGCAGTCTCCGACGTCCGCTGCCTTCGAGGCGAATGGCGCGAGCTGCCTTCGATCGGCGCAAGTGCGCGCGGCGCTGGCACTCCCCGAGACGCGCCTGCGGATCTCACTCGCGGGGCTAGCCACGCCCCTGCCGCCCTTCGAGGCGACTCTCGAACCGATCCCCGCGGGCGGCGCGCTCTCCGTCGACCTCTCGCGCTTCAGCCTCCCGCTTTCGTTGCTCACGGCTCACACCGAGCGCGTGCAGGTCGAACTCGATGCCACGCTGGTCGACGGGCAGGGGAACGAGCTCGCGCGCGTCGTCGAGCGCATCGCTGTGCTGCCGCGAACGCACTGGTACGGGAGTGCGGGAGCGTGGGACACGGTCGCGGCCTTCGTGACGCCGAATGCTCCCGTCGTCGCCGAGATCCTTGCGGACGCGGCACGGCGGCTCGAGCAACGCACTCGCAGCAACGCTCTCGATGGTTACCAGTCCGCCAGTCCCGAGCGCGTGCAGCGCATCGCGGAGGCCTGCTGCGAGGCGCTCGCGGCGCGCGTCAGCAACTACGCAAGCGGGGCCGTGCACTTCGACGAGCAGGGCCAGCGCCTGCGCACGATCACCGAGGTCGCCAGCGAGCGCATGGGTAACTGCGTCGACATGGCGTGCGCGGTCGCGGCTTTGCTCGAGCGGGCTGGGCTGAACATCGTGATCGTGATGGGCGCGGGCCATGCGGTGCTCGGTTTCTTCGTCGAAGAGGAGCACTTCGCCGAACCGCACCAGACCGGCGTGACGCGCCTGCTCAATCGCGTGGCGCTCGGCGAGCTGCGCATGCTGGACGCCACCGTGTTCACGGACTCGCAGGGTTCCTTCGCGGCCGCCCTCGCCACGGGCGAGCGCTGGCTCGCGGAGCGGGCCGACGATGCGACGCACGTCGTCGACGTCCGCGCCGCTCGGCTCGCAGGCGTACACCCCCTGACCGACAGCCTCGAGCGCCGCGGCATCGGCGAGCGACTCGTGCGGGACGTGCGGACGGAGACGTGGGCGCCGAGCGGCCCCGTGCAGGTGACGCCCGCCATCCGGGCCGAGCGCACGCTCCCCGAACGCAACCTCGAGCGCTGGATGAAGCGCCTGCTCGACCTCACGCTGCGCAATCGGCTGCTCAACGACCGCTGGGAAAAGACGGGCGTACCGCTGCTCTCGGAGGGCGACGAGGCGCTGGATCTGCTCGAAAACTGCCTATGGGATGAGCGCAAGCTGGCGCTCGTCCCCTGTCCGGAGCTGGTCGAGTCCATCGGCGCGAGCGAAACCAAGGAGGCGCTCGCCAGAGGCTGGCTGCCCACGCGCGTGCCGGAGGTCGCGCTCTACGAGCGTGCCACGAAGCTCGCTCGCGAGGGCCGCGCCGCGCTCGAGGAAACGGGAGCTCGTTCGCTGCACGTCGGCGTCGGCTTCCTGCAGTTCTCGGTCGACGGCCGCTCCGGCACTTTCCTCGCACCGCTGCTGCTGGTCCCCGTCGAGCTCGAGCGCATCTCCCGGCGCGAAGGCTACCGCGTCGTGCCGCTGCGCGACGACACGATCGCGAACGCCGCTCTGGCGGAGTACATGCGCCAGATCCACGGCGTGGAGCTCGAGCTCGAGGCCGAGCTTCCGGAAGACGGCCGTGGCATCGACGTTCCGCAATTCTTGGCGCGCATCCGCACAGCCGTGCGCGACGTGCGCGGCTGCACCGTGAGACCCGTAGCCAAGCTCGGTACGTGGCAGTTCCGCAAGCTGCCGCTCGTGCACGAGATGCGCAGCCGCAGCGGAGACTTGCTCGCGCACCCGCTCGTGTCGACCCTACTCGGCGTCCCCTCCGCGAGCATCGCACGACGCGTACTCCCCCAGCCGCAGGACGTCGAGCGCACCGTGCAGCGGCGCGACATGCGCCTGCCACTGCCCGCGGACAGCTCGCAACTCGCCGCGATCGTCGCCGCGATGGCGGAGTCCACGTTCGTGCTGCAGGGCCCGCCGGGCACCGGCAAGAGTCAGACGATCACGAACCTGCTCTGCGAGTCCATTGCGCGCGGGAAGCGCGTGCTATTCCTCGCCGAGAAGAGCGCCGCGCTCGATGTCGTGGCCAAGCGACTCGCTCGCGCCGGTCTCGGTGCATACGCGCTCAATCTTCACCCGAGCGAAGCAACGCGCACGCGCTTCCTCGCCCAAGTCAAGGAGGGCCTTGCGACGCTCTCGGGGCGCGCGGCCAACGGCGCCCGGCGCTTCGCGGAGACGGGCGAGGCGCTCGATCGAGCCTGTGCGAGCCTCGCGCGCGTGAAGCAGTTGCTCCACGATGCGCCCGAGGGCGAGCTCACGCTGCACGAGGCCGTCGATCTTGCACTCGCGGCGCGCAAGCAGCTCGGCGCACCGGCTCCGCGCCTCGACGGGGTGCTCGGGTTGCCGCTGCAGCGAGTGCGCCTTGCGGACGTCGCGGAGCGGGCACGCAAGCTGGGGCTCGCCGCCGAGCGGATCGCCACGACGACGGCGCGGGACCTCGGCGACTTCCGACCGGTGCGAGCGCTGCGCGAGGACGAGCTCCACAGCGGAGCGCAGGCGCTGGGGGAACTCGAATCCGGGCTCGCGCAGGTCGAGCAGGCTTCCGCGGGGTTGGCACAGGTGGTCGGTGCGCCCGTGCCACTCGATGCTGCCGCAGCACGTCGGCTGGCGGACATGGCTCGCTTCCTTGCGGACGACAGCCCGTCGAATGCTGGCATCGCCGCGGCGTTCGGTTCGACGGCCGCGAGCGCCGAGTTCGACGCGCTGGAACGCGTCCTCACGCTCGAGAAGTCCGCACAACAGGCTCGCCAGTCGCTGGTGGAGTCCTGGGAGGCTTCCGCGCTCGACTTGCCCCTCTCCGCGCTGCAGCAGACCCTGCGCGTCGCTCGGGAACAGTTCGTCCTCTTCCGCTGGCTGTCGCGTCGACGCGTACGCGCCGAGCTCGTTCCGCACGCCAAGACATCCCCGCCCAAGGACGGGCCGGGACTCGAGGCCGCGGTCGCTGGGCTGCTGGCCTGCAAGGCCGCGCTCGATGCGCTCACACCGCATGAGCGCGCGCTGGCGGCGCTGCGCGGCCGCGCGGACAGCATCGACGTCGACAAGGCCCGGACGCGCCTCGTCGCGGGACGAGTCCTGCATGCGGAGCTGCGCGAGCGTGATCCACGCCTGCTCGAATCGGTCGGCCAGCGTGCCGCTGCTCTCACCGGCTCCGCTTCCATCGCGGCCGCGCTGCGCTCCCTCGCAGAGCCGCTCCATGCACTCGAAGAATGCCGCGCCGCGAGCGTCCGTCTGCTCGCTCTCTCGGCCGAGAACATCGCGCCGAGCTTTCGCGACGAGCGCTCCCGGATCGCGCGCTGGCTGTCGAAGCGCTCGGAGTGGGATCTGTGGAGCGCCTACAGCGTCGAGCGTGAGCTCGCGCGGTCCGCGGGCATGGAGGCAATTTTCTCCGCGCTCGACCAAGGAGCCCTAGAGCCGCGCAAGTCCGAAGCTGCGGCAAAGGCCGGCGCCCTCGCTGCGTGGATCGAGGGCCGCCTGCGCCGCGAGCTCGAGCTGGGAAGCTGCACGGGCGAGCGCGCCGGCGAGCTGCGTCGGGCGCTGCGCGAGCATCTCGCGGCCTACGTCGAGGGAGTGAGCGATGCCGTCGACTGCGTCGCTCGCGATCGTGCCAAGGCCTTCTTCGACGATCCCGCGGACGAGCATCGCGAGGCCGTCTCGACGCTGGTGGACCTGAAGAGCCGCCAGAGCATGCGCCGCACGATTCGTCGCGTGATGGGCGAGACGGGGCCCGCGCTGCTCGCGCTCAAGCCCGTCGTGCTCGCGAGCCCGCTGTCCGCGGCGCAGTTCCTGCCGCCCGATTTCCCAAAGTTCGACTTGGTCGTGATCGACGAGGCCTCGCAGGTTCCTGTCTGGGATGCGGCCTGCGCGCTCTCCCGCGGTCGCCACGCGGTCGTCGTCGGCGACTCCAAGCAGCTGCCGCCCACATCCTTCTTCGACGTGCGCTCGGGCGACGAGGGGGAGGACATCGAGGAGGGCGAGCAACACGAGAGCGTCCTCGACGGCTGTTCCGGAGCCGGGGTGCCCGAGCTCTCGCTCCTGTGGCACTACCGCTCGCGGGACGAGCGCCTGATCGAGTTTGCCAACCGGCGGTCCTATGGTGGCTCGCTGCAGACTTTCCCGGCCCCGGCCCGCTCGCATCCCGAGCTCGGCGTCGAGTTCCGCCACGTGCAGGGAATCTACGATCGTGCCGGCAGCGCGACGAATGAGATCGAGGCGCGCGCGGTGGTCGAAGAGGCCCTGCGTCGCCTGCGCAGCGAGGTCGCGATCGCGGCCAACCGCTCGATCGGCATCGTGACCTTCAGTGTCGCTCAGCAGAAGCTGGTGGCCGACCTGCTCGACCTCGCGCTCGACGCCGACCCACTCGCCAGCCGACGTCGCGAGGAAGCCGCGCAGGCTGGCGAGGACCTGTTCGTGAAGAACCTCGAGAGCGTGCAGGGTGACGAACGCGCGACGATGCTCTTCAGCATCGGCTACGGGCCCGACGCATCTGGCCGGATCCACTACAACTTTGGTCCGATCGGAACTTCCGGCGGCGAGCGACGGCTCAACGTCGCGATCACGCGCGCCAAGGAGAAGGTCGTCGTGTTCGCGTCGATGCGGGCTGCGCAGCTCGACCCTGCGCGTTGCCGCGCGCGCGGCGTGCAGGACCTGCGCAGCTATCTCGAGTACGCCGAGCTCGGCGTGGTTCCGTCGACCCCGAGCGAAGCCGGCTCACGACGCGAGATCGCCGTGTCCGCCCTCGAGCGCGAGCTCGCCGAGGCGCTGCGCGCGCGCGGCGGGCATGTGGACACGCATGTCGGCCGCTCGCGCGACTATCGAATCTCGCTCGCCATCGCCGAGGCTCGCGCGCCCGAACGCTGGCTGCTCGGCGTGGAAGTCGATGGCGCGCACTGGGCCCTCGCGCCCACCACCGTCGACCGCGAGTCCGTGCGCGGCTCGGTACTCGCGGCGCTGGGCTGGAACATCCTGTCGGTCGCCACGCTCGACATCTGGCGCGACCTGCCGCGCGTCGTCGAGACGGTCGACGACGCCGCGCGGCGGGGAATCGAAGCCCGGGAGCGAACCTAGAAATTGACCAGCAGGTTCAGCGATAGAGCGTGGTTCATCCGGTCGTCGCCCGGCCGCGAGATCCACTGGTTCAGGTAGCCGCCCTCGAACGCGATGGTGCGTGCCTCGTCGAGGAACCAACCGAGACCGGCGAACAAGCGATTCTGGCGCAGTCCCCCGTTCTGTCCGAAGTCGGTGTCGTTGAGATCGTAGAACACCTCGTCGATCAGGCTCAGATAGCGTCGGCCATCGGCGCTCGCCGGCCGCGTGTACTTGGCGAGCTGTCGGAAACGCCAGCCCGTGTCCTCAGTCCCCTCGACGAACCGCTGCTCGAGTCGAGAGCGGAACTGAAGCTGGTATGCGCCGTCGACGGGGACGTTCCAAGTGAGCTGCTGCCACACGCGATTCTCGGTGCGATCCGGAGTGCCCGCGGGGAACGTGGTGATGAGCGCGTAGCCCGCGAACACAGTCACCCGATCGGTAAGGGCGTAGCCTAGGCCCGGGCGCACGAACGTCCCGTCGAGATCCTCGCCCTCGTCGCGCCAGCGCGCCTGGACGTCGAGCCACCAGCGCACGTTCTTCCAGTCGGGATGGAGGGACTCGAAGCTCCCCTGCCCCAGCCACATTTCCCACAGGGCTCCATCGTGATCGACTTGGGAGGCCGCGGGACTTGCGAGGAGCAAGGCCGCGGTCGCGGTGAGGGCGAGCGACTTCACGGAGGTCTTCATGGCGTACATGGTGCAATTTGTCCCCGCCGTGCGCGAGCCCCTTGCGAGCCCCGACTGCGTCATGCAGAGACCCGTGACCGTGGCGTAGAATCTGGACGCCATGCTGCGCTCGACTGGCCTCGCGGTTTGCATGTTCTTGGTCGCGTGCTCGCGCTCGGAGCGGGAGGCCGTCGGATCGGGCGTGGCCACGGGATCGCGCTTCGTGCTGGCCGCTCGCGGTCCCGCGGGCCCAGTCCTGCCGGAGCGCGCTCTCTCCCCAACGTGGTTCGAGTTCCTCGGCGACGACGCCGCGCGCGAGCTGCCGGTCCAGTTCTCCCTCGAGAGCCGTCCGACGAGACTGCTCCAGCCCGGCTGGAGCATGAGCGGCGTTGCGCGTTCGCCGGGTGACGGCGGAAAGCTGGCGCTCGAGTACGGAGTGCTCGAGAAGCGCGATGGGGCAAACGCCGCGGCGCTGGAGCTGTGCGTCCGGCTCGAGTCTGGGAGGGAGCTTCGCCAGCGCATCGAGCTCGATCTCGCGCCGCGCTGGCACTCGCTGCTCGTCGACCTCGCGGCCGGCAAGGACGAGGCCGTCGAGCTCACGCTCTCGATCGCGCAGCCCCAGCAGGGCTACGTGCTCGTCGGCCTTCCCGCACCTCGCATGCACGTACCGGAAGCCGCTCCGCGCACCGTGCTCCTGATCACATCCGACACGCACCGCGGCGACCACGTCGAGGGCCTGCCACGGAGCGTCGCGATCGAGACTCCGGCGCTGGGCGAACTCGGCGCGCGAGGCGTGACGTTCACGGACTGCTGGTCGACCATCAACATCACCGTGCCCTCGCATGTGGCCATCCTCGCCGGCCTGCACCCTCGCGACAGCGGCATCACCGACAACCAGACGATGTTCGCGGACGACCCGGTCGTGCTCGCCGAGCACTTCCGCGATGCCGGCTGGCACACGTTCGCGACCACGAGCCTCAACCTGCTCACTCCGGGACATTCCGGTCTTGGACAGGGCTTCGAGCGCATGATCGCTCCGCAGGCCACGCGCCCGTCGCAGAAAACGGTCGATGCTGCGCTACGTCTGCTAGACGAGGCGCGCGATCGTTCCGTGTTCGCGTGGGTCCACGTGTTCGACGCGCACGGGCCATACGAGCCTCCGGCTCCCTTCGACACGCGCTTCTATCCCGCCGGTCGGAACCCGGGTGACCCCGCCATCGTTCCGGAACCGGGCATGCGCGTGCCGCCCAACCTGCCCGGCGTGCGAGATGCCGACTACATCCGCGCTCTCTACCGCGGCGAGATCGCGCATCAGGAGCATCAGCTGCTGCGGCTGCTCGAACATCCGCGCGTGAAGCGGGGCATCGTGGCGCTGACGGGCGACCATGGCGAGGTGCTCGGCCGCCACGGGATCTGGTGGGCGCACAAGGACGTCTACCCCGACACGCTGCATGTCCCACTCGCGATTGCATGGCCGGGCGCGCCCGCCGGTACGCGCTTCGATGCTCCCGTGCAGAACTCTGACCTTGGACGCACGCTGCTCGACCTCGCCGGACTCGGGCGGGCACCGTTCCCCGGTCGCAACCTGTCGCGACTCGAACCCACGAGCGTACCGCGCTTCGCGCTCGCCGGTGCGCGCACAGCTGCGTCGATCACCGCCGATGGATGGCATCTCGTCCTGCAGCTCGTGCTGAGCGAGGAACCGGAGCAGAAGACCCACCGAGATCTACACCAGTTCGAGCTGTTCCGGCTGACGAGCGACCCGGACTGCGAGCGCGACGTCTCGAGCAGCGAGCCCGAACGCGCGAAGCTCCTCCGCCAGCAACTCGTGCAGTGGCTCGCTGGCTGGAAGGGTGAGCGCTTCGCTTCCTTGAAGCGTACGGACGCGGCCACCGTCGCGAATCTCGCGCAGCTCGGCTACGCCTCCAACACCGAAGCCAGCGACGCCGCGGCTCCACTCTTCGATCCCGGCTGCAGTTGCGCCCAGTGCGAGCGTGCGCGCTGAGCCATGAAGGTCACGCGCAACGAACTTCTGGCTCTCGTCGTGATTGTCGCGCTCGCATTCGTGTTGCGCGTGCGCGGCCTGTGCCACCAACTGCCCCACTGGACCTACCTCGACGGCTATGTCGAGTTCGTGCAGGCGAAGCACCTACGCGATCCGCAATCCGTGCAGTGGCCCGACATGAACTTGGGCTACTACCCCTACCTCACGTCCGCAGTGGCCGCAGCACTGCCGGATGTCCCGGCAAGTCGAGACGAAGGCGGCGGCATCGAACGGGCGCTCGCGGCCGCACGAGAGCCTTGGGTCCGCATCCGCCTCGCGTCGATCCTGCTCTCCCTCGGTGCCGTGGTCGGCGCGTGGGCGCTCGCGCGCCGCTTCATGTCGCCGCCCTTCGCCCTGCTGGCGGCAGCGCTCGTCGCGACCAGCCTCGTGCACGTCACGTACTCCTCGGAGCAGCGGCCGCACGGCCCCGCGTCCGGCATGGTGGCGCTCGCGCTTTGGGCGCTCGTCGCGTGGCGCGAACGCGGCTCCGTCCGCGCAGGTCTCGTCGCCGCCGTCGCCGTCACGCTCGCGGTGGCGGCCTTGCAGAGCAGCTTCGCGCTGCTCATCGCCGCCGGTCTCGCATGGTGGCTGCGTGCCCGTCGCGAGAGCCCGACGCGCGAGCTCGGACTCGCGCTTGGAGCGCTTGCGCTCCTCGCTCTGGGCATCCGTCTCGCCTATCCCTTCCACTTCGATGATCGTGCGGGATCCGCCGGCGAGTACGAGACGGGCGCCGAGACGATGTGGATGGGTGGTCACGCGCTGTATACGGAACGCTTCCAAGCCCGGGGCTTTGGCGTGCTTTGGAATACGCTCGCCGGATTCGATCCCTGGTGGCTCGCGCTCTTCATGCTGTCGATTGCGACCTTCCTCGCCGCGCTGCTGCGAGGTCGTGTGGATCGAAGCCGTGCTTCCAGCTCGCCCGCATGGATCTGTCTCGGCTATGCCGCTCCGTTCGTACTGGTGTTCGGCATCTACGACATGACGTACGATCGTTTTGTCTTGCCGCTCGTTCCGCTGCTCTCGCTCATGATCGCATGGGCAGCCTCGCGCGCGTGGGGATCCCTGCGTGAGAGCGCGCGCGGACCATGGGCTGCGCTGGCCGTAGTCGTCATCACGGTCGTTCCTTCGTTCGGCGCGGCGTGGCACCTCGGCACGCTGCGGGAGCGCGAAGACACGTTCGAGAGTGCCGCGCGCTGGCTAGAGCGCAACGCGAAGCCAGGCGAGGACCGCATCCTGCTGCTGCAGAACATCGACCTTCCGCTCGCGTACACGACCGAGTCGCTCGCGGCGCTCAACGACTCGCAGACGCTGTTCTGGACCGCGTTCCAGCGCACGCTGCCGGTCGAGCTGCGGTCGAGCGCGGTCTTTCATGTCGCGCGACCTCAGCGCAAGGACGAAGGGTCCGAGGCCGATGCCGACTACCTGACGCCTGGCAGTCTGCGCGCACAGGGCTTCCGTTACGTGGTCTCGATGCCGCCTCGTCGCGGCGGCATGAACGATGCTGAGGCGGTCGAGTCCCTCAAGGCGCTGCGCAAGGGACTGCAGAAGGTGGCAACCTTCGCGCCCGCGGGCGAGGAAGAGCGCCGCACGCGCGCGCCGGACTTCGGCTTCGGAGTGACGGAGAGCTCGACCGTGTGGAACTTGCTCACGATTCAAGTCTTCGGTCCGCGCATCGAGATCTTCGAGCTCTGAGCGCACGGCTGCGGACGCGCGGGACTGATAGACTCAGACGTCGCCTGCGATGTCCACGCTCCGCTCCCAGCTGCTTGCGCTCCTCTGCATCGTCGCCGCGGCCTTCGCGCTGCGCGTGCGCGGGCTGAACCACCAAGTCCCGCAGTGGACGTACTGGGATGGCTACGTGCTCAAGAGCCAGACCGAGTACCTGCGCGGCGAGCTGAAGCCCGACGGTCCGGATCGCACGCTGGGGTACTACCCCTACCTGTCCGCGGCAGTCGCCGCCCAGCTGCCCGCGATCCTGACGCAACGAGCCAGCGACGAAAGCACCCTGCTCGCTGAAGCACGTGCGCCGTGGATGCGTCCGCGGCTGGCGTCGCTCCTGCTGTCCCTGTTCGCGGTCGTCGGCGCGTGGGGCATGGCCCGCCATTTCGTGCGACCTGGCTACGCGTTGCTGGCGGCCGCGCTGGTGGCGACGAGCCTGCTTCACGTCACGTACTCCACCGCCCAACGCCCGCACGGCGCGGCGTCGGGCATGGCCGCTCTCGGCGTGTGGGCGGCGCTCTACCTGCGTCGCTCCGGCGGCTGGAGTGGAACACTGCTCGCGGCGGCGGGCGCGGCGCTTGCAGTGTCCGCCCTGCAGAGCGGCTTCGCGGTGTTCGTCGCCTGCGCGGTCGCATGGTGGTTCCGCAAGGAGCGTGGGTCGCGCTCGCGCGACTTCCTCGCACTCGCCGTGGGTGCAGTGCTGGTGCTGCTCGTGATCCGCGTGGCCTACCCGTTCCACTTCGATGACCGCTCCGGTGGCGGGACGGCCATGGAGAGCGATGGGCGCACACTCACGCTCGCGGGCCACACGATTCACCTCTCCAAGCTCACGGGGCGCGGATTCTGGATCCTCGGTGGCTCCTTCGCGCTGTTCGATCCGGTGATCACCTTGCTCGCGCTGCTTGCGGTGGTCCTCGGGCTGGTTCGCATGTTCCGCGCGCGAGACGAGTCGGAGCGCGAGCGACGGCGCGACGTGTACGTCGTGCTCGGCTACGCCTTCCCCTATCTCGCGGTCTTCGGTATCTACGATCTGACCTTCGAGCGCTTCGGCCTGCCCATGATTCCGTTGCTCGCTGTAGCCGCAGCTTGTGTCGCGCAGCGGATCGCGGACTTCTTGCCGAGGATCATGGCGATTCCGCTCGCGCGAGTCGCGGCCGCCTTTCTCGTGCTCGCGCTGCCGTCGGCCGCCGCGTGGAAGCTCGGCACGCTGCGCTCCGAGCCGGACACCTACGAGGTCGCGGCTCGCTGGCTGGAAGAACGCGCACTGGCCAACGACGACAAGGTGCTGCTGCTGCAGAACTTCGACCTACCGGTCCCCTATTCCCCGGTTGCGCTGCGCGAGCTCCCGGACACGTCGAGCCTGTACTGGACGCTGGTGCAGAAGCGCGCGCTCACGCCAGATGGCGAGCAATCCGGCCTGCGAGTCGTGCGCCAGCGCCAGCCGATCGTCGACGACGAGGGCGAAGAAGTCGAGCCCGCCGAGCGCGTCTCGCCGGAGTGGCTCGAGCGCGAGGGCGTGCGTTTTGTGGTGGCCCTGCAGGCGAGCCGTGGGCTGCGCGATCCGGCTTCCCTGGACCTCGTGCGCGCGCTCCGCAAGCGCGGCAAGCGCGCCCTGCTGCTCAGTCCGTTCGGCGAGCCGCCGCAGCGCGAGAAGGGCGAACGCGAGCTCGACCTCGGCTTCGGCGTGACCGAGATGGGCACGGCGCTGCAGGTACTGCGCACGCAGACCTACGGTCCCCAGCTCGAGATCTTCGAGCTTTGAGCGGGATGGAACTCTTCGGCCTCCCGCCGATCACGGGCGACCGCTGCGCGCCGCGCTGCGGTCGTTGCGCGCTTCCGCCGCAGTGGTGCCTCTGCAGCGACGTCGTCCCGCGGATGCTCTCGACGCGCGTCGTCGTGCTGCTCCACCGCCGCGAGGTCCACAAGCCAACCAACACGGCGCGCATGGTGCCGATCGCGCTGCGCAACGCGGAGGTGCGCGTGGTCGGCCTGCCGGCCGAGCGCGCGCGGCTCGACAACCTCTCGCCCGCGCCGGCCCTTGCGCTGCTGCTGTTTCCTTCCGCACGATCGGTCGAGCTGTCGCGCGAGTCCGCGCGCGAGCTGTCGTTCGGATCGCCGATCACTCTGGTCGTGCCCGACGGCAACTGGCGCCAAGCCAACAAGATCGCGCTGCACGAAGAGGCGCTCGAGAACCTGCCGCACGTGCGCTTGCCCGCTGGGCCTGAGTCGACCCTGCGCTTGCGCGCCAATCCGGACCCTGCGCGCATCTCGACCTTCGAGGCCATTGCACGCGCGCTGGGAATTCTCGAAGGAGAAGCCATCCAACGCGAGCTCGAACATGCGCTGGCGCTGAAGGTCGAGCGTACGCGCTGGACACGCAAGCCACCGAGCCGCGAAGAGATCGAGAGCTCGCCCTACCGCCCCGGCGGTCGCGCTCCTTGAACGGGCCTACTTGAACAGGCCGGCGTCACGATATTCGAAGAACACGCGCGCGAAGCGCTGCAGCTGCGGGCGGTGTTGCGCTCCGAAGCTCAGGAGCAGCACGTGCTCGACCACCGAGCGCGCAGCCTTGGCGGAATCGACGTCGTTCGTCGCGCGCCCGGCGCCGTTGAGCACTTCCATGTAGACGCTCGCGCCGCCACCGGCCTTGGCGATCTGCTCGAAATCGGCCTTGCAAGCAAAGCTCGTCGCGATGGTCGAGGTGATGAAGGGCTTGAGCGGCTCGCGCTTCCCCGACAGAGGCTTGCTGCCACGAACGAAGGGCTTGTCGTGCGCGTCCTTCACGAGCTTCAGGATCGCCTCCATCGACGTGGGATGGGGCGGAGCGTCGCCGATCACGAGGATCAGGCGATTGGCTTCCTTGTTCCAGTCCATCTCCTTGCCGAGCGCGACCTCGAGCCCCTTGTCGACGTTCTCCGGCAGGTCGCCGCCGCCGTTGGCGACGAGCTTCGCGAGGATCTCGCGCACCACGTCCTGCTTCTTCGTCATGGGGACGAGCAGCTGCGCGCCGTCGGAGAAGTCCGTGACGTCCTTGAAGTGCACGACGCCGAGGCGCAGCTTCGGTGCAACGCCCGAGAGCAGGCTCACCATGTCGTAGATCGCGTCCCGCGCGATGTCGATCGCGGCCTGCATGCTGCTGGTCGAGTCGATCACGATCGCGACGTCGAGGCCTGCGTCCCGCAAGTCGAACGCGCGCTCGACGAAGGCGCCCGCCGAGCTGCGCTCGTCGGAAGCACCCGACGGAGGAGGCTGCCAAGGCTTCGGCACGTAGGTCTCACGCCGCTCCTGCCAGAAGCGCTTCCACGCCTTGCGCTCGAGGGCAGGACCATCTGCGAAGAGCCGGCCGAGAACCTCCGTCGTGCGCGACGCAAACAGGTCGTTCTTCTCCTTCGAGACGACTTCGACCAGCCCGTCGACGATCTCCGGCGTGGCTACGCACGCGAGCTTCGCGGGCTCCATGCCGTGCAGCACCTCGACGGCATAGGGCCGCAGTCGCACATCCTCTGCGCGCAGGGCTGCCGCAAGCGGCACGGCTCCAGCGGGATGGAAGTCGTTGCCCAGGGATAGCAGCACGATCGCCTGCAACGCCCAGTGCTCCGCCGTGCCGTAGCTGCGCGCGACCGCCTCGGTCAGCGTCTTGTCGAGCGGCTTCGGCGGCTCGACCTTTTCTTCCGGCTGCGCCGGGGCCTGAGGCGGTTGCACAGGTCCCGGGGGTGGCTTCAGCTGCGCGAACGCGGGCGTGGCCAGCAGGGCAGCGAGCGCGAGGAACGAAAGCTTGTAGCGGTGGAGCATCGGAGTTCCATAGGTCTACACCGGACCGGCTCGGGCGTCACGGGGATACGCTGCTTCCGGGCCGAGGTGGCCGCACACGCGTCGAGCGGTCACAATGCGCCGCATGCCCAAGCAAGAGCCGCCGAGCCTGTTTTCCGATCTCCCGTCCGCGCCGGCCGGGACCCAGCGCGTGGCCTTCGACATCGAGACGGCCAACTTGATCGAGCTCGCACCCGGACAAGACCTCGACTCGGCCGGTCCGCTCGACATTTCCTGTGCGGCGGCCGTCACGGACACCGGCGCATTGCGGCACTGGTACATGCAGGACGATCGCGGGGCGCCGTACGGCACGCTCGACGAGGCCACGGCGAACGCGATGCTCGCGTGGCTGCGGGGGCAGCAGCTCGCGGGCGCGAAGGTCTGCGCCTGGAACGGGCTCTCGTTCGACCTGCGCTGGATCGCGCACGCCGCGCGCGATCGCAGGCTCGCCGCCGAGATCGCGCTCGACCTCTATGATCCGATGTTCCAGTTCATGTGCCAGCGTGGGTTCCCCATCGGACTCGCTTCCGTCGGCGAAGCCCTCGGTGTCGGCGAGAAGAAGCTGATGAGCGGGGCCGACGCGCCTCGTGAGTGGGCCGAGGGCGATCGCCGCAAGGTGCTCGACTACGTGGCGGGAGACTGCCGCATCACCGAGGCGATCGTCGCGCGCATCGAGGAGCTGCGCGAGGTGCGCTGGAAGACCAAGAAGGGCACGACTTCGCGCGAGTCCTTCCCGCGCCTGCTCAAGGTCCGCGAGTGCCTCGCGCTGCCCCTCCCCGACACCTCGTGGATGAGCGAGCCGATTCCGCGCTCGAAGTTCCACGCCTGGCTCGAGCTCAAGGCGTGAGCACCGCTCAGCTTCGCGAGCGCTTCTTCGCGACCTGCGCCCCCGGCCTCGAGCCGGTGCTCCACAGGGAGGCGCGCGAGCTCGGGCTATCGAAGGTCGAGCGGCAGGTCGGCGGCGTGTACTTCGAAGGCACGCTCCATGACGCGCTGCGCGCGAACCTCTGGCTGCGTACGGCGATCCGCGTGCTGATGCGCGTCGCGCGCTTCGAGGCCCGCGACGCGGACATGCTCTACGCCGGCGCGCGACAGGTGGAGTGGGAACGCTTCGTGAAGCCAGACGGCACGCTGGTCGTCGACGCGCACACCGCGAGCTCCGAGCTCGACCACTCGCTATTCATCGAGCAGCGCGTGAAGGACGCGATCTGTGACTCCCTGCGCGAGAAGCACGGCACGCGGCCGACCGTCGCCAAGGAAGACGCCGAGCTCGGCGTATACGCGCATGTGTTCCGCGACCGCTGCACGCTGCTCGTCGACACCTCGGGCGATTCGCTGCACAAGCGCGGCTGGCGGCGCTTCCAGGGTCGGGCCCCGCTCGCGGAGACGTTCGCGGCCGCTCTCGTGCAGATCTCCAGCTGGGACCAGCGCGCTCCATTCGTCGACCCGCTCTGCGGCTCGGGCACGGTCTTGGTCGAGGCCGCGATGATCGCGCGCAACATGGCGCCCGGCTTGTTCCGCGAGCGCTTCGGCTGTGAGCGCTGGCCCGGACACGACGCGAATCTCGGCGCGAAGCTGCGCAAGGACGCGCGTGCCGCCGCGCGGCCGTCGAAGGGTCGCCTTCTCGGTCGGGATCTCGACGCGAAGATGCTCGAGGGTGCGCGCGAGAATGTCGCGGCCGCGGGGCTGGAGGGAGCGATCGACTTCGAGCAGGGCAACGCGCTCGACTTCATCCCGCGCAAAGGCTGGGGTGCCTGGATCGCGAGCAATCCCCCGTGGGGGGAGCGCATTGGAGATACGCGTGACGTCGCGCGGCTCTACCGCGACTTTGGCGCGTGGATGCGCGCGCGCTGCGCCGGCGTCCACGTCGCGTTGCTCGTCCCGACCGGAGCCATCGCGCACGAGCTCGGCCTCAAGGGCGCGGAGTCCACGCGCGTCCTCAATGGCGGAATCGAGTGCTCGATCCTGCGCGCGGATCTCTGAAACAAATACGCTGGCGCTGAACGCCCGGAGGCGCGATCCGGTTCCGTGCGCTCCCCAAGATCGTCCTGTTGGTGCGAGTCGCAGGGTTGCAACTCGCCCTGCTCATCTCTTCGCTGGTCGCGGCTTCCTCGCCCGGCCGGCTGCCGCTGATCTTCCAGAATGTCGAGGCGTCCGGCGGCGTACTGCGAGACTCCATCGATCACCTGCAAGTCGACGAGTCCCCCAAGCTCGATCGCGCGCGTCTCGGCGGACTGCTGCTGCCCGACGGCTCGCTCGCTGCGCTCGATCCCGCTTGCATCGACCACGGGACATGGAGCGCGAACTCCACTTGGACTGCCAGCCCCGACCCGGGCTGCTCGACCCGCGTTCGCTGTCGATGTGGAAGGTCAGCCTCGTCGACAAGCCCGGCGGTGACTGGACAGCAGCGCACGTGCTGCTCGTCGCGGAGGCGCGCCTCCCTGCGGCTCGTATCGCGAGCCCACCATGACTGCGTCGCGCTGCCGCAGCCAGCTCCAGCGTGATGGCGGCGTGCTTCGCGACGACCACGAACGCTCCGGCCGCGCTCCTCGCCGCGGCCCGCTCGCTGCGCATCTGCACCGTCCCGTTCGAGAGCTAATTCCAGTTCTTCCTGCGCTGCCTGAGTATGAACGCGCAGGTCACGTGCGTCGCCTCTCTCTGGTCGTTCAGCACTGTTCGCTTTTCGGCGCACGCGTCCACCGCGCTCTCGTTTCCGTACATCGGCGTCTACACGACAGCGAACCATCCGTGGACCACGCCAGACGCACCGGGCTCGCTCCAGCAGATGTGCGACGAGCTCCGCCTCGCATGGACGGGCGCGGTCCGCGCCGATGGCTACTTCGGACAGTTCACGAGCGGAGCCATGATCGGCGGCGGGGCCGCAGCCCTGAACAAGCGCGCGAGCACGAGCTTGAGTTTCAGTATGTCGGGAAACCTCGACGGACTCGCCGCATTATCGTTCTCGCAGAAGCCCGCCATCAGGGCCTTCTGCGTCTGGGCGCACGAGCGAGGCCGCGCATTCAACGCGATCCACAGGCATGAGCACTTTCTGTCGATCGATCGGTGCGAGTCGCTGCAGTCTCCCGGCCCCGGCCAGACCCCGCAGGTGTGCACGTCGGGTGGCACGCTGATGAGATACAGCGCCTGCTGCCCGAATGGCGCGGCCAAGATCGCGACGCAGTTCCGTCCCGTTTCCACGCAGGACATGACGGCTGCCGCACTCGCGAACGTGCCGCCGAGCGCACAGCTCTCCGGCTCCGGGCTCACGACGGCGGTGCCCGGCCGACCCACCCCGGTGGTCGCCCATATGAGCGGCACGCCGAGCGGATCGGTCGAACTGGTGGGGCGCGCGAGCGCGGCCATATCCGTGGCAGCGCATCACGTCGACGAGTGGCGGCGGAGGGAGCTTCACGGATTCGCTGCCTGCGCTTGCCTGCAACGGCGCTCCCGCGCAGATCTCCGCCAGCGGCACGGCGAGTGTTGCCCAGAACAACCTCGCGCTGCAGGCGTCACCGATTCCGACGGCCAATAGCGGCATGCTCCTCTACGGGCTGCGGCCCTCGCAGACGCCCTGCTCCAAGGGTGTCGAGCGCCTGACGAGCCCGATCCGCCGCCTAACGGTCAGATCGTCCTCGGGGACGACGCTGGCCCACGCCGTCAACTTCAACGCAGGCTCGGCCACCGGGGTGATCCTCGCGGGCAACACGTGGCAGTTCCAAGGACGGTTCCGCGACAACGCGGCCAGCGGTTCGGGTACCAAGCTGTCCGATGGGCTGCGCATCACCTTCGAGTGGCGGCCTAGGCCGAAGATAGGTGACCCGCGGACGCGCACGACGCGTCATGATGAAGACATGCTCCTGCGTGCCCCATCGATGGAGAACACCGCGTTGCGTCGTCCCGTGCTCTCCAGCCTCGTCCTCGGCTTCGCCCTGATCGGACCCACGTTCGCCCAACAGCAGCTGCCGCTCGCTCTCGCGGGCGCCGAGCCCGCGACGGGTGGACTCGTTTGGTCGCTCGATCACGCGGGCGTGGAGGCGCTCGACGACCTCTCGCTCGCCACGTTCGCGCAGGTACCGCTGCCCGATGGCAGCGTCGTCGGTCTCGTGCTCGAGCGCATTCGCTCGGAGCGCTACGGCTTTGTGTTCCATGTCGATGGCGCGCCCGCGGGTAACTTGCTCGACGGGCTCGCGCTCTCGCTCTGGAAGGGCGAGGTCGCCGGGCTCCCAGGCAGCGACGTGCGGCTCGCGTTCTCGCACCTCGGGGCCCAAGGCTGGATCGACACCGGTGCGGAGCTCGTGCACCTCGTGACGCGGCCCGCGGCCGGCAACGACTGGTGGAACGGCGATGTGCTGATGGCGAGCGAGAGTGGCCTTCTCGGTCTCGGCGCCACGTCGGGCGCGAGCTGCTCGATGCTGCGCGCGCCGCGCTCTCCGGCGCAGCCGACGCAGGTAACGCTTGGCGGCGGCGCGCAGCTGCTCGGCCCGGGCTCGTGCAGCTTCCGCGAGTGCAAGATCGCGCTCGAGAGCGACTTCCAGTACTTCCAACGCTTCGGCAGCGCCGCCGCGCAGGCGGCCTACACGGCGACGCTGTGGTCGTTCATCTCGGATCGCTACGAGACGCAGGTCGGCACGATCCTCACCTTCCCCTACGTCGGCTTCTACACGAGTTCGAATGACCCTTGGACGACGCCGGACGCTCCCGGCAACGCGGGCCAGATGCTCGGCGAGTTTCAGGCCGCGTGGGTGGGCAACATTCCCGGTGGAGCGCGCCTTGGCCACTTCATCAGCGGCGCGGGCCTCGGCGGAGGCGTCGCGTGGCTCGGCGTGCTGTGTGACGGCACCTACAACTTCGCCGTGTCGGGCAACCTCGACGCGTCCGTGCCCTTCCCCGTGCAGCAGAGCCCCGCGAACTGGGACTTCATGGTGTGCGCGCACGAGCTCGGCCACAACTTCTCGGCGCCGCACACGCACGACTACTGCCCGCCGGTCGACGAGTGCTCGCCCGCCGGCTACTTCGGCGGCTGCCAGTCGCAGCAGGTGTGCACGAACCAGGGCACGCTGATGAGCTACTGCCACCTGTGCGCGGGCGGGCTCGGCAACGTGAGCCCCTCGTACCACCCGCGCTCGCTGCAGGACATGACGGGTGCAGCGCAGGCATGCCTGCCCGTGTACGAAGGCCTCCGCGGTACGACTCCGACGCTGCTCGCTCCGCAGCAACCCGCGAGCGTGAGCGCGACGATCTCCGGCGTACCGCTCGGGCCCGTGCGCGCGTTCTGGCGCGCGAGCCCCGGCATGGCGTGGCAGTCCACGACGCTCGCGGCGCAGGGCGGTGGGTTGTACGCCGGAGCCTTGCCGACGTTCGCGTGCTCGGACACGCCGCAGTGGTACTACGAGTTCGACGAGCAGAGCTGCGGCACGCTGCGCTTTCCTGCGAGCGCGCCCGCGACGCCCCACTCCGCCATCGTCGGCACGCCGGGCATCGCCTTCGCGGACAACTTCGAGGCGGACCTCGGCTGGAGCGCGGTCAACCTCGGCGCCAGCGGCGGCCAGTGGCAGCGCGGGGTTCCCGTCAACGACCCGAACTGGGGCTTCGCGCCGCTCTCCGATGGCGACGGCTCGGGCTCGTGCTGGCTCACGGGCAACGTGCTCGGCAACAGCGACGTCGACGTCGGTTCGGTGATGCTGCTCTCTCCGCCGCTCGACCTGCGCGGCACGGACGTCTCGATCGAGTACCAATACTTCCTGCGCCTCTCGATCGCCAACGGCGTCGACGTGTTCAAGGTCGAGGTGAGCCCGACGGGCGGCGTCGGCCCGTGGATCGAGATCGCGCGCCATTCGACCAACGGCACCAACTGGCGCTCGCACTCGATCTCGGCCGCCTCGATCGCCGCGCTCGGAGTGCCGATCGGCGCCAACATGCGCGTGCGCATCACGGTCAACGACAGCGGCGCCCCGTCGACGGTCGAGGCTGCCCTCGATGCCTTCCGCGTCAGCAGGATCAACTGCCAAGGCCCCCTCGGGCTCTCGTTCTGCATCGGGTTCCCCAACTCGAGCGGCGCGGCGGCGCTGATGTCCGCCTCCGGCTCCACGAGCGTCGCGGCGAACAACCTCGTGCTCCGAGCGGCCCCCGTCCCGTCTCTCACCTACGGCCTGTTCCTGTTCGGGAGCTCGACCACGACCGTCAACTTCAGCAGCGGCATCAAGTGCGTCGGCAACCCGACGCTGCGCCTGCCGGTGGAGTCGGGCAACGCTGCGAGCCTCGTCCATACCGTGGACCTCGCGGCCGGCTCCGCGGTCGGCGCGCTGGTGCCCGGCACGACCTGGTACTTCCAGGCCTGGTTCCGCGACAACGGCTTCGGCAGCGCGTCGACGGCGCTCTCCAACGGACTGCGGCTCACCTTCACGCCCTAATCTGTACGGCGCGCCCCCTTTTTTGCCCGCCTGATGCATCCTCGGGGGTAGGAAACAATGAATTGGAACCCGGGCTTTCGAGCGCGCGTCCAAGACTCGTTCCTGCCCACCTCCACGGCCCCAAGGCTCTTCCTCCGTGCAGATCCCGTCCCTCCCCGTCGCCCTCGCCAGCCTCGTCCTCACGGCCCCGGTCCCCGCCCAGTCGACCTTCCCGCTCGACCTCGCCGGGAACGACAGCGCGAGCGGCGGCCTGCGCTACACGATCGCGCATGAGCGCATCGACGACCTCGTCGGCCCCGCCGCGACCACGCTCTCGGGTGTGCTGCTGCCCGACGGCCGCCTCGTGGATCTCGACCTGCGCCGCATCGACCACGAGCGCATGGGCTTCCGCTTCCACGTCGACGGCGAGCTGCGCGCGGACCTACTCGACGGCCTCGACCTCTCGATCTGGAAGGGCTCGATCGCGGGCCTGCCGGGGAGCGACGCGATGCTCTCCTTCTCGCACGTCGGCGCGCAGGGCTGGATCCACACGGGCTCCGGGCTCGTGCACCTGATCACGCGCCCCGCCTCGAACGGCGACTGGCAGTCCGGCGACGTGCTCGTGGTCGACGAGAGCGAGCTCAACGCGCGCGGCATGGCGCTCGCGAACGACTGCAACGTGCTGCCCAGACCCGGCAGTGCAGTGGCTCCGTTGCAGCAGCCCGCGACACCCGGCGCATCGCAGATCCTCGGCGGCGGCTGCGCTCTGCGCGAGTGCAAGGTCTCGATCGAGAGCGACTACCAGTACTACACGCGCTTCAACAACACGAGCGTACAAGCGGCCTATACCACGACGCTCTGGTCGTTCATCTCCGATCGCTACGAGACGCAGTCCTCCACGATCCTGACCTTCCCCTACGTCGGCTTCTACTCGACCGCCAGCGACCCGTGGACCACGCCGGACGCGCCGGGCTCTTCCAGCGCCATGCTGAACGAGTTCCGCACGGCATGGGTCGGCAACATTCCCAACGGTGGTCGCATCGGCCACTTCATGAGCGGCGCCGCGCTCGGCGGAGGCGTCGCGTGGCTCAACGTGCTGTGCGACAACAACTACAACTTCGCCGTGTCCGGCAACCTCAACGGGACGATCAGCTTCCCGATCCAGCAGCAGCCCAACAACTGGGACTTCATCGTCTGCGCGCACGAGGTCGGCCACAACTTCAACGCGCGCCACACGCACGACTACTGCCCGCCGCTCGACCAGTGCCCATCGTCGCAGTATTTCGGCTCGTGCCAGACCGCACAGGTGTGCTCGAGCCAGGGCACGATCATGAGCTACTGCCACCTGTGCTCGGGCGGCACCGCGAACATCACCACCTACTTCCATCCGGGCTCGGCGACGGACATGACCAACGCCGCCAACGGCTGTCTTCCCGTCTACGCGGGCGTCACGGGCAGCGAACTCGCGCTCGTGACGCCGCTGCAGCCGACTCCGGTGACGGCGACCATCGCGGGCGTCGCCACCGGCCCCGTGCGTCTGCGTTGGCGTGCGAGCCCGGGCTCGGCGTGGGCGACGGTGACCATGACGAGCAACGGCAACGGAACGCACTCCGCTTCGCTGCCGGCGTTCCTGTGCACCGAGACGCCGCAGTGGTACTACGAGTTCGACGAGCAGACCTGCGGCCAGATGAGCTACCCCGTCGGCGCGCCCGCCGCCCCGCTCTCGGCTCAGGTCGGATCGCTCGCGACGACCTTCAGCGACAACTTCCAGTCGGACCTCGGCTGGACGACGGCCGTGGTCGGCGCGAGCGCGGGCCAGTGGCAGCGCGGCGTGCCCGTCAACGACAACGGCTGGGCCTATGACCCCGCGACCGACGGCGACGGCTCGGGCTCGTGCTGGCTCACGCAGAACGCGGCGGGCAACACGGACGTCGACGGCGGCTCGGTGCAGCTCTTCTCACCCGCGCTCGACCTCTCGATCCCGAACGCGCGCATCAATTACGTCTACTACCTGCGGCTCACGGTCGCGGACGGCGTCGACGCGCTCACGTTCGACATCAGCTCGAGCGGTCTCGCGGGCCCGTGGACGCAGATTGCGCGCCACACGAGCAACGACACGGCGTGGCGCTCGGGCTCGATCACCGGCGGGTCGATCGCGGCGCTCGGCGTCCCGCTCGGCGCGAACATGCGCGTCCGCGTGACGGCCAACGACAGTGGCACGGCCTCGATCGTCGAAGCAGGCTTCGACCAATTCGGCATCTCGGGTCAGAGCTGCACGAGCGGCATCGGCTTCGCGTACTGCACGTCGAGCACGAACTCGAGCGGCTCCGCGGCGCTGATCTCCGCCACGGGCAGCGCGAGCATCGCCGCCAACGACCTCGTGCTCTCCGCCGGCCCGGTTCCGGCCGGATCCGCGGGCCTGTTCCTGTTCGGCTCGAGCGTGTCCCAGACGCCCTTCGGCAATGGCACGAAGTGCGTGGCGAGCCCCATGCGCCGCCTCGGCATCTCCATTGCCGTTGGAGGCACGCTCTCCGACGCCGTGGACAACGCGCAGGCCCCCGCCGCCGGAGCGCTTGTCTCCGGCAGCACCTGGTTCTTCCAGTGCTGGTTCCGTGACACCGCCGATGGCGGCTCGAACACGAACCTCTCGAACGGCCTGCGCGTGACCTTCGTGCCGTAGCGGACCATCATCACGCTAGGGTGATCTCAGCGCGGGGCGCGTGCGGGCTCGTCCCGGCGCGCCCCGCTTGCTGTCAGTCGTACCCTGAACACAGCTCCAACCGCCGCCGATGGCGCGCTGGAGTGAGGTCAGCGACTCCTCGCGCGGCGCAGTATTCGTCGGCTCGGACGGCGTGGTGCTGATGCCCCGAGGCGAAACCCCACAGCGACGACAGAAGGAGTACGAGCAGCAGGTCGGGTTCGCCCGCTCGCTCGAACGGGGAGTGGCGTTCTCCGGCGACTTCGGGCTCGGCTTCCTGCCGTGGGATGGACTCCATGGGCCGGTCTCACTCGCTCGCTGGGAGCTCGAACCTACGGAAGACGGCGAGCAGCCGTCATTTTGGATGGAGACGCTCGTCGCACGCGGGGATCGTGTCATCGCAGTCGATGAAGAACGGCAGGCACGGACTCTCGATGCTGCGAACATGTGCAGGCGCAGCGAGAAGCCACTGCCTCGAGCGGTGCTCGACATCGAGCTCGCGGGCGAACGCGCAGTACTCGCCGCATTCGTGACAGCCAGCGAGAGCATCGACGGGCAGGAGTCTCCGGTCGACGAGTTTTACTGCTTCTGGTCGGACGACGGCCACCTGTGGCAGGAGACTACTTGCCGAGCGACTTCGACCGCCGCAACGAGAGGAGCTGGCAGGTCGTGGGCGATGGCGACCTGTGGGCGATCGACCTCGGGAACGCACAGCTCCTCACGTCGAAGGATGGCAAGAGCTGGAGCCGGGAGACGATGCCGGCCAGCGAGGAGACCTGCGTGGCCGCACCGCAGTCGTCGAAGGCAAGCTGCATGGGCTCGACACGCTGCCGGCGAAGCCCCAGATCCTCCATGTGCGCCAGCCGGACGCGACGTGGCAGTCGCGGGCCCTGCCCGTTGAGTCAGACGGCCGGTTCCTTGTTCTGGCGCAAGATCGGCTGCTCGTGTTCGGAAGCCGCGATGCAGCTGAAGTCCCGAACCTGATGCCGCTCGGGGTGTTTCTAGAGCCGCGCGAGCGCCCGACACTGCGCGAGTGCACGTCGTTCCGCTACTCGCCCCCCGACGCGCGGTCCTTCGCGCTCGGCGTGCTCCGCGATCGCGTGGCCGCATGCTCCCAGTCGCGCTTCTCGAACGACTCCTTGCTGCTCGGCCTCAAGGACCGCGCGTGGGAGCTCATCTAATCCCAACGGGATCCGGACATCTACTTGGCCAAACGCGACACGCCGCAGCCCAGCGGCCTCGTGCGCTCGCGCTGCGGAGCAGGCGTGCGCGTGACGATCGACGAGACGGCCGCTACGAGCGCGTCGTCGACGACCGTTTCCGCGCGGCATGGCAGTTCGACGAGGCGCGGCGTCTGGTCACTTTGGCCTACGGGGCGGGCCAGTGGGCCGCTCTCGACGTCGAAGGACGGCTGCTGCTCTCGCGCAACGCACTCGAGTCGCGCTACAACCTCGCGGATTCCCTGCGCTTCGTGCAGCTCGCGGGCAGCTCCAGCGAACTGGTGGCGACCACGAGCGAGAGCCAAGTCCTGTCCTGTCGCTGCGCACCGGACTCCCTCGCGAGCGCTCCCGTGCTCGACGTCCGCTCGAGCGGCTCGCCCGACGCAGTCGCCGCATCGTTCGCTGCCTCGGACCCAAGCCGGTCTCGGCCGCGCGCAGGACGCCCAGCAGGCCTACAGCGCAGATGTCACGGCCAGCGACCTCCTCGATGGCGCGGGGACTACGACGGCACGACACTGGCGCTGCATTCAGGTGCGGACCTGTACCTCACGAGGAATGCCGTCGCATTCCAGCGTGTCGCGATCCCGGATGCAGTGCCTGCGCTTCGGACGCGGCTCGACTTCCACGCGCGACACCTGTAGCTCACGAGATGGAATGACCTGAGCACGGAGGCCGTCCACGACGTGCGCTCCAACGTACGGTGGTTTTCGAGCGCGGGCGTCGCGCAGGGCGTGCGGCGCATTCCGAACGGTGTACTGCTCGACTCGACGAGCGACGGAGAGCGCGTCGCGTTCCTGAGCTCCGACTGAGGCACGGGCTATTCGCAGGGTCGACTTCACTGGACTCCCGAAGGCGGCGCCGCATGTCGCGAGGACGTGCTGCCCGTCTGGGTCCAGCCGAGCTGGTACGACGGCAGCGTCTCCAAGTCCCTGGGAGCGCTGGCCTGCGGCAACGCTTCGTGGGTCGTCCTTGGATACGCCCAGCGGCCCGAGAGAGGGCGCGCCGCCGTGGCCAACTCGCGCGACCTCGTCACGTGGACGACCCACCTGCTCCCGGACATGGTCGAGGCGCCCTACGCGCTGGCGTCTGCGCAGCAGCGCTTCCTCGCCCTCGCTCCCACCCGCGAGAAAGCGGGCACGGACCGGCTCTCCTCGACACATGGGGTCGACTGGAAGATCGAGCGCCTCGGCTCGCTCCCGCGCTTGCAGCCGGGGATCGGCCGGACGCACACCTACCTCCACACGCACTCGCTCGCGCACACGCAGAATGAGCAGGGCGGCTGGCGCAAGCTCGTAACGCCCGACAGCGATTTGCGCTGGATGACCGAGGACAACGACGCGCTGTTCTATCCCTCCGAAGGTGGGATGCCCCGGAGTCGCAGCGGCAATCACTTGATGCTCCTCGGCACTCCCGCACCTTCCGCCGCGGTCTTCGCTGGGAATCCGGCCTACTTTGCCTTCCAGCCGCAATCTGCCGACGAGGCGCTCGCGGACCTGAGCAACGCGCTCGCGGGGACGTCGCGTGAGAGCGACACGTGCAAGCGCGTCGACAAGCACGTCGCGGAGCAGCGTTTCATGAGCGAGGATCGCGCTCGCAAGCTGGTGCTCTCGGTGTTCGAGAAGCGCCGCACGCCGAACATGTTCTTCCGTCTGGCGGAAGTCGTGTCCTCGCCGATGGTGAACAAGCTCGCGAAGGAGCTGCTCACGACGACGGAGCAGTCCTTGCTGCGCGACTACGTGCAGGCGGCCAAGCAGTGCTCGGGGCGTCTCGCGGATCGGCTCTACCTCGCGATTCCGACGCGCGAGTCGGCACTCATCGAGAAGCCGGGCCAGCCGCCCTTCGATATCGGCGGCGCGTGGAAGCGCTACGAAGAGGGCAGCGTGAGCGCGGCCTTCGACCTCGCCGCAATCTACGCCCGAGGCGATGGTGTCGAGCAGGACGTGAACCGGGCGATGCAGCCACGCGAGCGCGTCGTCGCACGGCTTGGCGAGGACCCGGAGCCGGACAGCCTCGCCGCCGCGGGCTCGATCATCGGACTGCTCGACTCGGGTCTCGCCGACCACAGGGCGCTGCGTTTCGTCGCGTCGGCCGAAAAGCTGCGCAAGGCCGCCGAACTGAACTCGTGGCATGCCCAGTACATCATGGCCCGTGAGTGCCTGATGAACGGGTGCATGACGTTCGGCACGGTCGATCAGGCGTACCTGTGACTGCTCCACTCCGCGAGGCACGGGGGGCTACGGCGACTGCATGAACCTGCTCGGCATCGTCGTCAGCGAGGGCATCGGCACGGATGCGAACGAGAGCATCGCGGAGCGCTGATACGAGATCGGCGCGACCTACGGTTCCCCCGAGGTTGCGACGAACCTGCAGGACTTGCGCGAGCGATGCGCCACGTGGGGCGCCATGGCCGACAGCCTGCAGCAGAGCAATGCGACGATGAACCTCATGACGGAGGCCATGGGGTTCCACTCCGACCTGCTGAACTCTGCGCTGGAGTACACGGAGCCGGCCGAAGCACCGAAAGACCGCGTGGGAAGCGTGATCGGCACCTATACGGCCGAGGGCTTCCAGCTCGCGTACGTGATGCACTTCGCGCGCACCGACGGGGACTACCGGGTGTTCGTGCGTTCGCAGCGCACGTTGCAGAACACGAGCACCAATCCGCCGACGGAGCGCACCGTGTGGAACTGGACCACGAAGCTCGCCGGCAGCGCCGAACTGGACAACTTCATGTTGACCGGGACGTCGCTCCAGCGCTGCCCCGATTGCGACCTGCGTGGCACCGCGCTCGAAGACCAGAAGGTCGAGCGCGTCTGTGGGCGCTGCGCGGGCCGAGGGCTCGCGTTGCGCTATTGAGTCACGCCGCCGGTCCGGTCTCGGAGAGCTTGAGCAAGGCGAGGATCGCCGTCATCGCGAGCATGCTCAGCGCAGGGAGCGACTTCGGGAACGGGTCTTGGATCTTGAGGTGCATGGCGAGGGCGCCGAGCATCAGCACGGCGAGCACGCCGGCTGCATACAGGACGAGCGTGGGGATCCACAGGCCCGCGAGCAGCGCCGCCGCCGCGCCGAGTTTGAGCGCACCGACGCCGAAGAAGACGGCATCCGGGAGGCCGTAGGCTGCGAACTCTTGCTGAAGACTGGAGGCGCTGCCGCCGCGGAAGGCCGTGGGCTTACCGCGTCGCAGCAGCCAGACGTTGAGCAGGCCGAGCGCGAGGACCAGTTGGAGCAGCGAAGCGAGGTTGATAGGCGGCATGGTGGTGCTGATCTTCGGTATGCTAGCTTCCTGAGTGACTTCGGGCGCCGGCGCGCCGCGGATTCGAACTAGAAGGACGGTTTCGTTGGATCTCCCCTCCGCGCTCCGGGCGCTCTCTGCCGGCGCGTTCTTGTTTTACGGCGCCCTGTGCCTCATCTCGCCCGCCATGGTGACCGAGTTCGAGCGCTACCGCCTCCCCCGCCTGCGCGTCCTCACTGCCCTCTTGGAAATCGCGGGAGCGCTCGGCCTGATTCTGGCCCCGACCCCGCTCTGGGAGGCCGCCGCGGCTGCGGGTCTGTGCGCCCTGATGCTCGCCGCCCTGCTCGTGCGCCTGCGCATCCGCGACCCTTGGTACGCGATGCTGCCCGCTGGGCTGCTGCTCGTGGCCAACGCCTGGCTCGCCCGCCACGCCCTCGCGGCCTGAGTCGCCGTTCGGGGTGCCTTTGCGGGGTGCTCAGTCCCGAAAGTGCCCTTCCTGACGTCCGTAACCGCGCGCGATCTCCGATTATTATACTTGGCGGTATAATACTGGACGATACACTCCGGCCATGAGCGAGCAGTCCAAGGGCGGTACGAGCGGGGCTGGCGTACCCCCCTTCCTCGGTCGCGAGCGCGAGCTCGCCTTCCTCCACGAGCTGGCGGACTCGGGCCGCCCGGAGCTGTTCGTGCTCTACGGCCGGCGCCGGGTCGGCAAGACCGAGCTGCTCCAGCAGTTCTGCTCCGGCCGCAAGGCCGTGTACTTCCTCGCGGCGCAGGTCCGCGACCGCGACAACCTGCGCGCCTTCCGCGCCGCCATCGCGAACGAGCTCGGCGACACCCTCGCCGGCGACGTCGAGTTCCCCGACTGGAGCGCGGCGCTCGGTTTCCTCGCGGAGCGCGCGGCGGGCGAGCGCCTCGTCGTCGTTCTCGACGAGTTCCCCTACCTGTGCGAGGCGCAGAAGAGCGTGCCGTCGCAGCTGCAGCGCTTCTGGGACACGCGCGGCAAGCACAGCTCGCTGATGCTGGTGCTGTGCGGCAGCCAGGTCTCGTTCATGGAGAACGAGGTGCTCGCCGAGCGCTCGCCGCTCTTCGGGCGTCGCACCGCGCAGCGCCGCCTCGAGCCCCTGCGCCCGCTCGAAACGCTGCCCTTCTTCCCGCACTGGAAGCTCGAGGAGCGCGTGCTCGGCTACTCGGTGCTCGGCGGCATGCCGGCCTACCTGCGCCGCTTCGACAGCAAGCGCGCCCTGCGCGAGAACCTGCTGCGCGACGTGCTGCGACCCGAGGGCTTCCTGTTCGACGAGGTGCAGTTCCTCCTGCGCTCCGAGCTCTCCAACCCCGCCACCTACAACTCGCTGCTCGCCGCCATCGCGCGCGGCGCGAGCAAGCTCAACGACATCGCCACCGATGTCGGCGTCGATTCGACGACCGCCAACAAGTACCTGCACACGCTGCGTGAGCTGCGGCTCGTCGAGCGCGAGGTCCCGCTCACCGATCCCGACCCGCTGCGCTCGCGCCGCGGCAGCTACCGCATCGCTGACCGCTTCCTGCAGTTCCACTACCGCCACCTCCAGCCGCACCTCTCGCTGATCCACGCTGGCCGCGGCCAGCGCGTGCGCGAGCAATTCATCGAGCCCGACCTGCCGCGCCTGCTCGACGAAGCCACCGTTGACTTCGTCCTCGACCACCTGCGCCACGAGGCCGCCGAGCTCGTCGGCGACGAGCTCCCCGAGATCGCCCGCCACCCCGGCCGCTACATCCGCGCCGCCGCGCGCACCTCCACCGGCCGCCCCGTCGTCGCCATCGTGCTCCCCGAAGGCAAGCTCTCGACTGCCACCCTCCAATCCGAGCTCGCCACTCTCACCGAAGCCCTCGGCGCCGCGCCGCTCAAGCTCACCTACGGCCTCACCGCGCGCCCCGACCGCCCGCTCGAAGTCGAGCGCGTCCCCGACGACGAGCTCGTCTAGCCCGCGCGCGCGCCGCTCACTTCGCGGCGCGGCCGGGGAGCGGGCCCCAGAGCTCGGCGAGCAGGGCGAAGGTCGCGGGCTCGGAGTGCTCGAGCTCACCGGCGACGAAGGGGTAGAAGTCGTTGGAGCCGAAGTAGC
>SXGS01511143.1_pt1 | contig 37064 bp, 28 predicted proteins | sample 3174681 | NCBI WGS metagenome assembly SXGS01 (sample SAMN11356861, study PRJNA531348) | freshwater metagenome | isolation source: freshwater sample F1-80 | place: China: Fuxian Lake, Yuxi | collected 2017-12-25
GATGGTGCAGATGCCGGTGCGGGTGAAACCGCCCCCCGCGGACATCGGCGAGATCATTTCTCCCGGCTGCGCATTCTTAGAAATCACAACCCCGGAAAAGGGCGCGCGGATAATCGTATCATCTTTTTGCTGCCCCCAGAGGTCCACTTCACGTTCCGCGACCGTCACGTCTGCGGTTTGGCGGGCCAGCCGGGCGTTCAGTGATTTGGCTTCGGCAGCGATTTGATCCAATTCAGACTGGCTAACCAGTTTGTCAGCGGCCAACTGAGTGATGCGGCGCAACTCGCGTTCGGCTCGTTCGAGGTTGGCCTTTGTTTCATCCAGGGCCCGGCGCGCGGACTCGTGCTGCGCCGCGGCGAGCTGAAGGCTTTTTTCCACGTTTGAGGCGTCGATTCGAGCGAGGACCTGGCCCGCCTCGACTTTCATGCCTTCTTCCACGAGGACTTCCATGACTTTGCCGGAAGCTTTTGAGGAAACTGTTGCCACGCGCCGCGCGGTGACGTAGCCAGAAGCGTTGAGGACGGTTCGCTGCCCGTTCGAAAGAGACTCGGACTCGCGGACCAGGGCCGTGCGAACCGCGGCGATCTTGGGGCGGCTCGACCACCAGAATCCAAGACCGCCCAGGAGGAGCAAGGACACGAGAACCAGCGCCGGCGCTCCATAGGATCGAGGTGGGGAAGAGGCTCCGCGATCGATGCGCAGATCGTCGAGGTTTGGTTTTTCTGAACTCATGGCTGCGGAGCTGGGGCAAGCAAAGCCATTCCGGTCGTGTGGGTCAAGCTTGCGTGCTGGGGAGGGACACAACTCGGTGCGTCCACGAGTCGTTGGCGGCAGGGATCTGTATCCGCGGCGCGGCTGTGTCGAACACCGCCCGGAGAAAGCCCGAGCGGCCCCCCCAGGCTGCGGCGGGCGCTACGCAGACCGCCGCGCCACCACCGACGACCCGGGGACACTGGCGGCCCTAGGCGCATGACAGAGTTCTTCATTGGGGAGGATTGCGCTCCAATACCGTGCTTGAGTGCAAGCGATCTCATGAGACAGCCGGCGGCAGGCTCTGGGAGCGCCGGCGTCTCGCCGGCCCCTCTCGGCGCTGAATCACCCGCCACGCCGGCGGGACGCCAGCGCTCCCAGTGGAAGAATTCTGTCATGCACCCGGCAGACCTTGCTTAGGCTGAGATTAGTTGCGGGCCGCGCCGGGACCCGTTAGCGTGGGCGTTATGAATCCCAACCATCGGCCTACCTTGGTCGCCGCGGGCGCCTTCACGCTGATCGAACTACTCGTTGTGATCGCCATCATCGCGATTCTTGCCGGGATGCTGCTACCTGCTTTGGGCAAGGCGAAGACCAAGGCACACGGGATTTACTGCATGAACAATCTGAAGACCATGCAGCTTTCCTGGATCATGTACACGCACGATTGGAACGATTCCACGCCGGGCAACCTCTGGAATCAAAAGATACCGGACAATTGGGTCTCGGGATGGCTGGACTTCAGTGACAACAACGTGGACAACACGAATCTGCTGTTGATCTTGGATCCGAGGTACGCGCAGCTTGGCGTCTACAACGGAAAAACTCCCGGCGCCTATAAATGCCCGGCCGACCGGATCCAGGTGAAGAACGGGGGGGTGCTGAGGCCGCGGGTTCGAAGCATCTCGATGAACGGCTGGATCGGTCCGAACGCGCCCGCATGGAATCCCGGTTTCATCACCTTTGCCAAGGTTTCCCAGATGGTGAAGATCGCACCGTCGCAGGTTCTGGTCTTCCTGGACGAGCGGGAGGATAGCATTGATGACGGCTATTACGCGGTCAACATGGACAAGGCGGCATCGCAGCTCGTGAATTTCCCCGGCAGCTTTCATAACAAGGCCGGGGGGGTGAGCTTTGCCGATGGCCACACCGAGATCCACCGTTGGGTTGATCCGCGGACCACACCACCATTCAAGAAGGGAACCAAGTACGAGTTCACCTCGATGAAGAACAACCTCGATCTCGGATGGCTTCAGGATCACGCGACCGCGCCGATCAAGGACTGACTTCGGACAGACGAGGAGTCAAACGGAGGAGTGGTGGCATCAGGAGACGGGGATGTCGTGCGCGTTCGCGTCGAGTGGGCGTGGCCCTCTGAAATAGCCTGAAACCACTTGTCTAGGAATCCTGTCTTTAGAGTATGCCCGATTGTTTCAAACCTAAAGACCGGGAATTGTCACATTGCCATCGCACTGAGATCAACCCCAATTCGGGCCGCAAACGAACGCTGAAAAACGGTAAACTCATTCCCATCCATTCCATGAACAAGCTTCTCTCCCTCATCACTTTTGCGGTGCTGCTCGCCTCAACTCCCGCCGCCAGCGCCCAATCAGCCGCGCGTGCCGCTTCGACAGGCGGCAACAGCCCTCACGAGACCACGAGCGCCGTCATCGATGGCAATCGCGTCACGATCACGTACGGCCGTCCCTTTACGAAGGCGCCCAAGACAGGCGAGGTGCGCAAGATTTGGGGTGGATTGGTGCCCTACGGCAAGCCTTGGCGGATGGGCGCGGACGAGGCGACGCTGCTTTTGACGCAGCAAACCATAGAACTTGGAGGCCTGACCGTTCCGGCCGGCGCGTACACTCTCTACATGATCCCTGAAGAGTCCGGCGCGTCCAAACTGGCTATCAGCAAGAAAGTTGGCCAGTGGGGAGTTCCCGTGGATGAAAAAAATGATTTGGGGCGTGTGGATCTAACCAAGGCGGCCAGCACGGCCGCTCCCGATCAGTTCACGATCGCCGTGCAAAAGAATCCGTCCGGCGGTGGGCTCATCAAGCTATCGTGGGAAAACGCGGAATACTCCGTCGCGTTTGCCGTGAAAAAATGACGGGCCCTTCATTGGCCTCAAGGACATAACGCACGTGCTTCCTCCGCCACTGGAAACCGCGAACGGGCTGAGTCGCGGATTTCTCTGCTTATTATCGCGGGGCAAGCATTATCACCCCGAATTATGGTAGGGCATGGAGTCCTTCGCACCCTCGGACGCTCCCATCGAGGGGAGGGCGGCGTTGCGTCCCCGCGGTTCCTTGCCAGGACTTCAACAGGGACGCCTGTCCACGAGCGTCTGGCGCGAATGAGACTGCGTCTTCGGTTAGGGGTTCTGGCGGTTTTGGGGGCATGGCCGGCGCTGGCGGTTTCGAGCGCTTTGGCGAGCGAGACGATCCCCGCTTCTCCCGCCGCGATTCTGCAGGAGATTCGCTCTTTCGGCACGCTGGCCACCGTGCTGCATATTGCCGCCCATCCGGATGACGAAAACACGGCTCTCATCACCTATTTCGCCCGAGGCAGGGGCTGTCGCACGGCGTACTTGTCGCTCACGCGCGGAGACGGAGGTCAGAACGAGATCGGAAGGGAATTTGATGAAAAACTCGGACTGGCTCGCACGCAGGAATTGCTTGCCGCTCGGAAGCTGGACGGCGGCCGGCAGTTCTTCACGCGCGCGATTGATTTTGGTTTCTCGAAAACGCCTGAGGAAACGCTGCGGTTTTGGGATCGAGACCTGGTGCTGGCCGATGTCGTTCGCATCATCCGCCAGTTCCAGCCTGACGTGATCGTGACTCGATTCCCGATCCCGCCCGGCAGTGGCGGCCACGGACATCACACCGCCTCTGGCATTCTTGGAGTCGAAGCGTTCAAGCTGGCGGGTGATCCGAAGGCTTATCCAGATCAACAAGCTCAGGGGCTGAAGCCGTGGCAAGCCAAGCGCGTGGCGTGGAATGGCGGGGGAGGAGGCCGCGGCGGTGGAGCGTTAACGGGGCCTGTTTTGAGCATGGACATCGGAGGCAACGACCCCGTGACGGGTGAACCGCTGGGCGCGATTGCCGGGCGCAGCCGAGCCATGCACATCACTCAAGGGTTCGGCAATTTCGGAGGCCGGGGCGGAGGCGGGCCGAACATCCAAACTTTCACGGTGTTGGGTGGCGAGCCTGCCGCGAAGGATCTTCTGGACGGGGTTGACACGACGTGGGCTCGTGTTTCGGGAGGCTCTGAAATCGGGTCGCTCGTTGACAACGCCATCGCTGATTTCAAGGCTGAAAACCCGGCGGCGAGCGTCCCGACGCTGCTCCGCATACGAACGAAACTTGCGGCGCTTGGCTCTGATCGGCTGGTTCAAGACAAGCGCGCGCAGCTGGACCGAATCCTGCAAGCTTGTTTGGGGCTTGAGATCGAGACCGTTGTCCCGCGCGCCGAAGTGGCTCCCGGGGAGTCGATCAGTGTGCGTCAATCCGTTTCGTTGCGCGCGGATTTCGGAGTGACTTGGGTCGAGACGCGCACCGGTCCGCGCTCCACGCCGTTGGCGGCCGGGCACACGTTGCGTCCTGGCATTCCACGAACCTCGGAAGGTTTGTTGGAGACGCCGGAGGACGCCTTGCCCACGCAGCCTTACTGGCTGCGCCAGGAGAGCGGCGGTTTCATTTTTAAAGTGGAAGATCCAAACCTTATTGGCCGGCCGGAAAATCCTCCGGTCTTTTCTCTGGACGCAGTGTTCGAAGTCGGGGGGCAAACACTCGTGATCAGCAGCGAGCCCGTGACTTTGGAGAACGCAGGTAAGCGGGAGCGGCGGCGGAGGGTGGATGTAGTCCCTCCCGTGTCGCTGCGATTCGGATCAGACGTGCTGTTGTTTGCTCCGGGGGCCACTCGATCCGTGATTGTTGAGGTCGAGGCGGCACGGTCGGGACTTGTTGGAGAAGTCAAGATCGAGCCGCTCGCCGGATGGACGGTCGCGCCGTCGTCGCGGCCTTTGCAAATATCGCGTGCTGGCGACAAGAGGCGGGTTGAATTCTTGGTGACTGCTCCGAGCAAGCCCGCTTCCGCTCGGTTGACGGCGAGTGCCATGGTGAATGGGAAGCGATTCTCCAATCAACGAATCGTGATTGAGTATCCGCATCTGCCACTGCTGTTGCTGCAGCCAGCCGCGACGGCGCGTGCTGTGTGCCTGGAGGTGGCGGTGAGGGGTAAAACCGCGGGATATCTGCCTGGAGCCGGAGACGACACTATCCAGGCTTTGGAGCAGCTTGGTTACTCAGTCCGAACCCTCTCGGGAACCAATTTGACGCTCGAGTCCCTTCGCGGCTTGGATGTCGTCGTGGTGGGGGTGCGCGCCTTTAACGAGCGCAAGGATCTGGCGGAGAGCGTCACCAATCTGTTCGGTTATGCCGAGGGGGGCGGGACTGTGGTGGTGCAGTATAATCGGCCCACGGGGTTGAGTGCTTCAACCCTGGGGCCGTACCCGCTCTCCATCCAAGGGTCCGCGCCGCAATGGCGAGTCACCGATGAAAGGGCGCCCGTGACGTTTCTAGCCCCGGAGCACCCGGCGTTGACGACTCCTAATCGCATCGTTGAGTCCGATTTCGATGGTTGGTTCCAGGAGCGAGGCGCCTATTTTCCGAGCAATTGGGACAAGGCACGTTACGAGTCCCTGCTCGCCATGTCGGATCCCGGAGAGGCACCTTTACGAAGCGGGATTCTGATCGCCAGGCATGGCAAGGGCCACTATGTGTACACGGGATTGGCCTTCTTTCGCCAGCTCCCTCAAGGCGTGCCCGGGGCTTACCGGTTGTTTGCGAACCTTCTTTCACTCGGCAAATGAAGGGTTTCCCGCCGCCCGACCAACTGCCAGGCACTGAGCCTCCCGGAGTGCCTGGTTTCCGCACCTGGGGCGGCCTGTACCTTTTCGTCTTCGGTTGGTTTGTTGTCGGGGTCTTGCTGCTGGCCCTATTCACGCGTGTGTTTTCATGAACCCACTGGACTGGGTGGTGCTGCTGGGAACCATGCTGGGCATTGCGGCCTACGGGACGTGGCGCACGCGCCACACGGATCACCTAGACACTTATCTCAAGGGGGACAGCGCGACAAAATGGGGCACGATTGGCCTCTCTGTCATGGCGACTCAGGCAAGCACGATCACTTACCTGTCGTTGCCTGGGCAGGCTTATGAGAATGGCATCGCCTTCATCCAAAACTATTTTGGGCTGCCCCTGGCGCTGATCATTGTCTGCGCCGTATTCCTGCCGATTTATCGCAAGCTCGGCGTGTACACCGCTTACGAGTACCTCGGGAAGAGGTTCGACTCGAAAACACGGCTGCTTGGGGCCTGTCTCTTCCTTTTGCAGCGGGGCGTTCAAAGCGGCGTGACGATCTACGCGCCGGCGATCATTCTCTCGAGCGTCCTGGGATGGCAGCTTGATTTGACGATCATTTTCACTGGGGTCGTCGTGATCGTTTACACCGTGACCGGCGGGAGCGCGGCCGTGAGCCTGACTCAGAAATGGCAGATGGCGGTGATTTTCGGGGGCATGGTCACGGCATTCGTGATCCTTCTGACCAAGCTGCCCCCTGGGGCCACGGAGATGGCCGGGGCGATGGGGAAGCTGCAGGCGGTCGATTTCTCCATCGATCCGGACAAGCGGTACACGTTTTGGAGCGGGCTTTTCGGAGGTTTGTTCCTGTCTCTCTCGTATTTCGGAACGGATCAGTCCCAGGTGCAGCGCTACATTGGCGGCGGCGGTCTGCGTGAAGGGCGGCTCGGGCTGATGTTCAATGCCATGCTGAAGATCCCGATGCAGTTTTTCATCGTGATGCTCGGTGCGCTTCTGTTTGTGTTCTTCCAGTTCCAGCCGGAGACGCCGGTGTTCTTCAATCGTGCCGAATGGCAGCGTCACTTGGAAGGCGCGGATGGCGCCAAGTTCAGCGAGCTCGACAAGAAGCACGCGGAGCTGCATCGCGCGAAGCGGGAAAAGATCGAGGCATGGATGTTGGCGCGGGCGAGCGGCGACTCGCGAGCCAAGTCCGCTGCCCGGGAGGAGATGGTTACCGCTCAAGCGGCCGTGGATGCGGTGCGAGGGGAAGCCAAGAACGCGCTCCTCCAGGCGAACCCCCGCGCGAAAGTGAAGGATTCGGATTATGTATTCATCACGTTCATACTTTCGCAATTGCCGCACGGCGTGATCGGATTGCTGCTCGCAGTCATGTTTGCGTCAGCTCTGTCCTCCAAGGCGGGAGAATTGAACGCCTTGGGGACAACCAGCACCATCGATCTGTGGCGATCCTTGCGCCCTTTGGCGGCCCACGACGAGGCGAGAAACGTGCGGGCTGCGAAATGGTTCACGGCCTTTTGGGGACTCTTTGCGATGGGCTTCGCGTTGAGCGCGAGTTTTGCCGAGAATCTGATCGAGGCTCTGAATATCATCGCGTCGATCTTCTACGGCGTCATGCTGGGGATATTCCTGGTGGCCTTTTTCTTCAAACGCGTCGGCGGATCGGCGGTGTTTTTCGCCGCGATTGCCGCGCAAGCGCTCGTGATCGCGATGTATTTTTCGCTGAACATCGGATATCTTTGGTACAATCTCATCGGATGTGGCGCTTGTGTCGCCTTTAGCTTGGCGTTGCAGGCTGTCCTGGGATCCAGGGATCAGCCCGTGGAGCGAAATTCCTGATGCCATTGAACCCGGTGATCGCTTTTGGCCAGCAGCCATGCGGATTTTTTCCGCGCCGGTTCCTGTTCGCCAAAATCCAGACAGCGAAACGGCTGCGGGCCGAGCTGGGAGGTGAGATCGTGTTTTTTGTCCACGATAGCGATCATGATCCACGCGAGACGCGCACTCTTGTGCGCCATCGCGCCACCAACGAACTGGCGATCCTCAATTTCGCTGTTGAGAACAAGATCCAGCGAAAATATTCTCCGCTGTTTCTCAAGCGTCTCGCGCCGGGCTGGCAAGCCAGGACAGGGTCTCAGCTTCCGAACTACGTGGATCGCAGGCTCATCGCAATCTTCGAGCAGGTGCGTCAGGCTGACGTGGCGCAGTTCTGCCTTGAAATGTATCGGCGGATGGGGCTTCTCGAGGGGATACGAATTGTGCGTTCGAGCGATCCCACCGTGCGTGCGGCGGCCTGCGATGTGCCGGAATTCTTCGTCGATGTGCCGCACGAAGGGGAGGTCGTGCGGGCTCGGTGCGTGAATGGCGCGCTCCAACTGCACGCGGGAGGTGAATTTTTCGTGACGCTGCCTGGGTCCACATTTCACAAGACTCAAGTCACGCCAACCCGGGACACGCGCTTGCGCTGGATGCAATCCGTGCTCCGTTGCACGCATTACGTGGCGGGCGCCGGCGAGCAGCTTTATCTCCGGCGGGAAGAGACCCCTGAAATTCAGTTTGTCTGCCGCGATGCCATCGAACGACCCGATGAAGCCCACACCGAACTCCCCGGCTGAACCGTTGCCGCTGCTGGCCTTCGGCGCGCATCCCGACGACATCGAATTTGGATGCGGCGGCGTCATCGCCTTGGAAACCCGGTCAGGCCGGGGCGCGCATTTGGTCGTGTGTTCAGGGGGTGAATCCGGCACGCATGGCTCCGTCGAAGAGCGTGCCGCCGAGGCGGCGAAAGCGGCCGACATCCTGGGTGCGACTTTGGAGTTCGTGAAGCTAGATGGCGACGCTCGGCTCGAATTGAAGGCTTCGCACGCCATTCGGCTGGCATCCATCATTCGCCGGGTGCGGCCGGGCGTGGTCCTCGCGCCGAGCCTGGTCGAGAATCAGCATCCGGATCACGCGCGGCTTGGCAGGCTCGTTCGAGACGCGGCCCGGTTGGCGCGCTACGGAGGGATGGCTGAATTGAAGGCGCAACCTCCCCACGGCATCGGGCAATTGTTCTATTACGCGCTCACCGCGGAGTCTGAGCCCCGGGACATCACGCCGATATTAATCGATCTTTCCGAGGCGGGGGTTGTGGAGGATTGGATTTCGGCAATGGAGGCGCACGCGTCCCAAACCCGGGCGCGCAATTATGTCGAACTCCAGCTCCTGCGCGCCCGGCTTCGGGGAGCGGCCGCGAACGTCAGCCACGCGATAGCTTTGTATCCCAACGATCCTCCCGTGGTTGGCGGGCTGGGATCGGTGTGCCGTGGCGCCCGGCGGTTCTGATTCTGAGTTGCATGAGCATGGGAGAACGAGCATTGAGAGTCGGCATCACATGCTACCCCACGGTGGGGGGCAGCGGAGTTTTGGCCAGCTCTCTTGGGGAGGATTTGGCGCGGCGGGGGCACGAGGTGCATTTCATCAGTTATGAACGCCCTTTTCGGTTGTCGCCGAATATTCCAAGGCTGCATTTCCACCCGGTCGTTATCAACGATTACGAGTTGTTCAAGTATCCGGACTACACGCTGCCGCTTTCGGTGCGAATGGCTGAAGTGAGCTGGGAGCATCGGTTGGATGTGCTGCACGTCCATTACGCCGTGCCCCATGCCACGGCGGCTATCCTTGCGCGCTCGATGCTGCCCCTGGACCGGCAGCCTCGGGTCGTGACGACACTTCATGGGACGGACACCACGTTGTTGGGGCATGATCCCGGCTATGGTCCGGCCATCCGCCACGCGCTGGCCTGTTCGGACGCGGTGACGACGGTGTCGCACCATCTGAGGGAAGAGACACAGCGCGTGCTGGGTTTCCACGGCGCCATGGAAGTCATCCACAATTTCCATGAGCCCCGGCAGCCCCGCCGCTCAAGGGACGAGGTCCGACGGGAGCTCGGTGTGGAAGACGAAGTGGTGGTGTTTCATTCGTCGAATCTTCGGCCGCTGAAGCGCATTGGTTTGTTGCTCGAGACGGTTTCACGAATTCAGCCACGCGAGTCATTTAAATTGGTGGTTCTGGCGGGAGGCAGCTTCGCTCCTTTCCTTTCTGATTTGGCGCGTTTGGGCCTTGAGAATCGCGTCATCGTGCGCGAGAACGTGCATGACATCGAAGACTACCTCCTGGGCGTGGATCTGGGGTTGTTCACCTCCGAATTGGAAAGTTTCTGCCTTGGTATTCTCGAGGGCATGTGTTTTGGGTGTCCGAGTGTCTCGACGCGAGTCGGGGGTATTCCTGAAGTGGTAGCGGATGGTGTGACGGGGGTATTGGTGCCCTCTAGCGATCCCGAGGTGATCGCCAGTGCCGTAATGGAATTGATCCGCGATCCCGCGCGTCGAGCTGCTTTGGGATTAGCCGCGCGGCGGCGGGCTCGCGAGTGCTTCTCCGCGGAGACCATCGTGCCGCGCTACGAAGCGCTTTACCGGGCGGCGTGTGGCAGGCCACCTCGAGGGATGTGAACAGCAGGCACGGACCCTAAGGGCTCGAGAGGCCTCCGCGTTCAGGTATCGGACCGTCTAATTCGTGGCGGCGGCGCCCCCTTGATCGGGGATCAGCCACGGTGTTCCGGCCCAGTACCATTGGGAGGAACGCATCGCTTCCACGTGGGAATCGGCGAAGAGAACATTGCTGCGGGCGTTGTGGCGGAGGTGGGGGCCGCCCCAATTCGGGTCTCCAGCGGAGGTCACGCATCCGGAGCATGGGGCATCGTTGGCTGGGTCGTGGACGATCCAGCAGCCCGCCTTTTCGACGCTGGCGGTCGTGACCGATTTGAAAGGGTCCTTCGTGTTGATGGGGCGGCTGCCGCCGTCGGTGAGATGAACTGTGGAAGCCGGGTTGCGAATCGAGGTGTCTTTGGTTTGCGGCCAGTCTTTGATGTCCCAGGTGCCGGGCCAGTCGCAGCCGCCGAGCCGGAAGTTCATGGCGTAGTTCGACACGGCTTTGTCTTGCTGATCGCTTGGATAATTATTGACCACTTCCTTGAATTTTTTGGTGCGAGTGGGGCACAGCAGGAGATTGGTGGTTTGGGTGTAAGGCTGGATGAAATTGAACCACGCCTTCCGGAGTACATTGGCGCCGCGGACTTGGAACGTGTGCGGAAACTTTCCTTCATTATCGTCGGCGTAAAGTTTCGTGGCGATGCCCATTTGCTTGAGGCTGCTGATGCAACTGACGCTCTTGGCCTTCGCCTTGGCTTTGGAAAGGGCGGGCAGAAGCATGCCCGCAAGGATGGCGATGATGGCAATGACGACCAACAGTTCGATCAGCGTGAATCCTCCAGCGCTCGGGTCCAGCGCGCGCCTGAAAAAAGTGGGGCGCTTCGAGGTGGGGGAAGGCGCCGCTGAACCCAGGTTTTTCGGAGGATAAGAAATGGCTTGGAAGAGCATCGGGGCTGGAGTTGACTAGTTGCTGATTTCTTATCCAATCGCGTGGAGACTGTGAAGCAAATTCGTCCCCCGGGGACAGAGGGGGAGATCGACTGTCCGCCCAAGGCCCGGCAGCTCCGGTTGCTGGCGGTCGCCAAACCCTTGACGGAGCGGTTGGGCCGGGACTTTTTCTTGGGAGTTCCGCGGGTGCCTGGTGTGTACTTCATGTATGACGAGGCAGACACGTTGTTGTATGTGGGGCAATCGGGGGATTTGCGCGGCCGGCTTAACAGCTATCGACAAGCGCACCCCGACCGGGATTCGCGGAAGACCATGCGATTGGTCCACCAGGTGGCTCGGATCGAGTGGCGCTCCTGCGACAGTCCGGTGGCGGCGGTGCTGCTTGAGAATGAGCTGCTCCGCAACCTGCGACCGCCATTCAATCGGTCGAACACGTGGCCGCGGGCTTGTTTGTACATGGGAGTTCGGGCTGAAACGGAGCCGCCGGACCGGGGGCTGGTTCTGCGAGCCAGCCGTGGTCGGGAAACTGGGTTTGCGTGGTTTGGAGCCTTCAAGCCCGCGTGTCTCGGCGCCCATGCGGCGCTGGCCAGAAGTTTGTTTGTGGCGCTCCGGCGGCCGAGTTCGGTGTTTGATTTGCCTCTCGGTTTTGGCTGCGGGCGAGTGCCGAGGGAAGTGTTTATTTTGACGGAGGGCGGCGGCGCCGAGGAACCATTTTTTGAGCTTTTGCGTGAGTATTTGTCGGGTCGCGGCGCACAATTCATCGATGCCGTGGAAGAGAGCTTGCAAGCTTGGGGGCGGACTTCGGCGTCGGCACGGCGCCTAGTGGAAGCCGATCTGGAAACGCTGAAGCGGTTTTTCCGATCCGGCCCGGCCCGGGTTCGGCGTTTCTTGGTGGCCCGACAGGATGGGACCGAATTGCTGAGCCCCGAGGAGTTGTTGGACTTTCTGGCCGTCGAAGGGCCTTTGAGCCGGGATTCGCGGGAGGAAGGGACAAGGCTTGGCAAAAGTTAAGGCACGGGGCAGTGTGGGGGAAAACACCTGGACATGAAACAGACGCCATCATCTATTTTCGAAATACCGACCCGGGCGGGGATGCAATCAGTTTGTCTTGCGCTTGCGGGGATTTGTCAAACATGGCTTTCTCCTGCTGACTTGTGCGCTGCGCCGGCGGCGGGGTTGACGGAGTCGCTCACTTTCTTCGCTGGTTTTGACAAGGGCGTGAACGCCACGTTCGCGCGCGGGGACGCTTTGATATACACTGCCAAGGACATCACGGCGCCCCGCGTCGGAACTCCCGGATTGCCGGCGGACGGTTCGGTTTCGATCGCGAAGGGAGAGGGGGTTCATGGGGATGCCTTAAGGTTCCACAAGAAGAGCCAGGCGATCGTTTTTTACAAGGCCGCTCAGAACATGGATTATCGCGCAAGCGGGTGGAACGGGACCGTCTCACTCTGGCTCAAGTTATCCCCGGACGAGGATCTTGAGCCCGGATACTGCGATCCGCTTCAGATCACGCCGAGGGACTGGAATGACGCCTGTTTTTTTGTGGATTTCAGCAAGGATGAAAAGCCGCGGCATTTCCGGTTGGGCGTGTTCTCGGACAGCAAGTCATGGAACCCGGAGGGGCTCAAGTGGGAAGCGTTTCCGGAGGCGCAGCGACCCATGGTGACCGTGACCCAGCCTCCGTTTCGCCGCGACCGTTGGACTCATGTGGCGTTCACTTTCGAGAATTTTAACACGGCGAAGAAGGATGCCTCGGCTTGGTTCTACTTGGATGGGAAGCTTCAAGGCGAACTCAAAGGGAAGAGCCAGACATTTACCTGGGACATCGATAAAACGCTCATCATGTTCGGAATTTACTACACGGGATTGTTCGACGAGCTCGCGGTGTTCAACCGTCGTTTGAGCGCCTCGGAAGTGGAGTCGATTCGAGGGCTTCGGCGCGGTGTGGGCGAGTTGCTGAAAAAGGCTGATTAAGCTGGTTTCGAGGTTTGGAAACTGCCGGAGCCTCAGCGTTCTTGAGCGGCGAACGTGGCCACGATGGGGCGGTGGTCCGAGGCTAGGCCCCAATTAGGCATCGTCAGAATCCGCGTGCCTGCCTTTAGCCATTCCGCCGCCATGCCTCGGCTGACGAGGATGTAGTCGATGCGGCTGAAAGTGTCCTCCTTGGCGTAGAAATGTGTCCACGCGATGCGGCGCGGTTCGTAACGGGATTCAGGGTCGGCATAAGAATCTCCATTCATTTCCGAGGGTCGGATGTCGGTGAGTGAGGTTTTTCCTTTGCCGATCAGGGCTTTGAGTGGCCGTGAATCGGGGGTGTCGTTGAAGTCGCCTAGGACCACGAGGTTGGCGCGCGGGTTGGAGGCGAGGCGAGCCTCGATGAAGGAGCGGAGTTTGAGGGCCTCCTGTTCCCTCCATTCTGATTCGTCGGCCTGAAAGGCGGCTCGGCGTGACTTCAAATGGGCCGTTATCAGGGTGATTTCGTAGCTTGGATTGACGCGGATATCGACTTCGGCGAAACCGCGGCTGACGTGGAGCCGGCGGCCGTTCAGGAGGAAGCTTTCGTTGGTGCGTGGGCGGCGGGCGGTGAAAGCAAAACGGCTGAGGACGCAGACGAAGATATTGGTGTCCCACCCCCGCACGAACTCCCGGTGGGGATAGTGGAGGCCTTCCGAGCGAAGAGAGTGTTGCAATTCATCAAGGGCTTCCAGGCTCCCCATTTCCTGGATCGCGAGGATGTCCGCGTTGAGCATTTTGATGGCTTCTCGAACCTTGTCCTTGGAGGGCTGGGATTTGGCGGCGCGGGTTCCTTTTGGCACGTCGAGGTAATTTTCCACGTTATAGGTAGCTACCGTGAAGGCCGGGACTTCAGCAGCCAGGGTAAACGGGATGGCAACTGTGGCCATCCAGAGGCACGCGGAGAATAAGGGGCGTAAAACTGGGAGTATAAACCACGGTTTGGCCGGGACGTTGCGCGCCAGGAGACGCGCGGCATCCTCGGTGCAGGCTGAGTGTGTCCTGAAGGCTTGGGTGGATTGAAAAGCGCTGGGCATGGCGGTCACTTTTTGAATCTGTCGGTTCGGATAACAATCTCCTTGGGGCTCCCTAGGCGGTCCCGGGGAATCCGATGTGGTGGATATAGGCCGGGAACAAATTTTTTGCAAATGCCATTTTCATTGGTAGGGTCCAAACGTGCCCTGCGGGTAAAGATTATATGACAGCATTAGCCATCTCGGAACTAGGTCCCAAGGAGGGATCTCGCGTCAAGCTCCACGACAAGCAGAGCGAACGGGATCACCGTGAGCTATCCATCGACAAGGTCGGTGTGCGAGGTGTGCGCTTTCCCATTCAGATACGAGACAAGGCCCGCGCGGTTCAGAACACGGTCGCGACGTTGAGCATGTTTGTGGATCTGCCCAAGGAGTTCAAGGGCACTCACATGAGCCGCTTTATCGAGGTTCTGAACGCGCACGGCAGCATGGTTCACGTGGAGAATATCACGGAAATCCTTCAGGCGATGCAGCAGAAGCTGAAGGCGCGGTCGGCCCACTTGGAGATGGAGTTCCCATTTTTTCTGACCAAGCGAGCTCCCGTTTCGGGGATGGAAAGCGTGATGGATTATGTGGCGCGATTTGACGCGTCGGCCTTCGGCGATGAGATTGATTTCCTGATGACGGTCAAGGTTGCGGTGACGACGTTATGCCCCTGTTCGAAGGCCATCAGCCGGTATGGCGCGCACAATCAGAGGGGGTTGGTCACGGTGCAGATTCGGTCCAGCGAAGCGATATGGATCGAGGACTTGGTCTCGTTGGTGGAGGCATCGGCGAGCAGCGAGTTGTATGCCTTGCTGAAAAGGAGGGACGAAAAGGCCGTCACCGAGCGGGCGTATGAGAATCCCGTCTTTGTCGAGGACTTGGTTCGGAACGTGGTGTTGCGATTGAAAGAGAATCCGTTGGTGACGTGGTATAAAGTCGAGGCGGAGAATCAGGAGAGCATCCACAATCACAACGCTTACGCTTGCATTGAAATGGGAGCTTGATTTGGCGGGGCCTCCGCCTGCGCGGAGTGGTCGGGAATGGATGGGTTGGGGCGAACCTGGATCGTGGCTTTGCGGCGGTCGTTTTAGTCAAAATACCACTTGCAACGGGTTTGGACGATGCCTATAGTTCGCGCTCTTTTGAAAGAAACGACTGGTATTGGTTATGCGACGTCCCAAAGGCATTAAGACCCGAAAAGCGGTGGCAAAGCGGTTCAAAATCACCGGCACCGGCAAAGTGTTGCGATCCCACGCCGGCAAGCGTCATCTGCTGGCCACCAAGAACGCGAAGCGCCGCCGCAGGTTGGGGAGCGTTAAAGTGGTCGACAGCACGGATGCCTATCGGATCACGCAGAACCTTCCGTTCAGCCATTGAGCCGGCCCGGCCAGGCAGCCGGGTGGCTGTTATCTTCGAGATGGACTGGCTGAAGCCTTTGGGTGTCAGAGTTGAGAAGATTTCGAATTAATTTTTTTGAGAGAGATTCACTATGCGAGTTACAAACGCTCCCGCTTCACGCAAACGCCGTCGTCGCACAATCAAAGCGGCCAAAGGTTTTCGGATGCGTCGCTCGAAGCTGTACCGTTATGCGGCGGACGCCTTGGACCATGGCCGACAGTACGCCTATCGTGATCGCAAGACCAAAAAGCGCAACTACCGGGCTTTGTGGCAAATTCGCATCAATGCGGCGGCCCGCGCGGCGGGGATGACCTACAGCCGGTTCATCGAGGGTTTGAAGGCCGCCCAGGTCGCACTTGACCGCAAGGTGGTGGCGGATATTGCCGCGACGGATGCAGCCGCGTTTGAGAACCTGATCAAGGTGGCCCGGGAGGCTCTCCTGGCCAAAGCCGCCAAAGCGTGATTGGGGAAGGCGGGGCCGGAGCCCCATCTCGTTGTCGGATGTTGCTTTTTGGATGATGGTGAATGGGAAATGATTTGTGCTTTCGGTGGACGCCGGTTGGCGGTTACGTTTTGCACCACACGGGCGCCTTCTGATTGAGGGCGCCCGTTTTGATTTGTGAGTCGGGGATTAGACGTTTCAGCGCCTTGTTCCCGCGCTTCGGTGTCGAGGCCAAAGAGTTCCAGCATCGTTCTCAGCCGTGATTCGTGTATTCGTGTAAAACATGTCACTGATCGATCAAATTGCTCCTGTTAAAGACTCGGCCATGGCGGATCTCGAGGAGGCGCGGGATTTGGCGGCGTTGGATCAGGCGAAGGGGCGGTATTTAGGGGCTGAGGGACGCTTCACTGCCCTGATGAAGCAGCTCGGCGCTTTGCCCAAGGAGGAGCGGCCTTTGGCGGGAAAGGCAATCAACGCGGCGAAGGTCGAGATCGAAGCCGCGGTGTTGGCGCGACGAACCCAATTGGAATTAGAGGCCTTGATGCCGGCGGAGCCCATCGACTTCACGTTGCCTGGCCGGCGTCGTTTTGTGGGCCGGCTGCATCCTCTGACACGGGTGACTGAGGACATCGTGCGCTGCTTCCGGAGGCTGGGCTTCGCGGTGGCGGACGGGCCGGAAGTCGAGGACGAATACCATTGTTTCGACGCGTTGAACACGCCGGCGGATCATCCGGCTCGCGATTCGCAGGACACGTTTTTTTTGGAGCCGAATTTGGGTGAGAGCATGCTCTTGCGAACGCACACGTCGTCGGTGCAGATCCGAGTGATGTCGAAGCAGCCGCCGCCGGTGCGGATCGTGGTTCCTGGACGGGTTTATCGGCGGGACAATGCCGATTCCACCCACAATCCGACCTTTCAGCAGATCGAGGGGTTGTATGTGGATAAAGGGGTGACAGTGGGCGATTTGAAGGGAACAGTGGAGACGGTCTTCAAGGAGCTCTTAGGGGACGAGGTCAGGCTTCGATTCAGGCCGCATTATTTTTCTTATACGGAGCCGAGCTTCGAGATTGATTTTAGCAGTTCCCTGACGAAGTCGATGGGGAAGGAGTGGCTGGAGATAGCGGGCTGCGGAATGGTGCATCCGTCAGTGTTTCAGGCCGTCGGTTACGATGCCGAGGAATGGAGCGGATGGGCATTTGGTTTTGGAATCGAACGTATCGCCATGATCCGTTACGGCATCCCTGACATCCGGCTTTTTTACGAGAACGACATCCGATTTTTGGCGCAGTTTTGAGGCGGAACCGGACTCGATGAAATGAATCGGTTTTCAGACCCATGAAGATCACCTACCACTGGTTGAAGCAGTATGTTGACTTTCCCTGGACGCCCGAGGAACTGGCCGAGAGATTGACGATGCTGGGCCTCGAGGTGGAGGGGATTGAACATCGATCCGGAGATTTTGAGGGCGTCGTGGTGGCGCAGGTCATCAGCCGGGACAAGCATCCCAACGCCGACAAACTGTCGGTATGCCGAGTCTACGATGGCGCGGGGGAGCGGCAGATTGTTTGTGGCGCCAACAATTTTCAGGCTGGGGACAAGGTGCCTTTGATCCTGCCCGGGGCGACCCTGCCGGCAAAGCCTGGAGAGGCCGGATTGCCGATCAAGGCGGGGAAAATCCGCGGGATCGAATCCAACGGGATGATGTGTTCGGCGGAGGAGTTGGGATTGCCGGTGAAAGTGCCTGACGGCTTGTTGATCCTCGAAGCGAACGCGACTGTGGGGCAGTCGCTGGCGGATTATTTGGGCCGTCGGGGCAGCGATGTGGTTTTTGATTTGGAAATCACGCCAAACCGGCCTGATCTGAACAGCCTGATCGGCATCGCTCGCGAGCTGGCGGCCCTGGCGGGAAAGCCTCTCCGAATTCCCTCCGTGGAGGTGGCTTCGGGCAAGCTTCAGGAGTTGGCGGCTTCGCCGGGAGCCGTTGCCGACTTTGTGAGCGTGAGGGTTGAAGCACAGGAGCTTTGCCCTCGTTATACGGCGCGGGTGATTCGCGGCGTCAAGGTGGGGCCCAGTCCCGATTGGCTCCGTTCCACGCTGGAGAAGGTGGGGCTCCGGAGCATCAACAACGTGGTGGATGTGACGAATTACGTCATGCTGGAGACAGGGCAGCCATTGCACGCGTTTGACGTGCGTTTGGTGTCGAAGGGAGCGACGGGAGTCCCAACCATCGTCGTGAGGGAGGCGGCGGATGGAGAGATTTTTCAGACTTTGGATGGGACATCGAGGACCTTGACGGCGGGGATGTTATTGATCGCGGATGAGCAGAAGGGGATCGCGTTGGCGGGGGTGATGGGCGGCAAGAACAGTGAGATCCAGCCGGACACGACGGACGTCCTTTTGGAGAGCGCGTGTTTTAAAGCCGCCAGTGTGCGAAGGACCAGCAAGGCGCTCGGTTTGCGAACCGATGCGAGTTATCGTTTTGAACGGGGATCGGACGTGGAGATTTGCGATTGGGCCAGCCAGCGCGCCGCCAAGCTGATTTTGGAGACTGCCGGGGGCGGCGTGGCGGAAGGGGTGGAGGACGTGTATTCCATGACGGGCATGGCGCCCACGATTCTGTTGCGGCACAACAAGGTGGGCCAGTTGCTGGGGGTTTCAATCCCGGAGTCGAGGCAAGTGTCCATTCTGGCGGGCTTGGGATTTGAGGTGGTGCCCGTCGAGGACCGGGCATCCGCTGGGTGCACGCTGCTGGGAGTTCCGAGCTTCCGCGTCGACGTCCACTGTGAAGCGGATTTGATAGAGGAAATAGCGCGGTTTCACGGGGTTGACAAGATCCCTTCGACTCCGCCCCGGGGTTTTGTGGGGTCCAATGAATTCGACAAACTGCACGACGCGCTGATGGAATCGCGCCTTCTGCTGAGTGCGGCGGGTTTGTGCGAGGCGCAGGGTCAGACGTTGATTGGGGATGAAGTCGCGAAACTAGCCGTGGGCGCCGAGAGCCTCATCAAGTTGGCGAACCCATTGAGCGCGGACATGAATGTGTTGCGTCCCAGTCTGTTGCCCGGTTTGCTGGAATGCCTTTCGCACAACATAAGCCGTAAGAACGGAGATCTTGGATTCTTCGAGATTGGCCGTGTGTTTCACCGGGTTGAGGGCAAGCAGGCCGAGGAACGCCGCGCCGCGATGGCTCTGACGGGAGCCCGCTCGCCTTCGTTCTGGGCGGGGAGCGATCGGGATTCCCGGTGCAGCATCTACGATTTGAAGGGAGTCTTGGAGGAGTTTCTAGACGCTATGGGAGTGAAGGGTGTGCTTTATTCTCGGAGGGTGGGTGAAACGGCTTTGTTTCTCGAATCGGCTGGGATCGCTGTAGGCGGCACATTGGAATTGGGGGAGATTGGCCTTGTTCATCCCGCACTGGCGAGGCGGCGCGGTTTGCGCGATCCGGTTTTGATGGCTGAATTAAATCTCGATTTGCTCCTCACGCTTCGCGGCGGGGCGAGACGCTTCAATGCGCTGCCCCAGTTTCCGAGCGTGCGCCGCGATGCCGCTCTCGTGGTCCTGGAGTCAGTGTCTCACGATGCGGTCCTGGAGGCGGTGCGCCAGGCAAAGCCGGCATTTCTGGATTCAATCGAACTTTTTGACGTGTTTCGAGGGAAAGGAGTCGGCGAAGGCTCGAAGAGCGTGGCCTATGCCTTCACGTATCGCCATCCGGAGAAAACGTTGACGGATTTTGAAGTGAACGGGTCGCATGAAAAATTGATGGCCCACCTGACCAAAACTCTTCCGGCGACCCTCCGCTGAGGAGTCGAGTTGGGCTCCGGGAGAGGATGTGCCTTGGAGGAGCCGTGTTGAATCGGGACCGGGTTGCTCGGGTTGAGGTTCTCCAACCGCGGTGCGCTGGCGGCGCTGATTGGATACTGTTGATGGGGAATCGGTGGAGTGTGGAAACGCGGGGTTAGTCCCTCATTTTTAACCGTTTTGCGAGTTGCGCCGCGGCGTTGAACGTGTTCATTTGGCGCCCTGCGATGAGTCGTTTGTTGTTCTCGAGCATGGTCATTTCCAGAAGCCCGCTTGACTCCCCTGCCCGGACTGATTGCCGATGGCGGCGGTCCGCGATTAGAATTGGACATGTTGGTCTTGGTGTGAAATTGCTGTGGTTGGTTTGGATCACTCTCGTGATTTGGGGAGGGATGGTTCAAGGAGCCTCGATTTGGGAGGAGAGGCCGGGTCATCAATTCATGGAAGTGATGCCGGTTTCCGGATCGCGCCTTGGTTTCACACGACTTCCGGGAGCTCAGACTGGGTTGACCTTCACCAATCATCTTGCCCAATCGCGCTATGTCACCAACCAGATCTTGCTGAATGGATCCGGAGTCGCTCTCGGAGATGTCGATGGGGACGGGTTGTGCGACATTTACTTTTGCGCCTTGGATGGCGCCAACGCGCTTTATCGAAACCTTGGTGGTTGGAAATTCGAGAACGCGACCTATCGCAGCGGGGTGGCCTGCGCCGGGACAAGTTCGACCGGCGCGGCCTTGGCGGATCTGGATGGGGATGGCGACCTCGATTTGGTGGTAAATTCCGTTGGGTCTGGAACCCGTGTTTTTCACAACGACGGGAAGGGAAAGTTCACGGAGTTTGTGGGGCCGGGCGGGCGGTTGAATTCCGGGCGGGGGGGCATGTCCCTGGCATTGGCTGATATCGACGGGGATGAAGACTTGGATCTCTACGTCACGAACTATCGCATCGAGACCATTCGCGACCAGCCTGGCTTGAAAATCCATGGCGAATTTGTCCAGGGCAGGCCGGTCGTGGCCCGGGTCGACGGCAAACCTGCTTCCGACCCCGCAGTGGCAGGGCGGTTCACGCTGGAGCCGAACGGAAAGATTCGAGAACACGGCGAAGTGGACGCGCTTTTCCTGAACGATGGGACCGGACGTTTTGTTTCCGTCCCGTTCACGGGCGGAGCATTTCTCGACGCCTCAGGGAAGCCGCTGACAACGCCTCCCCAGGATTGGGGGTTATCGGCAAGTTTCCGCGACATCAATGGCGATGGGAAACCCGACCTCTACGTTTGCAATGATTTTGAGTCCGAAGACCGGATCTGGATGAACAATGGCAAGGGCCGTTTCCGAGCCCTTCCGGCGTTCGCGCTGCGGCACACGAGCTTGTTTTCGATGGGGATCGACTTTGGAGATTTGAACCGTGATGGACTCGACGATTTTTTCGTGGCGGACATGATGAGCCGCTCCCACGAGAACCGGAACCTGCTGTTGGGGGATGTGACGAGATGGATGCCACGGGTGGGAGTGATGGACGATCGGCCCCAGTATTCGCATAACACGCTATTTCTGAACCGAGGGGGCGGCCGTTACACGGAAATAGCATTTTACGCTGGGTTGCAGGCGTCCGATTGGTCCTGGACACCTGTCCTGCTTGATGTGGATATGGATGGGTATGAGGATTTGCTGATCACGACAGGCCACGAATTGGAGATGATGAACGCCGATGTGATCCAGAAGGCGGAGGAGTTGAAATCCAAAAAAGCCATGTCCGGTCTGGAGTTGTTGGAGCTGAGGCTGTTGTTCCGGCGGTTTGCGTTGCCCCATGTGGCGTTCCGGAATCAATCCGGAGGGAGGTTCGAGGACAAGACAGCGGAGTGGGGTTTTGATGAGTCGGCCGTTTCTCACGGGATGGCGCTCGCGGATCTAGATAACGACGGGGACATGGATGTCGTGATCAACAATTTGAACGGGGAGGCCAGCGTGTATCGGAACGAGGCTTCCGGTGGGCGTGTCTCGATCCTTTTGAGAGGGGCGGGACGTAATTCGCAAGGCATCGGGGCCGTGGTGCGATTGTTCGGAGGAGCAGTTCCCATGCAGCAGCAGGAAATGATGTCCGGCGGACGGTACCTCTCATCGGACCAGGCAGCGCGGGTTTTTGCCTCTGGGGGCCATTTCGAGGGAATGAGGCTTGAAGTCGGGTGGCCTTCGGGAAGAAAGTCCGTGGTGTCGGATGTCCGCGCGAACCGCACTTACAGAATCTTCGAACCCATGACTGGGGAATCCCTTGGTCCGCGGGAAATCCCCGCGGTGTCGCCCTGGTTTGCCGATGTGAGCGGCAATTTGGGCCATCGGCATTTTGAGGAGGAGTTTGACGATTACAACCGGCAGCCCTTGCTTCCGCGAAAGTTCAGCCAGCTTGGCCCGGGCGTCTGTTGGACCGATGTCGATGACGACGGTTGGGACGACTTGGTCATCGGGTCGGGTAAAGGCGGGCAATTGGCGCTTTATCGCAATGACCGTAAAGGTGGATTTGAGCGGCATGCCGAGGCTCCCCTGATCAAGCATGTGGGGCGCGATCAAACAGCGGTGGTGGGTTTTGGAAAAAACCTCTTCGTTGGGCTTGCGAACTACGAGGATGGATCAACCAACGGCGGGCATCTCGGGGTTTATGACCTGGGCCGAAAGGCTTCTGGCGAGAGCGTGCTGGGGCCTCAGGCCAGCACGGGTCCCGTCTTGCTGGGAGATGTGGATGGCGACGGGGACCTAGACGTGTTCATCGGGGGACGGGTCATCGCGGGCCGGTATCCGGCGCCAGCCAGTTCATTGTGGCTTCGGAACGACAACGGGAGGCTAGTGGTCGCGCATCGATTCGAGGGATTGGGACTGGTGAGTGGCGCCGTCTTCACGGATCTTGACGGGGACGGATTTCCCGAACTGGTTTTGGCATTGGAGTGGGGGACTCCGCGCGTCTATTGGAACTTGGGAGGACGCTTTGAAGACCGCACCACGGAGATGGGTCTTGGGTCCTATTCCGGATGGTGGAATGGGGTCACTGCTGGCGATCTTGATGGGGACGGACGGATGGATTTTGCCTGCTCGAATTGGGGCCTCAACCACAGCCGTGCGACGCCGCGGAAGACGACACGCAAGGTCTACCACGGGGAATCAGAATCTTGGGGCGGGCATTCGTTCATCGAGACATTTGTGGATGGGGCCTCCGGCCGCGAGCTTCCCGAACCCACTCTCAAGGCGCTGCGCGCGGCGATGCCTATCGCGGTGGAACGGTTCCAAACTTTCGAGGCGTTCGCCAAGTCCAGCGCGTCTCAGATTTTTGGCGCCACTCTGGAGCACATGCCCCGGTTGGAAGCGCGGGAGTTCGCGTCGATGGTGTTCCTGAATCGAGGGGATCGCTTTGAGGCGGTTGAACTCCCGGTTGAAGCCCAGCTTTCCGCTGGATTCGGGCTGAGCGTCGCGGATTTTGACGGGGACGGGATCGAGGATATGTTCATGAGCCAGAATTGGTTCTGCGTGAGCCCGGAATCGACGCGCATGGATGGGGGCTTTGGTCTTGTTCTGAAAGGTTTGGGCGGTGGGCGTTTTCACCCCCTCAGCGTGGATCAGAGCGGGATTGAGGTGTTTGGGGAACAACGAGGCTGCGCCGTGGCCGACTACGATCGCGATGGCCGCCCAGACCTCGTGGTCTCGCAAAATGGCGCGGCTACCAAACTCTTCAGCAACATTCGAGGAAAACCAGGATTGCGGGTCCGGTTCAAAGGTCCTGCTTCCAATCCGTTTGGATTCGGCGTGCGGCTGGTGCTTGAGTCCGATGGAAAAAAATTGCCGGCGAGGGAGATTCACGGTGGTTCCGGCTATTGGTCCCAAGACAGCGCGGCGCAAGTGCTGGCCGTGTCGGAGCATCCTTCGAAGCTGTACTTCACCGTCCCCGGGGGGGCGAGGCGCGCCGCGGAAGTGCCGGCGGGGGCTCGCGAGGTGGAGGTAGGTTTTAACGGCGACGTGAAAGTGATCCGGTGAATAGGGGACGTTCCATCTTCGGTTGGGGAGCGCTTGCGGCTTTGGTGTGGAGTTTGACCCAGACGGGATTGGCGGGGGACGGGTTTTTGTGGGTCCGAGGGGATGGGTATCGTGCTGCCTCCTTGCCGGGCTCCGAAACCGGCCGCGTGGGATTTCTATCCCTCACGGCGTCCCATATTGGCATCGGGTTCACCAACAAACTGGACGATCGGCGTTCGACGTTAAACCGGAATCTTTTGAGCGGGTCCGGAGTGGCTCTCGGTGATGTGGACGGAGATGGTTGGTGCGATCTCTATTTCTGCGGTCTGGATGCTCCGAACCGGTTGTACCGGAACCTGGGCGCCTGGCGTTTCGAGGATGTGACGGAAGCTTCAGGCCTCGGATTCGCGGCCCAAGATTCGACCGGGGCCGCCTTCGCGGATGTGGATGGAGATGGAACTCTGGATCTGCTGGTCAATGGGCTCGGTCACGGGACGCGGCTTTTCCTCAACGACGGCAGGGGGCGATTTCGGGAGGCCACCGCCCAGAGAGGACTTTCGTCGAAGGGCGGCGCCACGTCGTTGGCCTTGGCCGACATCGAAGGTGATGGAGATTTGGATTTGTACATCGCGAACTTTCGGCCCACGACGATCAAGGACGAACTGACCACGAAGTTTCAAATCCAAACTCGAGGGGGGCGGCAAGTGGTGGCCGCGGTGAATGGACATCCGACAACGCTTCCAGAATACACGAACCGGTTTGAGTTTACTCCGTCCGGCGAGGTGCTTGAGTTTGGAGAACCGGATTTCTTGTACATCAACGATGGAAAAGGATATTTTTCAGTGGCCTCGTTCACGGACGGGCGATTTTCCGACGAGGAAGGCAGGGCGCTGACGGAGCCGCCCCGGGATTGGGGATTGGCCGTGCAGTTCCATGATTTCACTGGCGATGGGGCTCCGGACATTTACGTTTGCAACGATCTGTTTACCCCCGACCGCATTTGGGTGAACGACGGCAAGGGCCGCTTCAGCGCTCTCCCGCGGCTTGCGTTGCGCAACACGTCGACGTTCTCGATGGGGGTGGATTTTGGGGATCTGAACAGGGATGGGTTCGTGGACTTTTTCGTCGTGGACATGCTTAGCCGCAGCCAGGCACGACGTCAGATCCAGATGGCGGACGCGAGCGCCACGATGTGGCCGATTGGGTTGATTGACAACAGACCTCAGTTTTCTCGGAACACGCTTCAGATAGGCAGAGGAGATGCCACATTTGCGGAGATCGCCTATTATGCCGGGGTGGAGGCTTCCGAATGGTCTTGGGGGCCCATATTCCTGGACGTCGATCTGGACGGCTTTGAAGACATCCTGGTAACCAACGGACAGCTGCGAGATTTTCAAAATGGCGATGTTGCTGAGAGGATCGAGGCGGCCAAGGCTTCAAAGCATCTCAGCAACCTGGATCTGCTGCAATTGATGAAATCGTTTCCCGGATTGCGCACGCCGAACCTGATTTTTCGGAACAAAGGGGATCTCACTTTCGAGGAGATATCGGATCGATGGGGATTTGCCACACCCGGTATTTCACAGGGCATGGCGGTGGGGGATCTGGACAACGACGGGGATCTGGATGTGGTCACGAATAATTTGAAGGACGCGCCTGGCGTTTACCGGAATGAGACCTCCGCCCCCCGAGTCGCGGTTCGCCTTCGAGGCCGTGCGCCCAACACTGCGGGGGTTGGAGGGGTCATACGGGTCACTGGCGGGCGTGTGGGGCAATCTCAAGAAATGATCGCTGGCGGCCGTTACCTTTCGGGGGATCAAGCCATCAGGACATTCGCGGCTTGGAGCTTGACGAACCGTTTCGACATCGAAGTCACCTGGCGTTCGGGTCGTTGCTCCACGGTTCGGGGCGCCGTTGGGGGGATGCTCTACGAAATCGAGGAACCGGTCGGCGCCGCCTCGGCACCGGAGCCTCAGCAACGTGATGGGACGGAAGGGAAGCCAATTCCCCTGTTCCAGGATGTCAGCGACTTGATTCGGCATCGGCATCACGAGACCGCGTTCGACGATTTTGCGGGGCAGCCGTTGGCGCCCAACCGGCTGAGCCAGTTGGGGCCGGGAGTTTGCTGGCACGACTTGGACCAAGATGGATTCGTTGATCTTGCCGTGGGCAGCGGCCGTGGGGGCGCGATGGGAGTGTTTCGCAACACTGGGACGGGCACGTTCTCGCGATGGGAAGGCGCTCCATTGCATCGGCTGCCGGGTCGAGACCAGACTTCAGTGCTGGGTTTTGGAACGTTGTTGCTCGTCGGGCTATCGAATTACGAGGATGGAGCGACGAACGGGGGGTATGTGGCGGTTTATGATTTCAACCGAAAAGTGTCGGGTGAAAGCATTTTGGGGCCCCAGTTCAGCGCTGGCCCTTTGGTGATGGCGGACGTCGATTCTGATGGAGATTTGGATTTGTTCGTCGGTGGACGCGTCATTCCGGGGCGGTATCCCGAAGCCACATCGTCGCTTTTGATGCGAAACGATGGCGGCCGATTCAGCGTGATGCAGCATTGGGATAAGTTGGGGCTCGTCAGCGGGGCTGTTTTCAGCGATCTGAACGCGGACGGAGTTCCCGAGCTCATCATGGCCGTCGAATGGGGGCCGGTGCGGGTGTTCCAGCGCGGAAGAGCTTCCGCGTCTCCTGAATTTTTTGAGGAGATCACTGAAAAGCTTGGTTTGGCGAGTTTCACGGGTTGGTGGAATGGGGTTACGACAGGGGATTTCGATGGAGATGGGCGCTTGGACATTGCCGCATCGAATTGGGGATTGAACACGAAGTATCGGGCGAGCGCCGCGCATCCAAGGCTGATGTACTATGGAGATTTCACAGGAACAGGAAGGATGGACGCGGTCGAAGGCGCTTTTGACCGGGAATTGGGCAAGGAAGTACCGGAGCGCGGGCTTCGGAACTTCTCGACCGTGATGCCGTGGATTCGCCAGCGTTTTCCGACTCATGAATCTTTTGCGCAAGCGAGTCTTTCGGAGATATTTCAAGATCGGCTGAAGTCGGCGCGGCGACTCGAGGCGGCCACTTTGGAATCGATGGTTTTTATGAACAGGGGCGGTCGTTTCGAAGCGCGGGCGCTGCCGCGCGAGGCGCAATGGGCGCCAGCGTTTGCGGTCGTGGCGGGGGATTGCGATGGGGATGGTTTGGAGGACTTGTTTGTTAGCCAGAATTTTTTTGCGGCGCAGCCCATGACGTCTCGGAGCGATGCGGGCCGAGGGCTGTGGCTTCGTGGGGACGGGAAGGGCGGATTCATCCCTATGCCTGGCCAAATAAGCGGTGTGACGGTTTACGGGGAGCAACGGGGGGCGGCGGTGGCAGACTATGACGGCGACGGGAGGCTTGATTTGGCGGTGACACAGAACGGGGCCGACACTCATTTGTATCGCAACCAGGGCGCGAAGCGGGGGATGCGGGTGCGTTTGCGGGCGGGCGCCGATAATCCGTCCGGGGTGGGGGCGGCGGTGAGGATGGTTTTTGGGGAAATGCAGGGACCGGTGAAAGAAGTGCGTTGTGGCGCCGGTTACTGGTCGCAGGATTCTGCCGTTTTGGTGTTTGGAATGCCGCGTGAGGCATCGGCGGTGTGGGTGCGATGGCCGGGTGGGGCGGAGGCTACGTACGCCGCGCCGCCGGGAGCGTTGGACATCCGGATCAGCATTGACGGTCGGGTTGAGAAAATGCCCTAGCTGGAATGCTGAAGATGAAGGGGCTTCGATTGGGAGTGATCGATCGCCCGGTTTGAACACCGTTGTGGGCCAGATCCTCGCACGAATAGATGGATGTGTTTGGTGGCTGGTGCCATGATCGAATACTTACACGCCGAATTCAATCATTGCCTTAGTTGCTCGTTTGAGGCACCCTAAATCAAGTGTTTCGGTTTGGCGTAGACCTTTGTCATGAGAGATCCGGTCTGAAGGCATTCACGAAATTGTCACAAGTCCGCCATGTCCCGGAAAGTTTTCTTTTGCATCTATTGGGGTGTTGATACTTAACAGACACATTGGCTATGCAACTCTATGGAACACCGAGATACTGTCGAGCGGCCTTCTCCAGGATCGCTGGCGGCCGTTCGTTTACGGCATTCACTCTCATTGAGCTTTTGGTGGTCATCGCCATCATCGCCATTTTGGCGGGAATGCTGCTTCCTGCTTTGAGCAAGGCGAAAGAGCAGGGAAAGAAGGCGCGGTGCATCGGCAACCTGAAGCAGATAGGTTTGGCCTCAAGCATGTATGCGGATGATAACAACAATACTTACTTCCATGTTGGGCCCGGGGATCTTCCGAACGATGGGCAGTGGACATTGAATCCGAGGTCTACCGCGATCCTTCCCGCCAACCACAGTCTGGCTTATTGGGCGATCGGCTACTGGAGCTATTATAGCGGTGCCAAGGAAGTGTTCGGTTGTCCCAGTGCGAAAACCGTGGATGAATGGCATGACGACAACCGGTATTACGCGAAGTCGTTTTGGAAGGACTCAACCTATGGGATGCACCAATACTTGCTCAAGCCCTATAATACCAAAACCATGGGGACGACTGGTCCATTGAAGGTGAGCAGTTACCAGAGTCCGCAGACCACTATTTTCTGCCAGGACGCGGCTGAGCAGAAGATGGAAGGACCCGAGGACAGCATCGGTGGATTTCCTGGCGCCACGCAAGTGTTGACGCAATGGATCGGCACTCCTCCAGGCAGGGGTGGGCTGGGTGTATCTTTATATAACGGTTACAGATTTGAATGGGAATGGTGGCGGCACAGCAAGGTGTGCAATACTTTGTGGGTGCCTGGGAACGTGTCTGGATTGAAATTCAAGGATTACAAAGGGGTGGACTATCGGTACTACACTGGAGAAGAACCGCTCGAGCAACCGCGTTTTTGATCGATCCTTCGCATCGGCAAGGCGGTTGAGTCCAAGTATGAGAGGCTTTCGAAAGCACGCAGTTTTTTTTGTTTTTCTGTGCGCGTCCTTCGGCGTGACAGGATGCCGCAAGGAAGAGACACCTCCGGCGCCGTTGGCCGTGGAACAAGCCCCGGCGACACTTGAAGGCGCGTTCAAGCCAAAGGCTGATGAGCCGAAAATCGATCCTCAGATTCGTTCCCTGGTTGATGACGCGGTGATCGCGTTGACCAGCAAAAATTATGGACGGGCTCTTTTTATTCTGCAGAGCCTTTCTGGACGGTCGGATTTGACCGCGGAGCAGAGAGAGTTTGTCACACGTTCCATGCTGTCTGCCAACAAAGCGTTGGAAGAGCAAGCCAACAATGGAAATGTGGCTGCCCAGGAAGCGCTCGAACTTCGGCGCCGGACGAAATGAAACGCCATCTGCTTAATCGATTTGCCGTTCATTTAGGCAAAGCTCCGAGGTTGAGTTGCCGCTACCTACCGCTCTCAGGATTCGCGTCGGTGGCGGATCTCCCCTTTCAGCCACGCGAAGTTCTGGATGATCGCTTCTAAGCCGTGACTATGCACTACTCGGCAGGGTTGAGGGGCCGCGCGGAGGTGATTCTGTTGAGCCCAATTGAAGATTTACCGAGTTTTCACCTGCCACGGGCTCGTGAGAGAAACGAGAGGAAGCGAAATGACTCGTCGTGCTGTGCCATCCAGGCTGAGCGGCAGCGCAGCCCTGTCTTTTTCGCTGAGTTGTCACGTCTCAGGCGCCCCAAACAGATTTCCAACCCTAGATTCAGAAACATCGAAACATAATCCTAAACAAGCATGAAACTCAAACCTCAACTGATACTAGCCGCCTGGGCTTTGTTAACACCAGCGGCCGCGCTCCTAGGGCAGGTGCAGATCACCCTGCCGGTGCCAATCCACTTGGAGACATTCGATTCCGTGGAAGAAGGCAAGCTGCCTCCCGGATGGTCGGTCGTGAACTTTACCGATGAAGTGACTCCAGGTGAGGATCTCGACGATCCAAAATCAGATTCCTACAAGAATTGGGTGGTGATTTCCAAAGAGCGGGTGCTCTCGAATGCCTGGGAAGGGCCGAGGCGATTGTCCATCGCTCCAAGCCAGTTCGTGAACGGCGTGCTCGTCACCAACATCATGGAAGGCAGGTTCATTTATGCCGAATCAGACGTTAGAGGAGGCAGTCAGGTGCAATATCTGTTTTCGCCCGATTTCGATCTCACCGGCAAGAGCAGCATCTTTTTGTCCTTCCACAGCATGTACGAACAAAACCAGGATAGCATTGGCTCGGTGGAGTACTCCGTCGACCAAGGCAACACATGGTTGCCGATCATTTACATGATTGATGGGCCCGACATCAAGCGCGCTGCGGACGGCAGCGTGGACGGCTACGAGACGCTTAACGCGATCAACGCCGACACGGCGGCCTTGATCGACCCCGTCACGGGCGAGGATGTGGGACGCCGCTACGGCGCGTTTATCGGTGTGAGCTCAAATCGCTGGTCCACCCTGGGATCGTTCATCAGCGCGCGGGTCAACGACGATTCCGTCGAGTCCAAGCGCATCGAGCTCTTCAAGCTGGACAAGGCCGACAACCAGTCGAAAGTGCGGATTCGATTCGCCCAAGCCGGCACGGGTAGCTGGTACTTTGGGGTCGACAATTTCGGGCTCTATTCCATTGTTCAGACTAAGGCTGGCCGGCCCACGGTCAAGGTCCCAGCCGAAGTCAGTTTTTTCGATGCCACCACTTTCACCGGATCGGCATTTGTTCCCGCCACGCCTGGCCAGACGCACGGCCTAAGTGTTTGGCAAATCTCGGATTCCCCCGCGTTTGGCGTCGATAAAGGTCTTGCCAACGTTTCCGAGACCTACTCATCCAGCAAAAATCTGACCTCCCTCAGTGTGCTGTTGGGCCGTGTAGTTCCCGGGCAGACCTATTACGTCTCGGTCCAATACAAAGATGCGAGCGGCGCGGGCAGCGATTTTTCAGAGCCCGTCGCGTTCAAAGTGACAGGCACTTTTCCGTCGCCATTGTTCTCGGAGACTTTTGAATCCACAGCTCCTGGGGAAGTGCCAACCGGATGGACGGCGACGCATCAGACCGATGGTGAAACCGGCGCCTTTGATCCGGCCGATTTTCGCTCGGACAACTACTTGAATTGGACGGTGGTTCCTTTCGACGTTCTGACGACATTTGGCGGGGATAGAGTGAACAATACCACCGTGGTGAATGGGAAGAGCCTCTATGCGGTTTCAGACGGGCGCACGGGGAATCAGATTCAGATCATCACCACTCCCGACTTAAATCTCGCCGGGAAGAACAACATCTGGCTTTCTTACAAAAGCAATTACAAGCAGAATCAGGACAGCTTCGGAGGCGTGGAATATAGCGTGGACGGAGGCGTTACATGGTTGCCAGTAATCTACATGATCGACACGCCGGACATCTCCATCGGGGCTGACGGTTCGATCGACGCGGCGAAAACTTTGACCACTACGGCCGGGGACATCGCCAAGGTGATCGACTCAGCCACGAGCGAACGGGTCGCGGCTGGGTCGTACGGTGATTTTATCCTGGCCAAACCGCTGGCGTCGCTGGGCGCTTTTATTAGCGGACGTTTGAATGACAACGACAACGAGTCCAAGCGCATAGAGCGTTTCCGGCTCACGGCTGCGGACAATCAGGCCAAAGTGCGCCTTCGTTTCGTGCAGGCCGGTACCGATAGTTGGTTTTGGGGCATTGATGATGTCGGCCTGTATAGCATCGCGCCGTCGACGCCTGCCAAGACCGAGCCTGACGCGCCGACAATCAGTTTGCCTGCGTCCCTGTCGTTTCTGGATAAGAATCTGACATTCACGGGGTCCGCGTTCTCCGGGATTCTTCCGGCCGATGCGAATGCGCAAACGATCCTTCAGATTTCGGCGGCGGCCGATATCAATCCCACCAACGGCTTTAGCGCGGTGCTCGTGGTGGTGACCAACAGCGCGGGCGCCACGGCGATTTCGGCTTCCGCCGAACGCCTGTTCCCGGGGCAAACGTATCATGTTGCCATGCAGTATAAGGACAAGAACGGAGTGACATCGCGATTCTCAACACCTGTTTCCTTCACGGTCGCGGCATTGGGCGCGCCGATCTATTTTGAGGATTTTGAATCGACATCCGACTTCGGAGTGCCCGCGGGTTGGACATTATCCAACCAAACGGACACGGTCACCGCCGGGCTGGATCCCGCGAATCCCAAATCGGATAGTTACAAGGACTGGATCGTCGTGCCTTTCTCCACATTGACCGCTCTTGGCGGTGGGAGGGCGGATTTCCCGAGCGTGGTCTCGGGGAAGAGTTTGTACAGCGAGTCCGATAACCGAGGTGGGAATCAGATTCAGGTAGCCTTGAGTCCGGTTTACGATCTGCGAGGCCGGAGCGACGTCTCAATCGCGTTCAAGAGCAATTATGTGCAGAACCAGGATAGCATCGGAGTTTTGGAATACACGGTTGACGGACGCGCGACCTGGCTTCCGTTAAGCTATTTGGTGAACGACAAACCCAGCAACACGGACGTTGTTCGCGTCGCCGGAGTGATTGATCCAGTGGCGACTTTGAACACCACCGCTGGGGATATTGCCAAGTCGATAGATCCGGCAACTGGATCACGGGTCGCGGCCGGCAAGTATGCGGACTTCATTTTGGCAAGTCCCATTTCTGCCCTCGGGCCGTTCATCAGTGGACGCATCGACGATGACAAAACCGAATCACGGCGTTACGAGAGGTTCAGCCTTCCGGCTGCCGCCAATCAAGCGGCGGTGCAATTCCGCTTTGTCCAAGCTGGCACAGGCAGTTGGTGGTGGGCCATTGATGACTTGGGCATCTACGGCTCTGGTGCGGCGTTGCCAAAGATTGCGTTTGCTCGGCAAGGCGGCAATATCGTCCTCACCTGGGGCGCTGGCGCGGTGCTTCAGAGCGCGCCCGCGGTCACTGGGCCATGGACAAACGTCGACGGTGCCAGCAGCGGTTTCAGCGCGCCTGTTTCGGATCAACAAAGATACTTCCGGTTGAACGTCGGGTTCTAGCATTTGGCCGGTACACGGGTCCCTGACCCTCGATTCCCGGGTTTGTCACAGCGGGTTCTGGGCGCGCCAGCCGATGGCGTCCCAGAACCTTTTTTTTTCGTGTCGCCTGTCGACACGGATTCCCTCAGTATCACGGGCATCATGATTCGATTCCTGTTGATCTTCAGTCCCCTCATAGCCTTGGCGGCGTGGTTCCTTAGCTCCGCTCAAGCCGCATCGACTGCCGAATGGAATCCCCTTTTCGATGGGAAGACCCTTAATGGCTGGGTGCAGCGAGGGGGCAAGGCAAAGTTTAGTGTTGCTCACGGGGAGATAGTCGGTTCGTCGGTCCCGGGCACTGGGAATTCGTTCTTATGCACGACCCGTGACTACACGAACTTTGTCCTGGAACTGGATTTTAAGACCGTTTCCGGATTGAACTCAGGGGTTCAAATACGAAGCCATGCCTTTGATGTCCCGACGGAGTTCGATCACAACGGCAAGGTGATCCGCATCCCGGCGGGGCGCGTGCACGGGTACCAAATAGAAATAGACCCTTCGGAGCGCGCCTGGAGTGGCGGCGTTTTTGAGGAAGGCCGCCGAGGCTGGCTGGGCAATCTCAAGACCAATGAAGCAGCTCGAGCGACTTACAGGTCGAACGACTGGAATCAGTTTCGGATCGAAGCCACTGCGGGAATGATCAAAACGTCGATAAACGGAGTGCCCGCGGTGGGATTGAAGGACGCGGTTACTCGTTCGGGCTTCGTTGGCTTACAGGTTCACGGGGTCGGCAACCGGACGAATGTGATGGAAGTTCGGTTCAGAAACATTCGCATTCAGGAGCTGCCGTGATGTCAGACCTCAGAATCTCTGAGGCAAGTTGTGAAAAAGAATTGAGTGTTCGTTTCCCGCAAAACAACGCCCTCTCCCCATCGGATGGGGCGAGGGAGCTGGTAGCAGTGAGGATTTCAACCTTAAGACGGCAGTTGAACCTCGTGGAGATTTGCTAAAGCCTGGATGAGAAAGATTTGACGAAGATCGAGGCGTATCCTTTATGGATCTGGTGAGTGATTCGGAAGAATTGTATCGCCAGGATCTTGCGAAGATTCGCCAGGGGCACCAGCCGTTTTAAGGTTCAAGGAAATGGAAAACGATTTGTTGGCAACGCGAGTTTGTCCGAGCGCATCCCGTCAGGTTCCTCGGGTATAATGCACTGGAGGTCAGGCGTCACCATTGGCTCGCATCGAATTCATTCGTCGGCCTGTTTGGCTCACCACGTTCGCGGAATCTTCGGCTTGGCCGATTCGTCTTTTTTGGACAAGGAGCGGCGACTGATCCCGGGGTTTCCCGTTTTCTTCCCGATCGCGGCTACCAGCCTTGCGCCAGGAGCCATTTCCGCACCGCATCAATCATGGCTTCGGTGTGCGGTTCGCCTGAGAACACGTGATTGCAACCTTGCAGCTCCAGAAAGGAGGCGTTCGGGCCAGCAGCGGCGACGATGTCATTCGAGTCCTGAATCGGCACGACGTCATCCTCTGTTCCGTGTATCAAGAACCAAGGGACTTTGATCAAGCCAGCTTTTGAAACCACGGTATCAATCGTGGACGCATCGTCCATATACTTTTTGGAGAGCGGACATTGCGGATCGTCCCACATGAAACCTTGACCGGGTTCCACGGCGCCGAATTCGCGCTGGGCGAAGGCACGCGTGTGGACCATGCCGGCGAGCGAAATAAGGAATCGGATCCGGGAGTCTTGGCTGGCTCGAAGCACTCCCACGGCGCCACCCATGCTGTGTCCGGCGTATCCCACTTCGTAATCTCGAAGGGCGTCAAGCACGGAGCCGAGGTCAGCCACTTCTTTTGAGATGATGGAGTCGACAAACCGCCCTTCCGAGGCTCCATTGCCGGAGAACGAAAAACGAAACGTCGCGATCCCAGCCGCGGCGAGTGACGTCGCGAGGGCCACGATGAATGGCCTGTCCTTATTGCCCGTCACTCCATGGCCGATGACCAGGAGCCTTTTGGCGCCGGATTTCCCCGCTTGAAACGTATAATCGATGCGCTCTCCTTGTGCGTTTCTTATGTCTCCGAACATACTGATTAATTTCCTCTTATTAGAATTTGCTTTGGATGTTACAGAGCCGGCGCGCCAGATGGAAGATTTCTGTTCTCGCGGCGCCTGGTGGGCGTCCATGATCGGTGTTCCGGTTCGGGATTGGAACACCTGAAAAAGAGTGAAAATTTGGTGTGACGCATGCTTGCTAGATTGTGGTAGGAGGCGCTGCTATCGTGGTGCCTGCGAATTTGATCGTGTGAGTGGCGCTGGGCAGGCGCCTCCTGCCTTTGTGCAACAATCGGAACTTACAAGCAACGAGTATGAGCGCTCACGAAGACGGTTCAAACAGGGCTAAGTGGTTGGTGGCTTGCCCGCGCTGCGGTTTTGGGAACTCGATTCGTGTCATGGTTTCGGCCATTCACGCCGCCCAGGAACAGGGGCTTCAAGCAGCCCATCTGTGGAGACGCGATTCACCGCTTGGTTGCACCCTGGTGTTTGAGGATGAAGTGACCGGATCTCGATCCTGTGATTTTGAATCTCTGTTCGAACCCATACCCGAACTCCCTCCTTATGATGATCGCGGGCAGACCGTTCGATTGCTCTACGAGGAGGGTACGGAGTACTGGCATCAGGGATTGAGAATTCTGGATGAAGTGGCGCATCCTTGCGCGGTCTTTCAGCACCATGGGCCGTTCACCGAGCAGCACCTCTCCGGCGTGGAGGCGTTGGTGGTTCTAACGAGTTTGAACTTCCCCATCAGGCCGGCGAAGAAGGTCGAACTCTATCAGCGTTACTTTTCGCCTCAGGGCCATTTCAAGCGAATCTTGGAAGAGCATGGCGATCTATTGGATGGCAGATGGCTGTGTATCCACCTGCGGACCCAAGTTCGGACGGCATTCTGCGTGCCTGAGTGGGATCTCGACGAGATGGTTCAAAAAGCCTTGGAGATTACCCGGGAGATCGAATTCGATCGAATGATAGTGTTTTCGGATTCCGAGGAGGCGCGCGGGGAATTTATTCGGCGATGTTCAAGCCAGGTTCCGGTGCGGGTCTTGAACTGGGGAAATCAAGGCATCTGGGAGACGATGTTCTTGGATTTTCTGGCGATCTCCAAAGCCACGCTCATTTTGAGCTCCGGGATCAGCTCATTTTCATACGAAGCTTCCCTATTCGGCGGAGGCATTCCGGTGTTTGATATGTGTCAGGGACTTCTTGTGCCCACTTAAGTGCAGAGGTTCAAAGTCTCAGGGCTGAGAATGTCTGGGGTCATTTGTGAAAAAGACTTAGACCTCAGAATTTCTGAGGCAATTTGTGATAAAGAATTGAGTGTTCGTTTCCCTCAAAGCAACGCCCTTTCCACGTGACTTCTCCCCATCGGATGGGGCGAAAGAGCTGGTTGCAGTGAGGATTTCAAGGAAATGGAAAGCGATTTGTTGGCAACGGATTCCCCCTTCCTTTCTGATCTCCGAGCCTCTTCAAGCCGTGCTTGGACCTGGGGGTGGCAAGGGTTTGCCGACGGCCTTCGCCAGGAGCGCTCCTTTGCAGCGCATCGCGTGAACGATCGCCGGATTCACGTCGAACGTTCTCAAGGTCAGATAATCGATGAACGGCCAGGGTTTTCCATCGGGGAAGCGGTTGTTGTAATGGCCCGTCCAGTCCGAGGCCCAAAGATCGGAGGTCTCGCGCAAGGTGTGCAAGTAGGGGTTGCCGCACAGCATGTGCGTCGCATAGGCGAGGGGCGCCTCTTCGGTGAACGTATAACCCGCCTTCTTGCAAAATCGCCAGAAATCCATCGCCAGGTTGCAGAAAGTGTCGATCACGTCGTGATGAACCACCCAGAATCCGGCATTGACGATGAAGATTTCTTTGCTGCGCACTCCCTTGAAACGCATCAACGTCGCGAAATTCTTCAAAGAACAGTCCCACCAGTCCTCACGCTTGTTTTCCGGGTTGCACACGTCGCTCTCCAGGCTCGAATGCACGGGTGAACCGTGCAGCACGCGCAGGGGATCCCCAGGATTGCGGACGAACCAAGTATCGGCGTCCAGCCAGATGAAGTAATCATAGTTCAACTTCTTCGCCTCCTTTTGAAGATATCTCAGTTTGAAGAGATAGTTTTTCTTCGATAAAGCCTTTAGTTGAACGAAGCCGCTAGGCGCGGCGGAAGGAGGGCTTCGCTCTGGGGCTTTACCTGGCTTTTCATAGCCTTCATTGACGATTTCCGATCAAAGTCAGAGGTCTGTGCGCTTGTGGGCGTTCCGGGCAAACAACCGTTCAC
>SXGS01165750.1_pt1 | contig 37055 bp, 34 predicted proteins | sample 3174681 | NCBI WGS metagenome assembly SXGS01 (sample SAMN11356861, study PRJNA531348) | freshwater metagenome | isolation source: freshwater sample F1-80 | place: China: Fuxian Lake, Yuxi | collected 2017-12-25
TCGGCATCGACAACATCGTTTTCATCGCCATTCTGGCGGGGAAACTGCCCCAGGAGAAGCAAGGCCTGGCGCGCCAGCTCGGACTTGGCCTGGCGATGTTCACGCGCATCCTGTTGCTGTTGGTTCTCGGCTGGATCATGGGGCTGACCGATGACATCTTCTCGATACCGAAGTTCTGGACCGCCGAGACAGGCGACGCGCACGGCGTCAGCGGACGCGATCTGATCTTGCTGATCGGCGGCCTGTTTCTGATCGGCAAAGCGACCTACGAGATCCACGACAAGCTCGAGGGCAAACACGACGCCAGCGGAGCGCCCACTTTTTCCTCGTTCACAGCCGTGATCGTGCAGATCGTCCTCATCGACATTGTTTTTTCTCTCGACTCGGTCATCACCGCCGTGGGCATGGTGACGGTGGATCGCCACGCCCAGTGGATTGGATTGACCATCATGATCGCGGCGGTCGTCATCGCCGTCGGCGTCATGCTGGTGTTCGCGGGGGTGATCGCGGGTTTCGTGGAGCGGCATCCGACCATGAAGATGCTGGCGCTGTCGTTCCTGCTCTTGATCGGCGTGACCCTGGTGACCGAGGGCTTCCATGTGCAGATTCCCAAGGGCTACGTCTACTTCGCGATGGCGTTTTCGCTGGGAGTCGAATTGGTCAACATGCGGGTGCGTAAGGTCACAACCCCGGTCGTGCTCCAGCAGAGCTACGTGGACGTGCCCGTGGGCGGCGAGAATCCGTTCACCGAGACCGCAACGGAAACACCAGCGCAGCCCTAGAGGATCGGGCAATCGTCGAGTCTCAGCCGGCCGACCGGCCGATTTGATACTGTCAGCTGGGTTTCGGGCCGATGGGTGAGTTCGCGCGGCTTCGGCTCGTAATCCACAAAGGTGATTGGCAGCTCCGTTCCCTCGGCATGCTCGGCGGCTACCGTGGCCGGGGTTTTCACCCGATTGACGCGATACATGCCCGACTTGACCTGCACCCACGTGCAATAGCTTCAAGAGGCAGCGCGGCATGTTACCTTCCCACATGGGGACAGTTTTGCCAGTGGTCGCTAGATTTTGGGCGGCAAGCGGTCCAAACGCTACTTCATCCCCTTAATCCAATCATGCACGAGCTTCACCGCCTGATCATCGACGACGCGCGAGCCGATGTGCGGCATGCGGCCCAGCGTCGTCATGTTCATGCGCTGCAGGAGGATCGATTGCTCCGGCTGGCCGGGGACCACGAGCTTGGCGTCCTTGATGTTGAAGCTGCCATGAGCCGGCGGGACGTTGACGATGCCCATGTCCTTGAGGTCGAGATCGACGAGCAGCTTGAACTCCGCGTTGCCGCCGCCCCATTTGACGTGGCAATGGCTGCAATTGGAGTGCAGATACGAGCGAGCGCGCACGTCAACGAGCAGCGATTTGTCGTTGAAGTCGGCGAGCTTGGCCAGCTTCGCGGGGGCGGCGGGCAGCTTCTTCGTGAACATGCCGATGTGTTCCAGCGTGGCGAGCTGGTTCGCGATCACGCCGTCGTAGTTGTGGTCTTTGTTCATTTGCATGGTGCTGACGCCGAGCGCAAACTTGGCGGCGTTCGTGTGGCAGAGCGTACACTCAGCCCGGCTCGGGAAGCGATAGTTTTGCTCGACGGTCTTGTCGCCGACCTTGATCTTGAGGAGGCGGTCGGCACCCTTTTCTTCGAGCAACTCGGCGTCGGTCTGCTCGTCGTTCCACACGTAGGTATAGCCGCGCCAATACTGGTCGCCGTACTCTTGATTGCCGGGGAATTGTTGGAAGTGGAGCAGGCGCGTTTCGAGGCGTTTGCGGCTTTTCGGATTGCCGCGTTCCATGTCCATCGAGAACGTTTTGACGAGCACGGTCCCGTCTGGAAAGCGCCAACCCGGAGGCGCGCCGGGGGACGGTTGCGGATAGGTGATTTCATCGAAGCCGATCTGGCCGTTGTTCGGAATGGCGAGGAAGCGTTCCTTCTCGGCGTGATCGCCCCAGAGCTGAGCATTGACGGAGTAAGGGATGACGCCGGGTGAGACCTTGTGATCCTTGGTCGAGGCAAAGATGCCGGTCTCGGAGAGTTTGCGCGGAAACGCCGCTTGCGTTTTCGCGACCGGTGCTTTCACGAGTTGATGGATTCCCCCGCCGGTGTAATCGACAAAGTAAAGTTCGCCGACCGCGTCCTCGGCAAAGGTAATGATGCGATAAGTGGTGCGGGCGAGCTCGCGATGGGCAAGAGCGCCTTGTGTTGCTTTGTTCCCAGCGACCTTGATTACCCCGTACTTGAACGTCCAGACGCGGCCGGTATCGAAATCGCCGTAGATGTAATGGCCTTGAAGTTCCTTGATTCGCTTGCCGTGATAGACAAACCCGCCAGTGATCGATCGAAAATCGGCATGCGAATGCTCCACGACCGGCTTGAGAATTCCCGTCGGCCCCATTTTACGGTCAGGGCGGAATGGATGCGTGCCTTCCATAACGGACCAGCCGTAGTTGCCGCCTTGCTTGATTTTGTAGATCATCTCCCACAGATCCTGGCCGACTTCACCGCCCCAGAGGTCGCCCTCCGTACGGTCGAAGCTGAAACGCCACAGTTGCCGCAGGCCGTAGGCATAAACTTCCGGGCGAGCACCCTTCGTGTTGACGAAAGGATTGGCCTTCGGAATGCCATACGCCTTGCCTGCCGGCGGGTTATCGACATCGATGCAGAGCAGCTTGGCGAAAATGCTGGAGAGGTCCTGGCCGATGTCGAGCGAATCTGCAATGCCGGAGCCGTCGCCGGTGACGATGTAGAGCATGCCGTCGGGGCCGAATTTCAGGCAGCCGCCGTTGTGGCCACCATTGGGCCATTCGAAGATGATCTTCTCCGACGCGCGATCGACGACGGGTGGCTCGCCCTTGACGGTGAAGCGCGACACGCGCGTCCCTTTCGGCAGACCTTCCTTGGACCCGTCGGGAATCCACGTCACGAAGATGAAGCCGTTGTCCTTAAACTTAGGATGAAACGTAAAGGCGTAGATCGTTTGCTTCTTGCCATTGGCGTCTTTCAACTCGAGAGCGAGATCGATCTTGTCCGCGTCCTTCTTGTTGACGAATGAAAAAAGCTTGCCCATGCGTTCCGCGATGAACAAACGATTGGTTCCCGGCGCGTAGGTCATGTCGAGCGGCTCGTCAAACTTAGGCAACTTAGGAAACGCCGGCTCGGTCCGGAAGGGCGGCGGCGGCTCGGGCGAACCTTTGACGTTCGAAGACGTCCACGGCACGCGCTTCTCCAGGCCGAACTGCTTCGGGACGCCTTTGTCTGGTTGCGCCGTTGAGGTGGCGAAATTGCTCAGGGTCAGACCGACGGCGATGAGAGCGGCAAACAGCAAACAGCGACGCATGATGGAATCCTCACGAATGAGCGACGGTGGTTTTCCATCATCAAATGGAGTTTCGACTTGAAATGCAAGCAAAAACTGGCTTTCGCGGGGAAACAACGTATTTCCGATGTTTCACTGCGAGCGCTAAACGACCAACGGCATCAATCCATGCCCACGACCGCGGACATCTTCGCCTTGGCCGCGGCGGCGATCAAGTCGGCACAGCGCTCCTCGCCGAACAGGCTCGTGTTCAGGATCATGTCGTAAACGTGCACGTCGTTCGGCTTGCGGTGGAAGTGCGTCGCCAAAAAGTCGGCCCGACGATGATCGCGTTTGCGCACCTCGGCAACGGCTTCCTCTTCGGTCAGCCGCAGCAGCTGACTAAGGTATGCGATGCGGTCCTCCTGAGGCGCGACCAGGCGGACGTGTAATGTCGAGCGGGCCGGCATGATGAAACCCGCACCGCGCCCCAGCACGATCACGTTCCCTTGCACACCCAGTGTAAGCACGAGGCGCGTCAAATCCCGCATCGACGGATTTTGGCTCAAATAGTGCCGCTCAAGCAATTGCTGCATCTGCTCGTCGATCCATGCAGCAGCCGCGGGAGTGAGTTTGTCCTTCAATTCCTGCCGCGCGGAGGCGTTCTGGGCGACGTATTCGAGCATCTCCTGGCTGTACACATCCCAACCAAGCTTCTCGCCCGCGCGCTTGGCGATCGTGGCGCCGCGCGCGCCAGCCTCGCGACTGAGCGCAATCGTCAAGCCGGCCGGCACGCCCGGCGCCGGTTCGTCCTGTGCCGCGCCACGAAAACCGTGCAGCGGCGACTCGCCTGCTTCGAGCACCGGACTCGGGAAATCGTCGGTGTAGCGTTCCGTCATGAGTGGAAATCCTTGCTAGCGAGCACGGGGATATTGAGAGAATACCTTGTTATTGACGACCCTTCAAAGGCAATTCGCGGGAAAGCATCGCTCTGGCTTCATTGATTCGACACATTACCCACTTATACGACGTATGCGCGGGCTGCCGCGTTTGGGGATTATGAGGTAAAGATGCGCCGAGAAAGCGTTTATTCCCAAACCGCGCGAGAATGCGATACTTCGTACAATGGCCCCGTAGTGCAAGCGTCTCGCTTGCACGAAATGGCGCAAGCGAGACGAGGAAGTTCATGAAAGCGATCGTCTTCGAGCGTTTCGGCGAACCGCGCGAGGTCTTGCAAGTTCGCGACGTGCCCATGCCGGAACCGACGGCTGGTGAAGTCCGCGTGCGCATGCGGCTCGCGCCGATCAATCCTTCAGACCTGATGACGGTGGGCGGCGTTTACGGTCGACTCCCCAACCTGCCCGCCACGCCTGGGTTTGAAGGGGTTGGGGTCATCGATGCGTCCAGCGGCGGCTGGCTTGCCAAGCTGCGCGGCTTGAAACCGGGGCGCCGCGTCGCCGTTCTCAACGGCCGAGGCGGCAACTGGCAAGAGTTCGTCACGCTCCCCGCCCGCCACGTTGTCCCCGTGCCCGACGATCTTCGCGACGAACAGGTCGCCACGTTCTTCGTCAATCCCGCCACCGCCATCGTCATGACCCAGTACGTCCTGCAAATGCGCCGCGCGTCCTGGCTCCTGCAAACCGGCGCGGGCAGCGCGCTGGGCCGCATGATCATTCGCCTCGGCAAACACTTTGGGTTTCGTACGATCAACCTTGTTCGCCGCAAGGAGCTTGCCAACGAACTGATGCAACTCGGCGCCGATGCCGTGCTGTCCACGCGCGAAGACAAAATCGTGGACCGCGTCGCCGAGATTACGAAGGGGGCGATGGTTCCCTGCGCACTCGACTGCATCGGCGGGCCGGGCGTCGTCGACGTGATTCAATCACTCGCGCCTCAGGGACGTTTGCTGGTCTACGGCACGCTCTCCGCCGAACCGACGCCGTTCGACACGCGCACGTTGATGGTCGGGCCACGCGCGATGGAAGGCTTCTGGCTTTCGGAGTGGGTCAAGCATCAGGGTACCCTGCGCATGCTGGGCCTATTTCGCCAGATAACGGCGCTGATGCGCGTGGGCGTTCTCACGACCCCGGTCGCCGCGACGTATGGCCTCGATCAGTTAGCGCAAGCGATCGAGCACGTTGAGCGATCGGCACGCGGCGGCAAGATTTTGCTGCGTCTTGGGTAACGGTGTCTTCGTCTAGCGTTCGCGTTGCGTTTGCAATGGCGCAGCGCCGCTGCAAACGCAACGCGAACGCTAAACGAAGACAGAGACGATCGGCCGGGAGTTCGATATATCACTGAGAGCACCCTTTGCAAACAAGCGAGACGAGAATGTCGACCGGGACCATGGCTGCTGAAGACAAAGAAACGCGGATCCGCCTCGTTTGGCCAACCGTCGCGCGGGTGCCCGCCGTCGCCGGCTTGGGCAAATTACTCACGAACACGATCGTTCTTGCTCCGCTCGGCTGGATCGTCATGGGCTTCTTCTATTTCAGCAAAGTGCTCCCCGTCATCGGCGTGCGCTATTTGCTCACCGACAAACGGATCAAGATTCTCAGGGGCTGGAAAGGAAACGCCAGCCAGGCGGTCCCTCTGGCGGACATCGACGACGTCAAACTCGACCCGGCGTCCATCGATCAGTTCTTCCGCTCCGCCGACCTGCAAATCATCACCGGCGGCAAGGTCGAGATGACCCTCACCGCCGTTCCCGACGCCGCGTCCTTCCGGCACACGATTCTCGATGCGCGCAATGCCTGGGCGCCTGGCAAGGTAAAAATGCTCCCTTTCATCTCCGCGGCGGCGACCAAATGACGTAAAAATCCGTGGCTCGTGACGACTCGGTTCCGGTTGTAGTCGCCACGGACTACGGACCTTCATCCTTGCATTCGCCCCCTGTAATCGGGTACAACAAGGGGCATGAGCGTCATCGTCATCCTGCGCGGTCCGGAGATGGGGAAGCATTATTCCCTCGTCAAGGACCGTGCCACGCTCGGACGCAATTCCGATTGCGACATCAGCCTTTCCGGAAATCAGATTAGCCGTCAGCACGCCCATCTCTATCTGCGCGATTTGCATATCCTGCTCGAAGACCTCGGTTCCAGCAACGGCACGTTCGTCAATGGCAAACGCCTGACGCCGCACGCGCCGACGCCGCTCGCCGAGAGCGACACATTCCAGATCGGCCCGTATCTGTTCGGCCTGCGCGCGGCGCCGACTTTGACCGAGCCGCAGGAGTCGTCACTGGTCGTCCGCGAGACCGTCAGCGCCACCAGCCTGCACGAATCGCTGTTCGCGCAAGGCCCGGCGGCGAAGCTTCAGGTTGTCCTCGAAATCGCCCAGCACCTGGCCCGCACCCTGGAAATTGATCCGCTCCTCGACAAGCTGCTCGAACATTTGATGAAACTCTTTCCGCAGGCAGATCGAATCTTGGTCGTGCTCTGCGAAGGGGACAAGCTGATCCTGCGTGCCCAGCGTGCGCGGCGCAACCAGGAGTTGTGCGGACGATCCTTCAGCCGAACCATCGTCAAACGCGCCCTCGACGAAGGCATCGGCCTGATCAGCGAGGATGTGCAGACGGACACGAAATACCAGCCCAGCCAGTCGATCACGTCGCTCGATCTGCACTCGATCGTCTGCGTGCCGTTGATCGCGCAAGACGGGCGCCGGTTAGGCGTGATCCAGGTCGATCGCTTTTGCAAGGGCTTCGGGTTCCGCGTAGACGATTTACACATGCTGACCGCGCTGGGGATGCAAGTTTCGGTCGTGCTCGAAAATGTCGCTCTGCACGCCGAGAAGTTGCGTGAGGAACGTCTGATGCAGGAGCTGGCCCTCGCCCACGACATCCAGGCAGGCTATTTGCCCGAGACCGTCGAAGGGTTTCCGGACGCTGATCTGGAGATCCACGGGCGCGTCTTCCCCGCCCGTCAAGTCGCCGGAGATTTCTACGATTTCGTGAAAACGCCGGCGGGGCGATTGGCGTTCTTCATCGGCGACGTGTCCGGCAAAGGCATGCCGGCGGCACTGTTCATGATCGCGGTGCGGACCTTGTGCCGGCACGTGGTTCGCGAGGTAGATCGGCCGGCTCAGCTCTTGACGAAGCTGAACGTCGAACTCGCCGACGACAATCCGACCTGCATGTTCGTCACGTTGGCGCACGGGCTTTACGATCCGGCCACGGGGCACGTGCTCCTGGCGTCGGCGGGCCATCCCGCGCCTCTGTTGCGCCGCGCCAACGGGACGATCGAAACCGTCGCGATGAAGGCCGGCCGGCTGCTCGGCTACTCGGGTGATCTGCTGCAATTTCCAGAGACGCATGTCGAATTGCATCCGGGCGATACGCTGTTCTTCTTTACCGACGGTCTGCTGGAAGCGTGTGCGGGCAAACGGCTCGACATGTTCGGCCTGGAGCGCATTCGCGATCTGTTGCGTCCACTCACGCCCGCCCGCGCGCTTGCGGATGGCGCTGCTGATGCCAAGAACGCGGTCGATCACTTCACCGGCGCCAAGGAACTGCAAGACGACCTGACGCTGCTTTTCTTGCGGCGAAGGCCCAATTCATAGACGCTTGCGGCGATGCCTATCGGCTTTTTCAGCTAACGATCGAGAACGCACAAAAGTTGATCAACATCGATCGGCCTGGTCAAATACGCGCCGGCGCCGATGGTGAGCAGACGGTCGATCTGCTGCGGCGTCGCGGCGGCGCTGATGACGATCACCTGAATATCGCGCAAATCGGGATCGGCGCGGAACCTCTGCAGGAGCGCGTTGCCGCTGGTGTCGGGCCAGTGCACGTCGAGCAGAATCAGGCGCTATACGAATACAGCCGCGCTAGCGCACGTAGCGATTGATGAGGTTCTCGAGCATCTCCTGACGTCCGGACACGTTGGCCGCCGCGTCCCCTTTGTCGAGCATGTACTTTTCCAGCTCTTCGAATTTCGCCTGCCCCGCTTCGATCTTGGCGCCGATGCCTGAGTCCCACGACGCATAACGCTGTTTGACGAAGTCCTTCAAGACGCCGTCTTTGCGAATGTGCGCTGCGATCTTCAGGCCCAGCGCGAAGGCGTCCATGCCGCCGATGTGGGCGTGGAAGAGATCGACTGGCTCGAAGCTCTCCCGGCGCACCTTCGCGTCGAAGTTGACGCCGCCGGGGGCGAGCCCCCCCTGGCCGAGGATGACGAGCATACACTGCGTCGTCAGATAGTAGTCCGTCGGAAACTGATCGGTGTCCCAGCCCAAAAGCAGATCACCGCGGTTGGCGTCGATCGAGCCGAGCATGCCGTAGCTTGAAGCGTAGGCCAGCTCGTGCATCATCGTATGCCCGGCGAGCGTCGCGTGGTTCGTTTCGATGTTGAGCTTGAATGAATCGGCAAGCCCGTAGCCGCGCAGGAACGCGACCACATTGGCGGCGTCGAAATCATATTGATGGACCGTCGGCTCTTTCGGCTTGGGCTCGATGAGAAACTGCCCGGTGAAGCCGATCTTCTTTTTGTACTCGACCGCGAGGTGGAAGAACTTCGCGAGATGATCGAGCTCGCGCTTGAGGTCGGTGTTTTAAAGATTGGAGTAGCCTTCGCGGCCTCCCCAGAAAACGTAGTTCTCGCCGCCCAGCTCCTTGGTCACCTCCAGGCACTTCTTGACCTGTGCGCCGGCGTAAGCGAACACATCGGCATTGCTACTGGTCGCGGCGCCGTGGACAAAACGCGGATTCGAGAAGAGGTTCGCAGTCCCCCACAGCAACTTGATGCCCGTACGATCTTGCTCCGCCTTCAACGCCCGGACGATCTTGTCAAAGTTGGCGTTCGTCTCGCTCAGGTTCTTGCCTTCGGGGGCGACATCGCGATCGTGGAAGCAATAATACGGCGCGCCGAGTTTGTCGAAGAACTCGAAAGCGACCTGCACCCGTTTGATTGCCATCTCGACCGAATCGCTGCCGTCCTCCCACGGCCGTTTCGCGCAACCCGGCCCGAACGGATCGCCCCCCATGCCGCGGAAGGTGTGCCAGTAGCAGACCGCGAAACGCAGGTGCTCCTTCATCGACTTGCCTTCGACGATTTCGGCTTCGTTGTAATGCCGAAAGCTGAGGAGGTTCCTGGAATCAGGCCCTTCGAACTTGATCTTCGGCACTTCGGGGAAGAATGGCATGTGGGTCACCTTGGTTGGTGGGAATAGGAGACGGTATTAGGATAGCAAGCGAACGGGTGAGGTGGAAGGAGCTTTCAGAGCCAGAAACGCTTGTGAAGTAGACAGTGCAGCCGGTAGCGGATCAGTTTGGATGTGGTCCGGTCACGGAGTGACCGGACCACACGAACTTGGCCCAACCTTCGCTCAGGCTTCAAGCTCGGCAACTCCCGCGGCATTATTTCTTCAGGTGGAACTCAAGCGTATTGCGGCCTGGTTTGATGGTGGCTTCGAGCTCGCTGGTTGCGCTGTCGGCATACTTGGCGGGCGTCAGCAGTTTCACGACCTCATTTGAATCCATGTCAGGAATTGTTTGATCGACGACCGTCACTTTGTACTTGCCGATCTGGAGGCCCTCCTTGGAGCCGGTCATCACGCGGAAGGATCCGTTGGCAGTGATCGTCGCATACGCGATCGCGCCGCCATCGACCGGCTCCAGCGAGACAGTGCCCTTTTGCAGCGGTTCGCCGTCGAGTGAAGCGGTACCGGTGGCAGTACCCCAGTTGCTACTGCCGCAACCAAGGAGGAGAATGAGTAAGCACGCCCAGACGGTCGTGCGCCTAAGGCGCATGGTGCCACTCCGTTATTGGGGAATCGCGGCGGCTTCGTTGCCGGCCCGTGTGCAGAGTTCCATGTAGGTCAGACGGTCGATGTTCTGGGAAACGAAGCGCACCGAACCGTCCGCCACGCAAAAATGCGAGCCGTTGGGATGTCGGCTGCGAAAGGACATGATCTTCGGCCAATTGGTCGGATCGGGAGGAGTCGGCATGTAGTTGAGCGGCGCATGGCAGCTCGCGTAATCGCCATTGGAATAAAAGGCGGCGCCATGTACGTTGTGTTCGGGCAAGTCTTCCCCAATCGCGAACGTGTTGCTCAGGCCATCCGTGATGTTGGAAAAGCAGATTTTGACCTGATAGCTGTTGCGGAAGAACATCCCATTCGGCTGCGCATTGCCGTGGTTGTCCCATTTCACCCCGCCGTTGTACTTGGTTTCCCACGGGGTGACTGGCCAACCGCCCCCCATGTTGCTGACGCCGATCACGCCTTTGTAGTTCGTGGTAGCGACCTCAATGCCAGACCATTGGTTTTGGATTTTGGAAAACGCCGAGAATGAAGAGTCAAACGGACAGTGCAAGATCGCCATTTGGGTCTTCATCAACGGCAAGGTGCTCGGTGTCTGCAAACCGCCGCCAGCCGTCATATCGCCGACCAGCGTAGGGTCGAATTGTTCATACAGGGGCAACTCGCCGATGAACGGGAGCGATTTCAGGATCCAGCCGCGCCCCGTGAAGGGGCCCGGCCCGCCCTGGCTCGAATACGCATAGCTTTCGGGAATGTGTTTGTGAGCATCGTGATGGAGTTGAATGGCGAGGCCGAGTTGCTTTAGGTTGTTGATGCATTTCAATCTCGACCCCGCTTCGCGGACCTTCTGCACGGCCGGCACCAAAATCGCGATCAGTATCGCGGCGATTGCAATCACCACCAACAATTCAATGAGGGTGAAGGCACGACGTCCGCGCGCATAGGCTGTGGAAAGGAGCATGCGAAGTCCCACAACAAGAATACCTGAAGAAACGGTAAGTGAAGTATAAACGCCCCGGGCCCGATCTGGAAGGAAAAATCCAAAAAAATCGTTCCATCCGTGGCCGGGCCGTCCGACATCTTTACGTGTGCGCGGCAACAAAAGTTCATCTCCCACCGGTCGACGTATGCACCTTCAGCAGAATCGTCGCCCCCCCACTCACCTTGTCCCCTATCTTGACGCAAATTTCGCATACGGCGTCACGCGGGATGAGTAGGTCGGTGCGCGAACCGAGCTTGATCATGCCGATGCGCTCCCCCTTTTTGAGCACATCGCCAACCTTGAGCCAGCAGACGATGCGCCGAGCGATGGCCCCAGATATTTGCTTGACGCGCATGGGGCATGTCGATTTCGGCTCGATCAGGTCGATCCAGAGTTGCTCGTTGCGCACGGCGCTGTCCGGGTTGCGCGCATCGAGAAACGCGCCTGGAAAGTAGCGCACATCGGTCACTGTGCCGTCGAAAGGGCAACGATTGACGTGGACGTTGAACACGGACAGGAAGATGCTGATGCGCAGTACCTTGCCCATCTCCGGATCATCCACTTCCTCGACATTGGTCACCGTGCCATCGGCGGGGCTAACGAGCGCATCGGGATCGGCCGGGATGCTACGCTCTGGATCGCGGAAAAAGGCAACGATCTCCAACTCGACCAGCGCCAGGGCCGCAACCGGAATCCAGAATAGCCAGTGCCATTCCAGGGCTGCCGCGATGCAGACGCCGCCGAGTATGAGGAAGGCCAGGGTAAAGAGCGTCATCTCGGCAAAGCCATGGCGCGCGAAGCCGAGCCGATTGCGATAGACGTAGGGATCGTCCTCCGGGCGAAACCAGAAGCCGCACACGTTGCGCGTGTATTTGAGATCGCGCGCGTCGATGACGTCATGCGTGCAGTTGGGGCAATCTCCCTGGCGTTTCGCTTGCATCGTTTGCACGTAGCCGGGACAGAGCTTGCGCAGCCACCACTTGCGGAAGCGTGACCAGCACAACTCAATGGCCATGCACGTGCCGCCGCCGGGTTGAACGCTCGCGGGTTTTTTCGGGGTGGTGGGTAGGGGCATGGTTTCCGGGTTCTGACATTCAAGTGGCCTGGCGTCAATCGCCTATTCGGCCGAGGTAGGAAATTCAGGAACTTTGACGATGCCGTTCAATGCGACGATCATCTTGATCAGTTCCTGCGCCATCGTCTTCCGTTTCGACGGGGCAGCGTTGTTATAGACGTTGGCGTGGGCCAGATTTTCGGGATACTGGGGATCGATCTCCTTGCGTGCGAGAAAGCCGAGGCCCTTTGCGTCACCACAGTTGAAGACGACCAATCCGCAGCCGACAGGGAAACGCGCAAGGGTGGTTTCGGGAGAGCCGGCGATTGAGGCGATGTCGGTCGAGAAAGTGGTATGCTTGAACGCGGCCGAGGAAGGACGCTTTTCCTCGGCGACCCACCAAGCGGACGTTGTGATGACACGGTAGAGGTCTTCCTTGACATCTACATCCGGCCCTGGAGTGAGCGATGGATTCATGTGTTGGCGCCGGTAATGAACCACTGGATCAGGTCTAACGCACGATGGGTGTCACTGACGCGAATCATGTCCTCTTCGGAGAACTTCTCATCTCCGCTCCATTTGAGGAAGCGGATCGTCGTCGGAGTCTCAAACTCGAGTTCAAGAATCTTCTGTCCTTCATGCCATTCGAGCTGAAGGTTGCCCGGCGCCATCGGCACGACGCGCGGCCGATACGCAAGATCGTCTGGCAGAGACCGGACGAATTGCACACCGGCGGCGATGATGTTCCGATCGATCGCAGGCGCACCATAACTGTCCCAATTCACTTGAAGCGCCGCAAGGGCTTCGACTTCCGCTGCGACGCTTTCCTTGAAAGTCGCGTTGGGCTGAATCGTGATGCGCACGCGTTCATTTTCCTTGAGCGGCAATGGCTGCATCGGCCGAAGCAGACCGTTTTCCACGACGGCTTCCACCATGATTGTCATGTGATTTCCTGTGATCGAGGACGCGCACTTTCTCGAGTACAGGCCATTTTACCACAAGCGACCTTCAGTATCGAGTAAATCATCGCTATTTCATTGTGTTCTCTGCGGTCCTCACTCCGGCCTCCCCAGATGCCGCTGGAAAAACGTCGCAATCCGCCCGTGCAGCCGTTCCATTACCAACGGGTCGGGAACCATATGCGTCAACCCGGAGAGTGGGACCATCTCGAAGTCCTTGCCGGCGCGGAAAAGCGCGTCCACCAGCCGCAGCGAATGGCGGAAGTAGACGTTGTCGTCCGCAGTCCCGTGCAGGATCATGAGCGGGCATTTCAACTCGTGCGCGTATGTCAGCAGCGAGCCTTCCTTGTAGGCGTCGGCGTCCTTGGGGGGAATACCTAAGTATCTTTCCGTATAGTGCGTGTCATAATCGTGCCAGTCGCAGACCGGCGCGCCGGCGACCCCCGCGTGGAAGACATCGGGCCGGCGCATCACAGCCAGTGCCGACATGTAGCCGCCGAACGACCAGCCGTCGATGCCGACGCGCGTCAGGTCCATGGCCGGATACTTCTTGCCGAGCGCTTGCAGGCCGGCGACCTGATCGTCCAAAGGCACGGAGCCGAACTTCTGGTAGATCGCCCGCTCCCACGTCGCGCCGCGCCCCGGCGTCCCACGGCCATCGATGGCGACAACGATGAAGCCCTGGTCCGCGTACCATTGATCCAGGAGCCAGCGATTCTGCGCCGCCAGCACGTGGATGTGGTGCGGCCCGCCATAGACATCGACGATCACGGGGTATTTCTTCCGTGCATCAAATTTGCGCGGCAACACGACGGCGGCGTGGAACTTTCGCTCCTTGGCGCCGACTTCGACCAGCTCAACCGACGGCGCCTGTTTCGGATTCTCCGCGACTGACGGCAATTCGCCGACGCGTTTCCCGTCCTTGCGATACACGATCGATGTCGGCATCCCTTGCATCGTGCGGCTCGTGACGACGTAAACACCGTGGTCGCGCGCCAAGACTGCGGCGTGCAGGCCCGTGTCTTTCGTCAACGGTTCGATTTCGTTGAACGGATCCTTGAGCGAGGTGCGATATACATGCGCCTCGGTCGGGTTCTTGCTCGCTGTGAAGACGACCTCGTCCGCCTTGGCATCGACGCTGACGAGCGTCTGGAAGCCAAGCTCGGCGTTAACGACGACGCGGCGTACCTTGCCGTTGCGGAAGCGAATTTCCAGCCGGGGCACATCGTCCTTCTCGCTGATCCAGAGGAAGCCGTCTCCCGCGGGAAACCAGCGCGGAATTTCCTGACGCAGGTTGACCCAGGTCGAGCTTTTCTCTGTCAAGAGCGTCTCCGTCTTGCCGGACTTCGGATTGGCTTCCAGGAGAACCAGCTCACGCTGATCGCGTGATTGCACCGTCAAGCACAATGGGGCCTTCTTCGTCCAGCGGACGGTCGCGAGATATGGATACTTGTCGGCGTCCCAGTTGATCCATGTAGTCGCACCGCCGTCCAACGCGACGATGCCGAGTTTGACCTTGGCGTTGTTTTTGCCGGGCCGGGGATAGTAGAACGGCTGCGGCTCCGCCTCGGGGCGGATCGGGTCGGCAACGTGCCAGACCTCGACGCCCTTGTGATCGGTCTGCTGATAGACGATGCGTTCGCTGTCGGGCGCCCACCAGTAGCCGGTGAAACGCCCCATCTCTTCCTGGGCGACGAACTCGGCGACGGCATTCTCGACCAGCGCCGTGCCGCCGGTCGTGGTGCGCCATTCCTTGCCCTTGTCGAGATCGAAGACGTAGAGATCGTGATCACGCACGTAGGAGATTTTCTTGCCGTCGGGAGAGAACTTCGGATCGAGCAGGAAACCCTTGCCCGTCGGCAACTCGCGTACGGCCTTGGTGGCGCGATCGACGAGGTAGAGCTTGCCTGACAAGGGCAGCAGGATGTATGCGCCGTCATCGGAAAGCTGAAAGCTCGCAAACCCGGCCGCCGAGACGCGCATCCGTTCGCGGGCAGCCTTTTCCTCCGGCGAGAGTTTCTCCTCGGCGCCCTTGAGCACTTGCGTGGGCGTCAGCAACTCGCGCGTCTTGCCCGTCTCCACGTCGAACTCGAACAGGCTCAACTTCGCCGAGCGCGCCTCCGAGCGCAGAAAGAGCACCGCCTTGCCGTCGGCCGTCACCTGCGGGCGCAACGGCCGACCGAGTTGAAAGCTGCGCGTCTCGGCCAATGTGCGAAGGTAGGTCGTATCCACGGCGAAATCCTTGCCTTTGGGTTGCGCCGCCGCAAACGGCGCCGCGATCAAGCAAACGAGGAGCGATACCGATCGAGTCATGGAAGCGTTCCTGCAAGAAAGGAAGGTCGTTGCAAGAAGTGTAATGGGACGCCAGGGCTTTGACAATCGTCAATCCTGGGTGTCCGGCTACCCGACTGTCGATGGGAAACTCGAAATGAGCGGGAGCGATACGGTTCATCCTGATTCAGGAAGGAAGCTGGGCAGGTTGACGCCCGCGATAGGTTGATACTTGCCACGCACCTGGAGGAGATGCGTTTCGACATTGATCGCGCCCCAGCGGTAGAGCGATTCCACGATGTGTCGGCTCTCCATGGGCACGACCATCAATGCCGACACGGCGCGGAAGCGGTCGAGTTCGCGCATGAGGAGAGCAAGCATTTCGGCTTCGGTGCGCGCGAAGGCGGGGCCGATCATGTTCAGCACCGTGTGCTTGATGGACGCCGCAAAGCCGGTGATGTTGCCCTTGGCGTCCTCGATGACCGAGGCGTGCAGGCAGCCAACCCGGTTATCGATGCAGAAGCGATAATCCTCGGCGCGACAGATGCCGCTAATCTCCAGCTCGAGCGCCTGAATGCCGGCGATGTCCTTCACGACAGCGGTTCGGACTCGCTCGCCGAGCGGAACGGACTGCCGCATGCCGTCGGCGGGCACGGCGAGCATCATGTCCTGATGCACGGCGCGCGGCACGAAGCCCGCCCGGTTGTAGAGCGAGAAGGACTCCATATTGCCCGCGCTGCCCACCAGACGCAGTGCCGCATAGCCGTGACTCTCGGTGAAATCGACGATGTGCTTGACGAGCTTGCTGCCCACGCCTCGGCCGAAGCAGCTGGGATCGACGGCCATGATCCCAAGGCTGACGTGATGTTCGCGCGGGTGGTAGAAGCAGGCGCCCAGAAGTTCGCCCGAGTCCGCATCAGCCGCGACGACGCAGTGCCCCGGGCTGATGTGGCGGTAAATCTCCCAGAAGATCGCCAGCTCGCCATCGGCGCACTGAAAGAAGTCCTGGTCCAGGCCATGTTTTCGATACCAGGCGTTGAACGATCGTTTCAACATCGCGGCATGCTTGGGCACGTCCGCTTCGACCATGGGCCGCAGAACGCATCCGAGCGACTTGGCTGGCGACGGCATTCGATTCCTCCTGCTTTATAGTCTCCCCTCTCCCGGTACTCCGGGAGAGGGGCCGGGGGTGAGGGCAAAAACGCCCGGATGCTCGGCCCTCACCCCCAACCCCTCTCCCGGAGTACCGGGAGAGGGGGGTAAGTTATTTCCTGCCGCTCGCCTTAGAGCAAGTCCGCGCATGGAATCGGCGTGCGTCCCCCCTTCGAGAAAACCGCACGCCGATGGATGCTTTTACTTCGCTTACGCTTCAGGCACTGACTACTTCTTGTTCTCGACCTTCGGGGTCGCGCGCGGATCAACGGCGGGGGCGTCCACGGTCTTGGCGATCTTGTCGGCCAGACGCTTGGCGAGCAGGCCGCTCGTGTCGCAGCCGGGGGCGATCGCCAGGATCTCGCCGCCCTTGCCGATCAGGAAGTTCGTCGGCATCGTCTTGGTCTGGAAGACGTTCCAGCTTTCGCCCTTGCTGTCGATGCCGTAGAGCATGTTGATCTTCTTGGCGGCCGCGTATTTGGCGACTTCTTTGTCCGGGGCCTTGAAGATGGCGATGCTGGTCAGGCCGGCCTTCTTGTAGGCGGCGTCGATTTCCTGGAAGTAGGCCAATTCCTTATCGCAGCCGGAGCAGCCGCAGGTGAGGCGCACGAGCACGGGGCCCTTGGCGGTGAGCTCGGACAGGTTGATCTCTTTGCCCGATTGATCCTTGAACTTGAAGTCCGGCGCCTTGGTGCCGATGGCAACTTTCGGCTTGGCGGTGTCCTGAGCGACGACGACAGAAGCGACGAGGCACACTGAGACTGCAACGGCCAGAAGGCGGGTCATGCGAATTCTCCTGCGAAAAGGTGCGATCGCGAACGCGCGCGCGTTCAGGTGAGAAAGGCAGTCTAGCAGGTCGGATTGTGCAAGGGAAGCGCGAATTCGGAAATTTTGTGAGATGGGCGTGCGTTTGCTTCAGCAATTGTTTGCATTTCCTTCTTTTCGCGTATATCATTCCCCCCATCGCTCACATCTCATTCATCAGCTGGGGGAAAAATCATGACGGAATCTACTCGGCGCGATTTCATCAAGACAGCGGGCGTCGCCACGGTCGGCACGGCGGCTCTCTCGGCGTCCACCTACGCGGCGGTGCAAGGGGCAAACGAGCGCATCCAGGTCGGCGTCATCGGACCCGGCGGCATGGGCTCGAACCACATCCGCACGCTCGGCCCGCAGAAGGACGTGCGCATCATTCATGTCTGCGATGTCGATCGCACCCGTCTTGCAACAGCTGCCAAGAACGCCGCTCAGGACGGCCGCGAACCGGCGACGACGACCGATATGCGTCGCTTGCTGGAGAATCGCGACGTCGTGGCTGTCTTCATCGCCACGCCCGATCACTGGCACGCGCCGGCGTCGATCCTGGCTCTTGACGCGGGCAAGCACACCTACGTCGAGAAGCCGTGCTCGCACAACGTCCGCGAAGGCCGGCTCATGGTCGAGGCGGCTCGCCGTGCGCGCAAGATCTGCCAGGTCGGCACCCAGAGCCGCAGCACCGAGATGAACATGACCGCCATCGCCATGATTCATGAAGGCGCGATCGGCGATGTTTTGTCAGTTCGCGTCTGGAACAGTCAGATGCGCACCAACATCGGCCGGCAGAAACCGACTGACCCGCCCAAGGAACTCGATTACGAAAACTGGATCGGCCCCGCTCCGATGGTCCCCTACCAAACGAACCGCGTGCACGGCCGTTGGCGCTGGTGGTACGCGTTCGGCGCCGGCGACATGGGCAACGACGGCGTTCACGATCTCGATGTCGCCCGCTGGGGTCTCGGCGTCGATACGCATCCGTCCACCATCACTGCTCTTGGCGGCAAGTATTTCTTTGACGACGATCAGGAATTCCCCGACACGCAAAGCGTCATCTTCGAATGGCCGCGCGTCGGCAAGAACAACCAGAAGAAACAGATGATCTTCGAGCAACGTATCTGGACGCCGTACAAGATGGAAGGCTACGAAAACGGCTGCGCTTTCTACGGCACGCGCGGCATGTTCATCGTGGGCCATTCCGAGGGTTGGCGTCTCTATGGCCCGCGCAACAAGGAGCTCAAGACCGTCAGCGGCGGCGCCAATCTGTTGGCCCATCATCGCAACTTCTTCGACTGCATCCGCACCAATCGCACCCCCGCTGCCGACATCGAGATCGGCCACCTGTCGTCGTCCTTGTGCCATCTCGGCAACATCGCGACACGAGTGCGGCGCGTCCTCAACTTCGATCCGAAGACGGAGGAGATCCTCAACGACAAGGAAGCCGGGCCAATGGTGCGGCGCACGTATCGCGATCACTGGGGCCGGCCGCGCGGCGTGTAGTCCGGTCTTCGTTTAGCGCTCGCAACATGCCACGCGTTCGTAGAATCCCAATGGGGACTCGCAGACGCGCGGCGTGGCCCGAGCACTAAACGAATGCATGTCAGAGAGGATTTCATGGTCACCGGTGAAATTCAAATCCGCGTCCGTTATGCCGAGACGGATCGCATGGGGTTGCTGCATCACGCCAACTATCTGGTATACTTCGAGCAGGGACGCACCGAACTTCTGCGCGCCCAGGGCTTCACCTATCGCGACATCGAGGATCAGGGCTTTTACCTCGTTTTGACGAAAGTGCAGGTCCGCTACAAAAGCCCCGCCTACTATGATGATCTCTTGACGCTGCGCACCATTCTCGTGCGCACCACACTCGTCAAGATCGAGCACCGCTACGAATTGCTGCGCGGCGGCGTTTTGGTTGCCGAGGGGGAGACGACGCTCGGCTGCGTCGATACGGGCGGGAAGATTCAACCGCTCCCAGACGGGCTTCGCTCGAAAGACGAAATTAGCAATTGACAATTAGCAATCTACAATTGTTAATGGAAGAGTACCGCCCCGTTTAGCCGCGGGTCGCAGACCCGCGCGGATCGCCGATCCGCGGCTAAACACGGCACTCCTGATCGCAGAAGGACAACCGCTCGTGCGTGCACTCATCATCCGTTTATTCATGCCTTTTCTCTTGTGCATCGTGCCGTTTTTGGGGGCGGCGCTGGTGCTCTTGTGCATTCCACACACCGCACTGGCCTATTTCTGGGAACACTTCGCGATGATGGAAGGGCTCATCGTCGGCGGCGGCACGCTCCTGTTCCTGGTGCAAATGATCCTGAGTCTGAAAGCGCTGCGCTGGCGCGGCACCCGCTTCGACGAGGGCACCGACCGCTGGCTGGGCAATCTCGCGCAGGCCGCCGAATGGTTCCCGATGCTCGGCCTGATCGGCACCGTCGCCGGCATCCTCGAAGCGTTTTCCTCCAGCACCGCGGGGACAACGATTGAACCGAAGCTCATCGCGCCGGCCATTACGGCGACCGGCTCCGGGCTGTTCATGGCCCTCATCAACATGTTCCCGGCCTGGATCGTCCTCCTGGGGCGCGATCTCATCCTGGTGTTGAGTGGCACCGAAGCGCCGTCGCCGCACGGAGGTGATTGATGGCGCTCCACATGCCGCACCGCAGCGTGACGCGCTTCTTCGTGCCGCTCATCGATGTTCTGATTCTGCTGTTCTGTATCTTTTTGCTCATGGAGTTCAACAGCGAAACGAAGTACGAGCAGCAAAGCGCCGATGTCGAGACCCAGTCGGCGCAGACCCGCATCACCGAAGAGGCTCTCTCGAGCCGAACCAGGGAGATTCAGCGGCTCGAAGAGAAGCTACAGAACATGCGCGAGCAGAATCCGGAAGCTGCCAATCTGATCGAGGAAATCGAAAGACTTCGCAAGGAGCTTGACAAGCTCAAGAACCAAAGGCCGCAGGATCGCATCGCCTTCCGCATCATCGATATCGATCCGAAGGACGGATCGATATCGCATCACGACGGCAAAAAGGCCGAGCCGATCGCGGACGGCAACGCAGCCAAGGCGTTGATCACGCGGCACAAGAAGCAGTCGGTGGGTCGTGAGCTTTATTATCATTTTCTCTATCCGCGGCCGCGCAAGGTTTATCCACTTCTGGGACAAGAGGAGGATTACGCGGAGTGGTTCAAGGGGGTCGCCAATTCCTTGCCGCCGTCTCTGGAGAAGAAAAAATGATGTTTGCAATCTCCCTACTTGGTTTCGATCCGTCTGAAACAGTGATCTTCTTCATCCGCATCATCGCGACGATCGGCGCCGCCATCGTCGGCTGGTTCGTGTGCGACCCGTTGACGCGCGGCCTCTACTGGCTGTCCACGCGCGCCGCGACGCCCGGCCTGCTCCTGTTCGGCAGTAAGACGGTCGGTTCGATCTCGCTCGCCATCCTGGTGTATGGCGTTATGCAGTTCGTCAGCTTCGGCAACGGCAGCGGCTTCGGGTTCGGCCCCGGGCAGGGCGGACTCCCCGGCCAAGGCAAAGACTCCGGCAATGACAAACCGAGCGATCCCAATGCCGGCAAATCTCCCAAAACCGACACCCCAAAAGGCCCACGCGCCCTGGAGCCGATCGAGATCGAAATCATCAACGGCAAGGAGTACAAAGACGACGATCGCTTCTTCCTGGTGAAGCGCACCAAGCCCGCGCTGTCACAGGGCGAACTCGAAGAGTATCTCAAGACGAACAAGGACAAGATCGAGGTCATCCCCGTCATGACCCGATACAGCATCGGCCGCGGCGGCGACGATCCTCCGTTGGACCAGATGTTAAAGCTGACGGAAAAGCACAACGTCCGAACCACGCAGCCCAAGCGAATGTGATGAAACAAGGCAAAAGGAAAAAGTGATGCGCTGAAGGTTTCTTTTTTCCTTTTGCCTTTTTCCTTTTGACTTGTGCGGAGCACCCATCGTGTCCCAACCGCGTCTGATCCTGTTCGGCCCTGCCGGCGCCGGCAAATCCGCCTTGCTCGGCGCCCTCGCACAAGCTGCGAGCAGCGCTCCCCCCGCGCTCAAGGGGACGCTCGTCGAAAAATCGGGCCAGCTCGAACAACTGCAACGCTCGACCTATCAAGGCAAACTCCCATCGACCAGCGAGCTTGAAGCGTACGACATCCGCCTCGATGGCGATTCCGCCGCGGCGGCAACGCTGCTGGATTGCAGCGGCACGCAGGCGGGCGAACTCTTGAAGGCCGAGCAGCCGTTCGCCGAGCCTCATCCGATGCAGCGCCCCATCCTTGACGCCGACGCGGTCCTCTTGATCGTCAATGCCGCCCAGCCTTCCAAGCAGCTCAACGAACAATTTCAGCAGTTCGGCAACTGGCTCAACCAGTTCCACGAGACGCGCGGCCGGCGCGTCGATGTCGGCACGCTGCCGGTCTATCTCGTCTTGACCCATTGCGATCAGCTCGCCAAGGCGGACGACACATTCACCATGTGGATGCAGCGGATCGAAGAGGGAAAACGCAAGATCCACGAACGCTTCCGCAAATACATCAAGGATCAAGGGACCGGCTTCGGCTCGCTCGATCTGCGGATCTGGGCCACCTCGATCAAGCGCCCGCAACTATCCGACCGCCCGGCGAAGTCGGCCGAGCCATACGGCGTCGCGGAGCTTTTTCGCGAGAGCCTCGACGCCGCCGCCGACTTCCAGCATCGCCGCTATACCTCCGCGCGCCGGCTGCAAAACATCACCGTTGGCCTCACTGGCGCGCTCACGATGTTGCTCTTGACGGTCACGTTTCTCCTCGCCTATCAACCCGACAAGAGCGGCGCCATCCTCGATGACAAGGCGCAGCGCGTCCTCCCCAAGAGCGACAAGCCGGCCGTGCGTATCGGCGGCAGCATGAAGAAGCTCGATGAAAAACGCAAGGCGCTTGCGGACATCCGCAAAGACCCGGCCTGGAGCCGACTTCCGAAGCAATCGCAGGAAGCAGTCATGAAGTATGGGCAGGAGATCGAGGACTACTTCCAGCTCAAGGAGGACAGCGAGGCAGTCGTCAAGCTGCCGATGCACGCCCTGAAATCGGAGAAAGACTTTGAGGACCAGGAGAAGCTCGTCACGGCCTTCAAGCTCAAAGAGGATTGGGACCAGACGCCGCTGGGCAAGTACGTGCGCGAATGTCAAAAGCAGTATGACCTCGTTCGCAAGGAGGAGAAAAAAGAGGTGGACTGGCTGACAGCCCAAAAGAAGCTCGCCGAGGGACTGTCTGATGAAGGAATCCCGTTGCTGAAGGTGGCCGATGCCAAGCAAGCGGAGGCCTGGTACAAGAAGTATCTTGAGCTACGGGTCGTGCGTCGTCAATCGAGTACCGAGATGATCCCCGGCGTCACCGGCGTGACGTATGAGCTTCTAGGCCGCTTCAAGAAAGTTCAGGACGCCCGCAAGACGTGGGACAGCTACCGCATCGAGACCTTCGATAACATGGCCAAGCTCATCCGGGCGAAGATTCCCGCCGACTAACATGATCACCGCAACCCCTGCAAGTACGCCAGCAAATCCCGCAACTCACCGCGCGTCAACTGGGTGTCCAATCCTTGCGGCATGATCGACACGCGGCTCGGCAGAAACGTCTCGACTTCGTCGCGTGGGATGCGAATCTCGACGCGCTCCGTCGTTAGCAGATAGACCGCATCGGCGCTTTCGCGCGCCAGGATGCCATTGTGCGTCTTGCCCGTTTTCGTCTCGACGACGTACGTCTCGAAGCCGCGCGCGAAGCTGGCGCTGGGGAAGACGATCGATTCCAAGAGATCGCGGCCAGAGCGGATGGCGCCGATCTTGCCGAGGTCGGGCCCGACGCCGCCTCCCTTGTTGTTGAGCGCGTGGCACGCCGAGCAGGACGCCTTGTTGCCGAAGTAGATGTCGCGGCCTTGCTCGAAGCTGCCGCCGGTGGAGAGCGCTTCCAGCTCGTCGAGACGGGCCTTTTGTTTGCCGGCATCAACCAGCAGGCGGTCGGTAAGCTTGACGGCCTGTTTGCGAACGTCGTCCGGGGATCTCTGGACCGCTTTGTCGATGGCTGCGGATGTCAGGCTAACCAGGCTCGGATTCTTGTCGAGCGCCGCCAGCAGCTTGTGCCCAACCTCGGCCGAGCGATTCTGCTCGAAGACGGCGAGCAGCGGCGGCAATTCCAGCGGACCTGCCGAGCCGACCATTTTCGTCAACTGCATCAAATGCGCCTCGTCGAGCATCGCCTGGCTCAGGCCCTTCGCCGTCGCCAAGCGCAAGAGTGGTGGGCGATCGTCTTTCAATTGCAACAGCAAGAACTGGAACGCCCCGTCGCCGATCTTACCGCCGCGCGGCGCCAGCGCCCCGAAGGCCTGCACGCGCGTCTCCGCAACATACCGGGTATCCATGACGAGACGATCGAGCTTCCTGTCGAAGTCCGTCAACGAACGGACACGAATGGCGGCGATGCCTTGCTGGGCGATCGCATCGTCGAATTGATCGAGCGTCTTGCCGAGTTCGTCGACCCACGCCGGCGGCAACTTTGCGACAGGCGCCCGGCCGATGGTTTCGACGAGCAGAAGCCGCGTCGGAGCCGGCGTTTTCGGATCGCGCAACGCTTGGATCATGATCTCCTGGATCGACGCTTCCTTGCAGATCGCCATGAGCAAGCTGCGCACGCTTTCCTGCCGGGTCGGGTCCGCCTCCTTGAGCCATTCGCGCATGAGGCCCGTGATCTCGCTCGCCCACTTGGGCCGCGACGCGACGATATCGACGGCGGCCTTGACGAGCGGCTTGTGATCGCTGTGGAGCTGGGCAGCCAACTCCTCGCGCGTCAGATTGCCGTGCTCCATCTGATCGAGCGCGATGAGTGCCGCTCGTCGCACCGGCCGACTGCGGTCGTTGAGATACGGCGCCGTTTTGTCGCGGTTGTCGATCTGGATGAGGGCGTAGATCAGGGCGTGTTCGAGAAAGCGATCGCCGTTACTTTGCTTCAGCGCTTCCATGATCGGCGCGATCGCGTCGGGATGCTTGATGCGGCCGAGCGCCGTCGCGGCCTGACGCTGGGCGGCGGGATGGTCCTTGGCGACGATCTTGCAGAGCGCGGGTAACGCCTTCGCGTCGCGATGCAAGCCTACGGAGTGGAGCGCGGTGAGCTTGACGCTCAGATCCTTGTCGTTGACCATGGGGCGAACAATCCGCCGCGCGTCCTCATGTTCGATGCGCGTGGCCGCCCAGATGGCGCCGCGGGAAAGCTGGGGATCACGGTTAAACTTCAAGAATTCCTCCAGGTTCGGCAGGGAGGCCTTGCCGCGATTGGCAAATTCCTGAATCGCCCGATCACCTAGCCACGGCATGGGGAGACACAACGCCAGATTGTGTGGCTCCCACACCGCCCACGGTATGTCCGAACCACGCAGGTCGTTCACGCGCTGCGCGTTCATCGGCTTCATGTCCGCCTTGCGAATGCGGTAGATCGCTCCCTTGACCTCCGGCCGGGCGATCTGCGAAGTTGGACAGCCAATGCGAAACCATCCGCCCGTATCGATCACGAGAATGCTGCCATCGGCGTCCTCGAACACGTCGGTTGGGTGGAAGTTCTTGTCGTCGCTGGTGAGAAAGTCCTCGGTCTTGCACTTGAAGCCGGCGCCGTCGCGTTCCAAAATGTGCCGCTGAATGCGATGGCGATTGAACTGGGCCGTGAAGAGATTGCCGAGATACTCCGTCCCGAACCAGCCTGAGCGATAACGCATGATGCCCGACGGCGCGACCCAGCCGAGGTTTTCGATCGCCGGCAGCAGGTCGCCGGTGCGCGGCAATTCCTTCGACGCTTCGTGCCAGGGATAGTTGCCGCCTTCGATGGCGAAGATAATGCCGTCATTGCGCGACGGCTGATTGTGCAGGATATCCACGGTGACGAGCAGCTCGCCTTCATCAGTGAAGGCGATCTCGACGGGGTTGTCCATGCCGCCGCCGCAGACGACCTCGACCTCGCTGCCGTCGGGCTTGCAGCGAAAGATACGCGCCGCCTTGCCCTTGGAGATGCTGCCGTCTTTCCTGACGATTTCGTGCCCATGTCTGCCGTCGCACCAGTAGATTCGGCCATCGGGGCCAAGGAAAGGGCCATGCACGTCCGCGGCGTTGCCTATGAAGTTGAACTTGCTGACCAACTCGATACGCTCAAGCCCAGGGACAGCCGTCCCTGGGCGTTCGGTCAGCTTCCAGATGTGCGGCGCCGCGGTGACGTAGACGGAACCGTTGAGCGGCAATGCGCCGGAGGGGAATGTCATCTTGTCGGCGAAGACGCGGGATTTCGTGAAACGCCCCTTCGCATCGACGTCCTCGAGCAGCAGCACCTTGTTCGGCAACTCTTTCAGCAACTCCGGAGCGCGCAAATTGAGCCCCGACGATTCTGCGACGAACAAGCGGCCGCGCTCGTCGAAGTTCGCCATCATCGGATGATGCACCAACGGCGGCGCGGCGACCACTTCAACGACGAAGCCAGGGGGCACTTTCAGCCGCGCGGCGAGATCGGGAGTCGGCGGTTGCGGAGTGGCCTGTTCAAAGGCGGGAATCGCGAGCAGCGATAGACACATCAGCCCGACGAGTGCGAAGCGTTTCATGGCGGTGGTCCGAAAATTCGTGGCATCCGATCCCCATGCCACGTGAATGAAGTTCCTACGATGTTGCAGCGCCGCGGCGCAAAATGCAAGCAATTCGTGCGCGAAACCGCAAGCGAGCATTTCCGCGCCCTGTCGGTACAATGACCGTGGGAGGATTCACCATGCCCAAAGCGAAATCATTCGTCGAAGAAATCGAGCTGCAAGGGCACATCATCGATTCCTTGCTCTTGCCCAAAGTACTCGACGAGATCCTGACGCGCGGCGGCTCGTACGTCATCAAGGAGATCAAGCTCGGCAAACGCCAGGTCGATCCAAGCCGCGCCCGCATCGAGATCAAGGCCGACGCGCACGAGCAACTCAACGACATTCTGCGCGCCGTCCACGAGCACGGCGCCGTTTCCACCACGCCGCGCGATTGCGAATATGAGCTCGCCGACATGAACGGCGCCTTTCCCGAACACTTCTACAGCACGACCAATTATCGCACGCAGGTGCGCATCGCCAAGGACTGGATCGATGTCGACGATCAAGAGATGGACTGCGGCATCGTGATCGACATTCCGTTAGCCGGACGCGCAAGCGACGGATTGCGCGGTCCGTCGCTTGCGCGTCCGGCTAACGAGCCGCGCGCCCGCTGCATCGCCATGGTCCACGTCAAGAAAGGCGATCCAATCGTCGTCGGCCATCAGGGCGTGCGCGTGCTCCCGGCAGAGACGACGGCCCGGCAGAGCCTGTTCGAGTTCATGTCGAGCGCCGTGTCGAGCGAAAAGCCCAAGGGTGTCACCGTACGCGAAATCGCTGCCACCATGAAACGCACCAAGGCCGCGGGGGAGAAGATCCTCGCCGTGCTGGGGCCGGCGGTCGTGCACACCGGCAGCGTCGAACACATTTGTGAGCTCATCAAGCTCGGCTTTCTCGATGTGCTCTTCGCCGGCAATGCGCTGGCGACGCACGACATCGAGCAGGCGCTTTATGGCACGAGCCTCGGCGTCTGGCTCGATCGCGGGCTGCCGGCCGAGGAAGGGCACGAGCATCACCTGCGTGCCATCAACACCATTCGTAGGCTCGGCGGCATTCAGAACGCTGTGGACAAGAGCATTCTCAAGAGCGGCATCATGTACGAGTGCATCCAGCACAAGATCCCGTTCGTCCTGGCCGGCAGCATCCGCGACGATGGGCCATTGCCCGAGGTCGTCACGGACGTGCTGGTCGCGCAAGATCTGATGCGCGAGAAGATCAAGGGCGTCGGCTTCTGCTTGATGACGGCGACGATGCTGCACTCCATTGCGACGGGCAATCTGCTGCCGGCCGCGGTGAAGGTGGCGTGCGTGGACATCAACCCGGCGACGGTGACGAAGCTGGCGGATCGCGGCAGCCATCAGACGGTCGGCGTCGTGACGGACGCGGAGCCGTTTCTGCGGGCGCTGGTGATGGAATTGAAATCGCCGCTTGCGGTTTAGCGCTCGCATGGCGCTACGCGAGCGCGAAGCCGCAAGCGGCGGGGGATTTATGCATGAAGACACCGCGCATCCTGATGTGTCCGCCGGACTATTACGACATCGAATACGAAATCAACCCGTGGATGTCGCGCGCCCGCGGCGCCGCGCCCGAACGCGCGCGCCAACAATGGCGTACTCTGCACGACACACTCGTCCAGCTCGGCGTCGTCGTCGAACTGATGACGCCGCAGCCGGGGTTGCCCGATCTGGTCTTCACCGCCAACGCGGGGCTCATTTTCGGCAATCGCTTCTTTAGCTCGCGTTTTGCCCATCCGGAACGACAGCGCGAAACGCCGCACTTCGATGGGTGGTTCGCCGAGCACGGCTTCAATGTGGAGAGCTTGCCGGCGGGAGTCTACTTCGAGGGAGCGGGCGACGCGCTCTTTTGCGGGGCGATCCTGTATGCGGGCTATCGCATTCGCAGCCACGCGGCGGGGCACATCCATCTGGGCAATGTGCTCCAACGCATGGTGTTGCCCGTCGAGCTTGTTGACAAGCGTTTTTACCATCTCGATACGTGCTTCTGTCCGCTCGCACCGGGCGAGGCGATCTATTTCCCCGGTGCGTTCGATAGGTATGGCCGAACCGTCATTGAGAAGCACATTCCGAAGCTGATCGCGGTCGTCGAGAAAGAGGCGGAGCGCTTTGCGTGCAATGCCGTCGTCGTCGGCAAGCAAGTTATCGTCAATGCTGGAAGCGATCAGCTTGCCGCGGACCTGCGCGCGGCGGGGTACGAGTGCCTGGCGGTCGAGCTGGACGAATTCATCAAGGCCGGCGGCAGCGCGAAATGCTTGACGCTGCGCCTCGACGGCGAAGACGCAGCCGACTGGGGTGCATAGGGCGCGGCGCGGACACCTTCTCCTTCGTATCAACGGCCAGGGCGGGTGTACTTGTAAACGGTCAACGCCGTGAAGACGAGACCCACGCTCAAGAGGACCACGAACGGCCACCAGGACGGCTTGTGCAACGGCGCGCCGCCGTGCTGGTGCGCGGCTTTCTCGGCAACCTTTTTGCGATTTTTGTAGGTCTTGACGCCGTTGTAGGCGGCGCTGGCGTCAAAGCCGAGCGTGGCCATTTCCAGAAAACACATACAGCCGTCGAACATGGGCACGAGCAATTCGAGGAAGAGGAAGAATTCCATGATGGTCGCCTCCACCCCCGCATATCACTGTACTTGGCGCGGGGCTTGATCGGCTCTGGATGGGAAGTAACGATACGCCAATGCCAACAGTATGACGGTCCCGCCGACGTATGTCCAGAGGCCAGGCGCCTCGCGCGAACCCGCGACGAGCACCGCCCACACCGGCGTCAGAATCGGTTCCAGGAGCGTGATCGCCCCCGCTTCCGGCGCGCTCACCGACCGCAGGCCGCGCGCCATGAGCCAGTAGGGCAAGCCGAGCTGGATCGCGCCGAAGAAAAACAGCACGACGAATTGCTGCCAGCTCGGCGGTTCGAGCATCAAGACGAACGGCAACAGCGCCAGACTGCCGAGCAAATGGTTCCACACGGTCAGCCAGTTGGAGGGCACGTCGCGCAGGATGCGTAGACCGAGGATGACGCCCGCATACATCAGGCCACTGAAAAGGCCGATCGCCATCACTGTCAATTCCCCGCCGCCGCCGAACACGATGATGCCGATACCGAGCATGCCGCCGAACAGGCTGATGGTGCCGCGACGGTCAGACTTCTCCCCTAGACAGTACATGGAGACAACATACAACCAGAGCGGCGCGGAGTTCTGCAAGAGGATTGCGTTGCCGGACGTGCCCAGAGCCTGAGCCGAAATGAACGAGGCATTCATCAGGGCGAAGCAAACCATCATGACGAGCATCATCGGCTTGAACTGGATGTCGCCGCGCCGCAACGTCGGCACGAGCACCAGCCCGGCGAAGAACGCCCGGTAGAACGCGAGCTGGACCGGCACCTTCGTGTCGCCGAGGTCGAAGGTTTCGATGACGGGAAGGTGCACGCCGACCCAGGTGTCCGTCGTCAGCGCCTTGGTGAATGCGCCCGACAGGCTCCAGAGAATCGCGGCGGTCAGAATGCACAAACGGCCCTGCGTCGGCGTCGGCTGCGGAGTGGTCATGGGGGAATTGTTTTGATCAGGCGAGCAATGACCAGAGCAAATCGCGTTGACGGTACGCAGAAAATTAATTTGGCGTGTACAATAGCGATTGAGACCGTGGACGAAGAGGGAGGAATACATGAGCGCGATTGACGAGATCGTGGCAGCGGCGGCGAAACTGAATGCAGCCCAGCTAGTTAAACTTCGGCACAAGCTCGATCGCCTGGAACAGAAAACCTGGCAAATCGAGTCGGCAGCCGTCACTGCCAAGATGAAAAACGCCAAGATTACCGAAGATGAAATCGATCGCAGGGTAATGAGGCGCCGTCGTGAAAGTCGTCCTTGATACGATGTTCTGGGTTTCTTACTGCACGTTGAAAGACGGCCATCGTCATCGCTTGATCGAACGGGCGCGCCGCAAACGGGTGCGTTTCTTCATTTCCGAGTACATTCTTGACGAACTCGAATCGGTATTGATCGAAGAGCTTGACCTATCCCAGCGCTTCGCCACAATGGCGCGACGCGCGGTTCTGCGGATCGCCAAGATTGTTGATCTCCCGGCCTCCGCGCGGTCCTTCGTTCCTGGAGATCCCAACGATGACTCAATTGTTCAAACCGCGCTTGCGGGCAAGGCCGATTACTTGATATCGGCCGACAAGGAAATCCTCGAAGTCGGCAAGGTCGAGGACATCGAGATTCTGACGATGCAACAATGGGAAGAAATGATGTAAACACGCTGACGCCCAAACAAGTTGCTGCGCGCTTATTTCTCTAGCCACCATTGTTCCTATCCCGTCCGCTCTGGTACAATCAATTCAACCAAGCCTTCCTCTCCGATCACGGGAGTGTGCTGATGAGACGCTCGCTTGCTCTGGCCGCGTTCGCCTTTCTTGCCGGTTCATTCCTTCATGCACAGCCGCCCATGCCGTTGCCGGCCCAGCCAAGGCCGGAGACGTATTGGAGCGTCGATGACGTCAAGGCGGGCATGAAAGGACAGGGCAAGAGCGTCGTCAAAGGCGTCAAGATCGAGACCTTCGACGCGGAAGTGCTCGGCGTGCTGCGGAACATCAACCCCGGACGTGATCTGATCCTGTGCCGGCTTTCGGGCATGAATCTCGAAAAGACGGGCGTCATTCAAGGCATGTCGGGCAGCCCGATTTACATCGACGGCAAGCTGCTCGGGGCAGTCGCTTATGCCTGGGCCTTCGGCAAAGAGCCCGTCGCTGGCGTGACGCCATTCGTCCAGATGGTCGAGTACGCCGCCGCTCATGAACGCCGCGAACTCGCCGAGGCAAAACAGAAACCGAAACGTCTGGGCCTGGCGCGGCCCATCTTCCTGGACGGGCGCGAATACACCGAGGCGACCATCGTCAACGATCATCGTGAACCGCAACCGACCAGCGTCGGCGACGGACTCTGGCTCGTCCCCTTGAAGACGCCGGTGATGACGAGCGGCATGTCGGCGCGCAGCCTGGCAATCCTGAAGGACCACTTTGGCCCGCTCGGCATGATCCCGGTGCAAGGCGGCGCCCTCAGCGCCAACATCCCCGCCGCCGAACGCGACATCAAGCTCGCCCCCGGCAGCGCCTTGTCGGTCGCGATGATCACCGGCGATTTCGACATGTCCGGCATCGGCACCGTCACGCACGTCGAAGGCAAGCGCGTCTACGGCTTCGGCCATCCGATGATGGGACTGGGCGCCTGCGAACTGCCGATGATGACGGGCTACACGCACACGATCATGTCACGGCTCACGTTGAGTTTCAAAATGGGCGCGCCGATCCGCACCGTCGGCGTCATCAACGCGGACACGAGCACGTGCATTGCCGGCTGGCTGGATCGCACGCCGGATATGCTGCCGTTGTCGAGCACGATCATTCGTGAGCCGGAAGGAAAGGCGCACACGATCAACGTCAAGATTGCGCGTTTACGAATGCTGCAGGGGCCGCTGGTGCATGTGGCGCTGACGAATTCGGTCGATATGGAAGGCAATTTTCCGGACGAGATGTCGGCCCGCGTCAAGGCGCGCGTCGAGATCGACGGACACGAGCCGCTCGTCATGGACGATTGGTTCGCCGGCCCCAACTTCGTCGGCGACCGCGCTGCGGCGATGTTGTACGCCCCGCTGGGGATGCTCGTGCAACAACTCGGCAGCAACTCGTTCGAGACCATGCGCGTCAAGTCGGTCGACTGCACAACCGAAGTACACCCAGGCCGGCGCGCTGCCGACATCGAATCGACCGAACTCGAAAGCGACACACTCGCGCCAGGCGACACCGTCAAGGCGATCGTCACGCTGCGTCCGTTCAAGGGCCCCAAGCAGCGCATCACTCTCGAATTGAAGCTGCCGGCCGATCTCGCCGACGGGAATTACGTCGCGCTCATCGGCGACGATCTCAACAACGCCCGTGCCGAACTGCGCGACAATCCGCACCTGGGCAATCCGCAAACGCTCGAACATCAACTGCAGATGCTGCGTCTGCAATTGGCCGCCAAGCGAACCAGCCTCGTCATGCGTGTGCCGATGAACAGCGGCGCCGGCGTCACGGTCGGCGGCAAAACGTTGCCCAATCTGCCGCCGAGCATGGTGCAGATCCTGTCGTCAAGCAAACGCTCGAATACGCAAACGATCAACACCGCCTTGGTCGCGCGCTCGGCGACAAACTATGTGATCCAGGGAGCTGATACGCTGCGCTTCACGGTTGCCAAGACCAGACGATCGAATTAGCGTATTAGCCGGACGCGCAAGCGACGGATGCGTCGTGAAACTGTCGTTTGCGCGTCCGGCAAACGAACCCTTTTCATGATGCTGGCATTGCCGGTCCAATTCGCGGCTACCCGACGTACAGCAAGGAGAGTGCCCATGAGAATGTTCATGGCGGGTTCAATACCTGCCCTGCTGTTGATCTTTGCCTGGCCGGCCGCGGCGGGGATCTACACCTCCATCGACCTGCCTGAGGAGATGCAGTACAGCCGCAACCTCAATACATTTCGCGACGTACTCACAGCCATAAAACTGATCGCGCATCCGCAGCCGCCGAGCGACTCGCCGATCCGGCGCCGATATTTTTTGCTGGAGGCACTTGGCCACAAGGGTGCATCCGAATTGCCAAGCATTGAACAAAACCTGAACTACAGCGCCGCGTTGATCCGCCGCGACAAGGCAGCCGAAGCGGTGGATGTCTTACTGCCGTTGAGCCGGGAGCACCCCGAGAACTTCCTCTTGTTGTCGCAGTGTGCGATAGCCCATTTTCTCGCGGCTGGCGAAGGAGACGAATTGCACGTCCGGGCCGTCGAGTTTCAACGGCAAGCCTTGGAAGCTTGGCCCGAACGCTGGAGCGATCTGGACGCCGATAAGAAAAAGCTTGCGTCCGTGCTCTGGTATCCGGAAGAGGAAACCGCCCTGACGCGCTATCGCCGGTATGAAGGGTATCTTTTGCGTCTCATGTCCCATCGTCTTGCCGAGAGTCGAAAACGCAAGAAGAAGGAAGCGGTCGAGGAAACGCTTGATCCGATTTTCGGCGACGCGAAGAACCCGGTGCGTTTCGTTTCGGAGGCCGGCGCGTTCGAGATCGGCCGCATCACGGACGCCGATTTCCGCCGACTGCCTGACGATGCGGTCGAGGCCGTCAAACAACTCTTGATCTGGATGCCGCGCGACGATCGCCTGATGTGGCTGCTCGGCGAAGTCTATAACGCCAGCGCCATGAAATATCCGAAGCAGGACGACAAGAATGCCGCGATCCGGGACGCCAACAGCATCCTGAGCCAGCTATCGGCCGAGACGTTCAATCGGTACGTGTATGGCAGCAAAGAGATCAAGAAGCGGGTCGAGGCGTTGCAGTCCATTGTCGCGGCCATGCCGCCGCCGCAGGATCTCAACCCGGACAAGCCCTTCAATCTTCCGGACGAAAACGACGGGGCGCTCCTGTCCAACGTGCAGTTTTGGCGTGCCTTGGGCGTCAGCTTCATCACGGGCCTCGCGGTTGGCATGTTCGCCCTGTGGCAAGTGCAGGAGATGCGCCGGCGTCGGCAGGCGCGCGGCGCGGGGTGAAAAGGTTTCATCGCTTGTGAAATAGGATGACGGGAGATCCCGCCCACGGTAGGAGCCGCCGCATGGCCGAGAGCGTGGCGTGTCCGAATTGCCAGGCGCGACTGGAGTTGCCCGCGTTGCTATTTGCCGCGCAACCCGTGCAATGTCCGCGCTGCGCGAGCATTTTTGAACCGGCGCCACCGCGTCCGCCGCCGATTCGACTGCCACGCGGGATCGACGTTGCGGATGACGTGGCCCCTCCAGTCGAACCGATTCGTTCGTGGTGGCCTAAACCGCGCATCGGTCGCTGGAAAGCTCCGGTGGCCATGATCGCGCTGGCGGCGTGCTTGCTTTCCTATCTTTTTCAGCTTTATGTTAATTTTGAACACTTCGAACTGCTGCGGCGCGAGCTGGCTGGCCGGCCCATTATTCGCTTCGGGATGGTAATGGATCCTTGGTCTCGTTGGGAGCAGCTCGCCGACGATGCGCGGACGATTCATCAATTGACCTTCTGGCCCGCGGCAGTTCTCTTCTTGATCTGGCTCCATCAAGCCTCCAGCAATGCGTGGAACTTGCGGGCGAAGGACCTCCAGTTCAGCCCGATCGCCGCGTTGTCTTTCCTGGTGCCGCTGCTCAATCTAGTTTGGCCTTATTTCATGATCCAGGAGATATGGCGCGCCAGCCATCCGCGCGCAACGGACGATCCGCTGGCCTGGAAGAACGGGCCGAGCGCGGTCTCGATTCGGCTCTGGTGGGCCGGCTTTCTCGCGACCGGCGCTTTCTTGGTGTTCAACCACGTCATGTCGGCGAACCCGTTCAACGCCGACGAGCAATGCGCGGGCGCCTTGTTCGCGTGCGGCGCCAATGTCTTCATGATCGCGACCGTGGCTCTGACGATCCATATCATTCGTGATATCCGCGCGAGACAAGACGAACGCCACGCCCGGCTATGCGACGCGAGTCCCGGGACGGTAGAATGAAGGAGCCGTTTTGAGGCATGGATTGTGAGGTCCGAGCGAGGCAATGCACGATACGCTCCGATGCCCTGGTTGCGGCGCCGATCTGACGCTGCCGAACTTGCCGACAGGGCAGGACGTGCAATGTCCGCGCTGCCAGACAATCTTCGAGCCGAAGCGGGCGGCCACGAATGCTCCATTACCTCTACGCAAGCGGCCGATCTTGCTTGACGAATCCGACGACGATTGGCCGCGCGACCCGCGCAGCCTCGTTCGCCCCGATCCGCTGATCGGGCAGTGGAAAGCGGTCGTGGCGGGTGTGGCGCTGGCGTCAAGCGTTCTTTCCTACGGGATGCAAGCGTATCTCGATTACGAACATGGCCGATTCCTCAAGCAAATTCAAGAGGGGGGCTTCCAGGCCGAATTCCCGGGCCTCTTTACGGAACGGATGGCGCGCTGGGCCAGATTGTTCCACGAAGGCACGTTTTGGCCCGCGGTTGTCTTCTTCCTCATCTGGATCTACCAAGCGTCACGCAATCTGAAGCTGCTGCAAAGCGCCGGCATGTTGCACACGCCGATCATGAGCGTTGTCTATTTCTTCGTGCCCGTCATGAATCTCTATCGGCCCTACTTCGTCATGCAGGAAATCTGGCGCGGCAGCGATCCGCACGCCGTCGGTAATTCGCTCACTTGGATCGATGCGCCGAAGGGCGCCGTCGTCCGGTCCTGGTGGTTCTTTTTCCTCGCCGCGCTTGTGCTTCGCGTCGCCAGCCGGCAACTCGAATCGCACGTAAACTGGGAATCGCTGGGCACGATCGCTCTGATGTCGTGCCTGTCCCATCTGTGCATGGTTGTTGCGGGCGTGTTGCTGATCGTCATCGTTTCCGCCGTCGCGATCCGGCAGCGCGAACGCTACGCTCGGTTGTACGCGGATTAGACGCTTGCCGTTTCGCGCTCGCGTCGAAGCACCAGACGATTGGCGCTTCGACGCGAGCGCGAATCGTCAAGCGTCCATAAGGAGGCTTCATGCGCGTCGCTCACTTCGATTGCTTCAGCGGCATCTCGGGCGATATGACGCTGGCCGCCCTCTTCGATCTCGGCGTGCCGACCGAGCCCGTTTTCGCCGGCATAGCGTCGCTCGGCTTGCCCGTACGCATCGACGCGGAGAAGGTGCAAAAAGGCGGCTTCGCGGCGACGCAAGTTTACATCCACGCGCCGGAAGAACACGAGCACCGTCATTTGCCGGACATCGAGGCGATCCTCACACGCGGCAAAATGACGCCGACGCAGCTCGCTCTCGCTTTGAAGATCTTCCGCCGGCTCGCGGACGCCGAGGCCAAGGCGCACGGCATTCCGGTCGAGCAGGTTCACTTTCACGAAGTCGGCGCGCTCGACAGCATCGCCGACATCGCGGGTTCGGCAATCGCGCTGGATTTGCTCGGCGTCGAGAAATTTACGTCAAGCCCCGTCGCGGTCGGCAGCGGCACGGTGAAGTGCGCCCACGGCGTCATGCCCGTGCCGACGCCGGCAACTGCCGAGTTGCTCAAGGGCGTGCCGTTGCGCGCCGCCCCGATCAAGACGGAGCTGACGACGCCGACCGGGGCCGCGATCTTGACGAGCGTCGTGACCGAATACGTCGATACGCCACTGATGGCGATCGAAGGCCTCGGCCACGGCGCGGGGAGCAAGGATTTTCTCGAACAGCCGAATCTGCTGCGCATTTTCCTCGGCGCAACCACGAATGGGCTGGGGCTCGACGCCGATCTGGTTTGGATCCTCGAGACAAACCTCGATGACGTGCCCGGCGAGACCATCGGCTATTGCATCCAGTCGCTTTTCGCCGCCCACGCGCTCGATGTTTGGACGACGCCGATTCAAATGAAAAAGCATCGGCCTGGCGTCCTGCTCAGCGTGCTCGCTAGTCCGGCGAACCTACACGTCTTGGAACAGATCATCTTTCGAGAGACGCGGACCTTCGGCATCCGCCGTTATTCCGCACAGCGACACAAACTGAAGCGCGACGCCGTCACGGTCCAAACGCCGTGGGGCCCGGTGCGCTGCAAGCGCGGCTGGCGCGACGGAGAAGAGGCGATCGTGACGCCGGAGTATGACGATTGCGCGCAAATCGCCAATACGCACGGCATCGCGCTCGCCGAAGTTTACCGTGTCGTCGCGCAATCATATAAAAATGTTTAACTCCGGTTCGCAGAACCGCGCGGGTCTACGACCCGCGGCTAAACGAAAGACACGATTCGAGACCATGACATGCCTTCCGCCAACGAGATCCGCCAGCAGTTCATCGACTTCTTCGTCAAAAAGCACGGCCATACCTTCGTGCCGTCGTCCAGTGTGGTGCCGCTCGATGATCCGACCTTGCTGTTCACCAACGCCGGTATGAACCAGTTCAAGGACGTTTTTCTCGGCACCGGCTCACGTCCTTACAAGCGGGCGGCCAACACGCAAAAGTGCATCCGCGCCGGCGGCAAGCACAATGATCTCGACGACGTAGGCAAAGACACCTATCATCACACGTTTTTCGAGATGCTCGGCA
>SXGS01378903.1_pt1 | contig 37036 bp, 33 predicted proteins | sample 3174681 | NCBI WGS metagenome assembly SXGS01 (sample SAMN11356861, study PRJNA531348) | freshwater metagenome | isolation source: freshwater sample F1-80 | place: China: Fuxian Lake, Yuxi | collected 2017-12-25
ACTGAGCGAGATCGAGCAGTTGATTCGCCAGGACCTTGGACTGGAAATCGCTGTGGTCCGGGTCGGCGGCTGGGATTCTCATCAGGCGCAGGTGGAGTCAGTCGAGCCCCTGCTGCAGTCACTCGGGAAGTCCCTGCACGGATTCTACCGTGCCGTTGGCGATGCGGTTGAGCGAATCACGGTGGTCGTGATGACGGAATTCGGACGTCGAGTGGCCGTGAATCTGGCGGGTGGAACGGACCACGGACGGGGAACTGTGATGCTGCTGCTGGGTGGGGGAATCCGCGGAGGCCAAATCTCGGGCCGATGGCCGGGAATCAGACCTGATCAACTTGACGACAATGGAAACCTTCGGGTGACAACAGACTTCCGCGATGTGCTGGCGGAAGTGGTGTCATCACGACTACGGAACACGGCGATTCGCAGTGTTTTTCCTGAATTCACGGCAGCGCCTCTGAACATTTGTCGGCCGCTTTGATGTGGGCTCAGAAAAGGGGTCAGGAACCAATAGCCAAATGGCCCAAAGGGTGCTCCGCACTATTGGTTCCTGACCCCCTTTCTGTCTGAGCCACATCACGATTCTGAACGGGATGCGCATGACTGTGTCGACATCATCAACGCATGCCGGGACATCGCTCCGGAGGTCGTTTCTGGGGCAATGAGGCGTCTGGGAAAACTTTCCGATTTTCTGGATCAGGCAATTGACGCCGGTCTGATCCCTGTATAGGATGAACTCACGGGCTGTTGAACAAGGGCACTCGACTGAGACGCGCACCGTGAATTTCAGATTGCATGTCGCATGGGTTTGATGGAACGCTTCTGAGGTCAGGGATTTGCTGTTTGTCTTCGCTGCAGTGGTTTCCAACAAGTGGTATTGGAGGTAAGTCAATGAGTAAATTTTGGAGTCTGGTTCAATGGACCGCCGGTGGTCTTGCCCCACTTCTGTTGATCGGATCGGCGTCAGCCGCGATCATCGGGGCCACAGTCACCACGACCACGGCGAATAGCGCCGGGGGCGTGTTCAGCATGCTCGGCCCGCAGGCAGCGGTCGGCGGCGTCGGGATTCCCGTCGCGGGCAAGAACGTGATGGGAATGAATGAGCGTACAGGTGTCACGCTTGACGGAACAAAGGTTGACAGCCACATCGTGTGGACCAATTTCACGGCGACCAGTGGAATCGTGGCCAAGGTTCAGTTCGCCAACAAGATTCTGGGGATCATCACCACGAGCCAGGGTGCGCTGAATTACCTGGGTGCAAGCAATACGGTCGTGGGGTTGCTGACCACAACCTATCTCAATGCCAACAACTGGGGTATGGAAAATGGTTCTGTGTTTGCCGGTCTGACAGAGGGGGTTGTCATCTCGGGAACCAACGAGATCACCTTCACCTCCACAGGAATTGGGCCGGATTACGTGCGAGTACTGACCGCCGTACCGGAGCCGGGATCTGTAGCCATTCTGAGTCTCGGAGCAGTTGGTCTGATCGCTGCTGGTTATCGTCGCCGACGGAACCGAACCACGGTCTAGATGAGATCGCGGATTTCCGACAAAGCGACTGAAGATGGTCGAATTGGACGGGTGGCCCGAGAGGGTCACCCGTTTTTTTGCGCCTCGGCGACAGGAAATTGCGATTCCAGGTTGATTCAGTGACTATCCTTCGAATAATCGCAACGTGGGATTCTCTCTGCTCCCGGTACCCGTTTGACGACCATAAAATCACTGCCTGAGTCGGTCGAGCGTCGCGCAGCTCCGCTCGGACGGTCGGGAATTCCAGTTTCCGGGGCGCGAACTGTTTTTTCAGGAAACAGCCAGTAGAACTTCTGATCAGAACATTCTCGAGACCAGCGTGATGCAGACGGCGGAGATCGTGTCGAAAGTCAGGGGATTTGTGGGCATGCGCGTGGCCATTCTGTTGCTGCTGGCTGCACACCTGCCCTATGTCGCGGTATACTTCATCAGTCTCTGGCAGCAGCGCACTCATTACCAGTTTTTCCCATTCGCCGTTGCTGCGTTTATCTGGCTGTTCTCCAGCAGGCGCCGGAAGTCAGGCGAGCAATGGTCAGCATTACCAGTTGCATTGGTTCTGGGCGACCTGTCCTGCGTTCTGTTGGGCGTCGTGATTCGTTCTCCCTGGCTGTTTGCCTTCGGTATGTTCCTCAGCGTACTCGCCTGGTGCGTCGCATCGCACGAAGAAGGTTATCATCGACGTCTGACTTATCTGGCGCTGCTGCCGCTGCTGACAATCAGGCTGCCAGCCAACGGTGACAACCAGATCATCGCCTGGCTGCAGACGGTGACTACGGCCGTAGCCAGCAGAATGCTGCAGCGTTTCGGATTCCTGCACTTCCGCGAGGGCAACGTACTGGAATTCCCAGGGAAGCGCTTTCTGGTGGAAGAAGCCTGCAGCGGAGTACAGTCGCTCTTCACGATTCTGTTCATCGGTGCTCTGGTCATCTGCTGGAATCGCCGGACTCTGACCCATGGAATCATTCTGCTGGCCAGTGGCGTGGTCTTTGCCGGTGTGATGAATGTCTCGCGCGTTGTCGCGATTGCCGTAGCCTGGGACCAGTATGCGGTGGATCTTTCGACCGGTTATCAGCATGACGTGCTGGGATATGTGTGCCTCGGTATTGCGGCCCTGTTGCTGTTGAGTGCCGATTCATTCCTGACCTTTATCACCGATCCCGTACCTGATCTGAAAAGTGCGGGGACTCTCGGCAATTTCCGAAATCCTCTGATTGCAGCCTGGAACTACCTGTTTTCTGTCTCGCGAGAATCGATCCGCACCGGTCCGGCTCAGGATTCCTCGAAGCACACTCCTGGTCGGCAGTCAGTGTGGAACATCGGAGCCGGATTGATCTGTGTTACGCTGCTGCTGTTCCAGACGTACGTGCTTCGCGGTGAAACTCCGAACCGACCACCAGCAGAAATATCCCGCGGGGATACCTTTGATGCGGAGACGCTGCCAGCGACAGTGGCGGGAATGTCCAGATCCCATTATCTGGTTGAGGAAGGTTCTTCAGATACGACGACTGCACGCTTCTCAAACGTCTGGCACTACACTTCTGACAACCTCGAGGCGCGCGTCTCGTGTGACCATCCGTACTTTGACTGGCAGCTGATTCAGCATTCTTATGTCAGGGAAGGCTGGGAAATTACGGAGTCGTCTGAGCAGGACAGCCCGGACGGGTGGAGTGCCACGATGATCCGTATGCGGAACATCGCCGAGAATCGCCACGGTTTTCTGCTGTTCAGCATGTTTGACAGAACTGGAAAAACTCTCGAGCCGGAGAAATCCGCAGGTGCGGGATCAAGAGTATTTGATCGGCTGTTCCGATCCGGCCCCGATCGATCGGGCAGCATAATGTCTTATCTGGCTCAGACATTTGTCGTGACGGGCAGCCGAATTCCCGATAACGATGTTCAGAAACTTATCGAACTGCATTTTCAGACACGGAGCCAGCTGCGACTGGCAGCGACGGCGTCGGCAGCCAGTAATTAGTGCACTGGCTCAGAAACAGGGGTCAGGAACCAATAGCCAGATGGCCCAGTGGGTGCTCCTCACGATTGTTTCCTGACCCCTTTTCTTTTCTGAGCCTCGTATCCTGCAATGTGCTCATTGAAGTCCCCACAGAACATGGTTCGGGAAACCGGTCAGAGTCTGAATGTACTGCCAGCGTCAGGCGATTACTCGCACGGCGGGCGCCCCCGACGTGATTCGGTCCTCCCGGCGCTGCTGAATCCCGTGAATCATTTTCGCTGGCTGGCGGGATTTGGGCAGTCCTGGGTCCTGTCTCGCGATTACGGGCGACTGACTTCGAGCATCCCATTCTGGATTCTCATCGTTGCGGTCGTCTTTCTGACCTGGCTGCGACATGCGCCGGATGATGAAGTCGTGGCCTCGTACCAGTCGGCCCTGGAAGCGGCCGTCAACAGCGGCGACGCGGCACGGCAGGAGGTCTATCTGAACGCACTTGTGCAGCTGCGCCCGCGTGACCCTGAGGTCCGATTTCAGCGGGCAAAGCTCCTGCTCAGTCAGGGTCGGAACGAAGGGATCGACTTCATAAGTCCACTGGTACCCGATGAGACTGACGGGTACGCGCCAGCCAGAATGTGGCTTGTCGAACAGGCCAGCCGTCCCAATCCCGTGGTTCCGTTGACAGACAGCCAGATTCAGAACCATCTGACCAGGATTCTCAGCCAGCGACAGGATGACCCTCAGGCACATCGCTGGCTCGCCCGGATTCTTCTGCGGCAATCAGATCTTAAGGGAGCTGAGACGCATCTCGAGCTTGCCGCGCGGACACTTCCCGATCTGAACGTGGAGCTGGCGAAGCTGAAGGCAGCGCTCCAGCGAGATCCTGCCGAGATCCACAGATATGCCTCGCGTGGGGCCGATGAGCTGACCGGTCGCCTGCGGACGGACCCCGACAATATGGAATGCCGCCTGGCACTTGGCGAAGCGCTGATCCTTCTGGGGCAGTTCGACGCAGCCAGAGAATTGCTGACGGCCAGAGCGGATCTGAGCAGTGATCCGCGACTGCGGCGATCGCTGTCGGACCTCGAAATCGCATCCGCCGACCGACTTCTCGCGGATTCTCTGCTGAATCAGGATGTGTGCGGCCGGATCCTGCTGAAGGCGCTGGAACTGGACCCGTCAAACCTGACTGCGGTACAGCGCATCGCCGAACTCCATGCTGCGGGCACTCACTTCCAGCGCAGCGAGATCGAGGCGTCTCTGAATTACTGGCAGCAGCAACTGACGGAACGCCAGGATCAGGAAGGCCCAAGGCGTATCCTCAGCCAGCTGCTCGCCGTGGTTGGCGCGGCGGCGGAAGCCGCAGAAGTCCTGCGGCCTGTCGTTCTGCGGCGACCGGAACTCAGACTGTCGTTTGCCAGGCTGCTCACCGACGCCGGCGCAAAGGACGAGGCATCTGCTGTGCTGCAGCTGGTGGAACTGGAGGTCGGTCTCGAGCTGCTGCAGAATCCGGATTCTGTCACGGCTGCAGAACAAAAGACCGAATCGCTCATGATCGGCGGTCGCCCGGCAGAAGCTCTGAAGTTCCTGCAGAAACTCACGTCACGAAATCAGGCCGGACGAATTCCCGAGGCGCCCAGTCTGAAAGCGCTGTTTGGCAGAGCCTCGATTCAGGTGTACGACTCGTTGATTCTTTCAGGTGGCGTCCCTGCGGGGGGATCGGAAAACGCCCCGCAGCCAGATGAATCAACGCTGCTGCAGCTGCTGGCCGACGCGGTGTCGTCACAGACTTCAGCCGCAGCGGGAATGGATCGACTGGCACAACTCGCTTTGTCGCAACATCCTGCCGCGGCACGGGCTGAGGAAATGATCCGGCAGTATCGGCTGACTGAAGCGTCCGAGCAGGAGATGCTGAACCGACTTGGGACACAGGCGCTGGTCGTCGGTGACTATCAGAAGGCGCGCACCTGTCTGGAACAGGCGAATCAGCTGTCCCGTGGCGGGAATCCCATGACCCTGAACAATCTGGCAATCGCCGTTGCACGCGGCGAATCTCGGGATCTTACTGCAGCGCTGGAACTGGCAAATCAGGCTTTGCTGCAGCTTCCCGGGCACCCGGACGTGCTGTCGACTCGCGGGGAAATCCTGCTGGAATTGGGCCGGTGGCCCGAAGCCATCCAGGATCTTGAGCAGGCGGTTTCGATGCGGCGCGACAGCCGCGAGGTTCACGAGCTGCTGCTGCGAGCTTATACCGCCACGAACGCCACAGAAAAGGTGGAAGCTCACCAGAGGGAACTCAAACGAATCTCTGAGAACAACCCCGGATGACACCGATGACACGGATCGACTGCAGTCAACAGGGGCGGAACCGCGACAGCATCGAGCCTTTGGCGCCCCGTATGCGTACTCGTACTCGGCATCGCGGTACTCGTACTTCTACTCGATTGCCCCTTCGGCAACCCGATCGGTTCGCTGGATCAATCATGTCAGCATCGACACTATCCGCTTCAGTTGCGCTTAAAGTCCGGCGAAAGCTGCCGGGGCCGACTTGTGTGGTACAGTCGGGCGCGGCAGGCTGACTGAGATCCGGCGCCCGAAACAGTGTCACCGGAAAACAAAAAAGCCCGACGCGGCGATGCGTCGGGCTCTGAGGGTTGAACTGCCGAGATTCAGGATTCAGCGTCAGTCGTGCGGTCGCTTCACGCCGGAGAAACGCGTTTTTGAAGGTGTTCGGGGAAATCCGGTCGATGCCGATCGATCAGCACGCCACCAATCGCGATCGCATCCATGTCCGTTCGCAGGAAGCAGCTGATCGCCTCAGCCGGCGTGCGAACAATCGGCTCGTTTTCGTTCAGTGACGTATTCAGCACGATCGGAACACCTGTTTTCTCGAAGAATCGGCTGATGAGTCGATGATACAGCGGGTTTGTTTTCATTGAAACAGTCTGCAGTCGTCCGCTGCCGTCTACATGGGTCACAGCCGGAATGATCGCGTGTTTTTCCTTCCGAATCGGGAATACCTTTTCCATATACGGTGTCGGTTCGCTGATCTCAAACCACTCGCCCGCCTGCTCTTCCAGAATGCTGGGCGCAAATGGACGGAACTTTTCCCGAAACTTGATTCGCAGGTTGATGATGTCCCGCATGTCGGTCCGACGAGGATCTGCCAGCAGAGTCCGGTTACCCAGAGCACGCGCTCCGAATTCCATCGCGCCCTGAAACCAGCCCACGACTTTTCCCTCGAGCAGCAGATCCGTGGTCCGGTCCACCAGAGCTGCCTCGTCGAGCTGTTCAAACGGGACACCCGCAGCATTGGCGGCGGCGACGGCTTCGTCTGCCGAAGAACTGCAGCCCCAGTAAGCATGGTTCTGCACGAATCCCCGAGGTTTTCCCAGCAGGCGATTCCACACATAAAAGGCGGCACCGAAGGATGTCCCGTTGTCGGCCGCGCCGGCCGGGATATAGACGTTCCTGAAGGGTGTTTCCGTGGTAATCCTGCCATTCGCCACGGAATTCATGGCCACACCGCCCGTCATGCAGATGTTCGGGCTCTTCGTCTTTGCATGCAGCCGGCGCAGCAGATGCATGATGATTTCTTCCGTCACGACCTGCAGTGACTTCGCGATGTTATCGTGCCTGGCCGTCATCGGCTCCTTCGGACGGCGCGCCGGACCGAGCAACTGTTCGAGCTTCGGACTGTGAAATGGCTGCACAATCGGAGCACCATCGTTCCATGTCATCCGGAGTCCCTTTCGATGGTGTGTGAAGAAATCCAGGTTCAGCTCAAACGTGTCACCGCGGGGAAAGATCATCCGGCGAAACAGATCTGCAAACTCCGGTTCTCCATAAGGCGCCAGCCCCATGACCTTGTATTCGTCACCATAATGAGGAAATCCCAGGTACATGGTCACAGCGCTGTACAGGAAACCGATGGAATGCGGGTAACAGACGCGATCCAGTTCCTTCCATCCGGTCCCGGATGCCTTCGCTGTCAGCGTACTGGTGAAATCTCCCATCCCGTCGACCGACAGGACGGCCGCTTCGTCAAACGGAGAAATCAGGAATCCTGCCGCGACATGTGTCTGATGGTGTTCAATACGGTGAAATTGTGCCCTGACGGCGGACCGTTCAACTCCCACTGCGTCCGCAAACTGCCCGTCGAGCCCAAGCGTTCTCCCCTGACGTCGGAGTCGGTCCAGAATGGCAGACGCTGACGGCCAGTGAGTTGCCACGAAGCCGAGGCGTCTCAGCAGATTCGCTCGCGGATTAAAAGAAATTGCCACGTGATCCACGTCCGCCGCTGTGAGCCCCGCCTGCTGCAGACACCAGCGAATCGACTGGGAAGGAAATCCGGCCCAGTGCTTGATTCGATTGAATCGCTCTTCCTCGACTGCGGCAATCAACTGGCCGTCAACCACCAGAGCCGCCGAGGCATCACCATGATAGGCATTCAGCCCGAGTATGTTCATTTTCAGATCCGAGCGTCGTATCTGCCAGGGAACCAGGAATTCCAGTCAGGACAGTCAGGGAACAGCAGCGCGTGCAGCTGGAGGGGCCACACCAAAGAACATATTCGTGTACCCGCTGAGCAGATTGTGCTGTTCAAAAAATTCATGTGCCAGGGACAGGGCGCCCTGCTGCAACCGACGATATTCCGGGTGGTTCATTCCGATGATGGCATTCATAGCGGAGACAAACTGATCTGGCGCATCCAGAGAGAGATCCCATCCGGCGTTCCTGGCCTGCAGATCCCGCCACATCGTTCGATCGCTGATGATCACGGGCGTTCCGACAGCCAGAGATTCGAAAATTGCGTGCCCGAAATTCTCTCCCAGGGTGGGCAGGATCATGGCGTCGGCCTGGATCAGAAATTCACGAACCTCAGACTCAGATTTGGCACCCACAAACTCCACCCGCACCGATTCCGGCAATTCCCGTACCGCATTCAGACATCGCTGATGATAGGTCGTATCCTCCACGGGTCCCACGATCGTCAGCTGACAGTCCCCCTGCACGCGACCTGACAATTCAATCAACCACAGGATGTTCTTGGTTTCGTGGACGCGGCCGACAGAACAAAACCGGGCAGGACAAGCTTTTTCGGTCCTGTCGGACAGCTTGCTGACGGGAAGACACGGCACGTTGGGAATGGCGGTAACGGGGACGGCTCCGAATGCCGCATGAATCTCGGCAGCCTCCTCAGGCGAAGTAGCATGGAATGAAACGTGCCGCAGGACCCCACAGGTTCTCAGGAACCAGATGAGCGGCCGTTTCTTCCAGCCCTTCTGCTGCATCGCAGCGGGCTTCAGCATTCCCCGCGGGGCCAGAAATATTCGGATCCGTCGCCTGGTCAGCCGCAACCAGAGCAGGGGCCACAACGTCCCGGCAAGGGAGAACATACTGTTGAGGTAAACCGCATGCGGGCGGAATCGTCGCAGCATAAACACAAACGCAGCGCACCGACGGAAACCTGAGCTGCAGTAGCGCACGCGAGCCAGCCCGCGCCAGTTAAACCAGCGGTCTGAGGGAACCGCATCGTAGGACTGGTCGCTGCCAAGGTCTCTGTCAGAGGTGATGATTGCCACATCCGCTGATTTGCCGAGCAACACCGCAAGATTGGCACAGCTGCGGATCGGTCCTCCGGCCCGCACTCCCGGATCGAACCAGTCGACACAGACCAGCAGACGTGGCCTTATGACGGCCACCTGGGCAGGTTCAACGGCGGACTCGTGCTCACGCTCAGCTCTGGAATTCATGATACTCCGGAGCGGCGGAATCCCGCAGAGCGAGCACGAGGCAGAACATCAATGGGCGCTCGAAGCTGCCCGAACAGCATCTGATGTGACAGCCCGTAAGCCACCGAGACGAACAGGCCTGCCTTCACAAGATGATTGAGAACCACAGCCAGCTCGGTCTCCGACTTGATGGCCTGTGAAAAAATCACGGGCAGCCACAGCAGAAACAACACATGCCCGCGTCCCCGAGTTGCCAGAAGATAATAGGCCCCGGAAAAGACCGCGCCGTATCCCATCATCGCCGCGATTCCGCCATCGACTCCAAAGTTCGCATAGGCCTCACCAATTGTGCCGATTCCCATGGAAGTCTTTTCGCTGATTTCGAGTCCCGTGAATCGCCGAAATTTTTCACGACCTCCGGCCGTCGTCTTGTTCGGAAACAGAAAACGGGGAACAAGGGAATCAATCGCCGCCGCCCGAAACGTCTCACCGTTGGCAAACGGCTCTTCGGCCGGCACGTGCAGCATGACACTCGTCACAATCCAGCCCTGATTCAGGCGAACTCGCATGACCTCAGCGACTCCGTCAAAGGTGAGCGTCACGCTTTGCGCCGCGTGCTGTAATGCCACCAGAATCCCCGATCCCGACCCTGACTCCTGCTCCAGCTTCAGACGATACTCCGCCTTGAATGACTGCAGCACAACGAGGGCACAGAAACCACCTGTGAGCAGCATCGTATTCAGAATCAGGCTGCGGCGTTTCAGCTCGCGTGCAAGCACCAGGCTCACCAGGATCGCTCCCCAGATGATCAACTGGTGAAACATCCCCTGTGCGAGGGCGAAAAAGATGCTGACACCCAGAACTCCGGTCAGCATCCAGCGCCTCTGATGATGGCGGCAGAAGTAGCAGTACAGCGCGCCCACAAACTTCAGCTCACCGCCCAGAAAGAAAGCGAACGACAGTGACGGCGGCGCGTAACGCCCAAGTATCGTGAACACGACACCCGCCAGCATGATCATCACCCCCGCCTGGAAGACTCTTCGCCCGGCGGTAAAGGACATCACTTCGGTCAGCATCGGCAACTGATGCCGGACCCACACGATCGGCAGCAGATAGGCCACGACAGCCGGAATCGCAAATCGGAAGTAGTCTTCCGAGGATACGACCATCCGGTACCGGTAAAACTCAGGCGGGCTGTAGTAAGAACACAGCGGCCCGATCAGCAGCTGCAGGCAATACACGATGGCCGTGACCTCCAGTATCGGAATATCACGACCAAGGGCCACGATCAGCAGTCTTGCGCAACAGAACGCAATCAGCAGGATCGGGATTTCCACCGGGGCGAGACTGAAGCGCCCCATCAGCCCGGCAAAAAACAGCAGCAGCAGATCCACCCACTTCATGTCGGCCGCCCGTCCGTAGTCGCCCGGAACACTGACGGTGATAACCGCACCGCGGACACAACCGCGTTAACGATCCCGTCAAAGGACCAGTCCTGAATGAAACGCTGACTCTGTACGCCCATTTCGTCGAGCAGAATGCGCCGCTCGGGGAGGCTCCGGAACACGTCCACGGCACCGTCTGACCCCAGCTCCGGACACCGAAACCCGGTGCGGCCTTCCACCAGCAGGTCACGCGCAGCACCCACTCGATCCGTTGCCATCACAGCACGACCGCAGGCCATGGCTTCGTTCAGACAAAGCCCCCATGTCTCATTAAACCGGGACGGCAGACAGACGATATCGCCCACCCGATACACAACTGGCATCCGCTGTTGATTCTGAAAAGGCAGGATGCGAATCCGCTCGTCTGTGCCGATGACGCGACGGAGTTCCGGCTCCAGAACACCATCGCCCACGAGCAGCAGTCGCAGGCTGGTGCGCTCGGACGCTGCCATCTGAAAGACACGCACCAGTCCCAATGGGTCCTTCTTTCGTTCGAATTTGCCGGCGAACAGGATGACCACATCGTGATCGCCAAAACCCATTTCCCGGCGGAGCAATTCGGCCTCTCTGTCAAACTGGTCATCCGTGCCGGCAAATCGCTGGTTGTCAATCGCATGCGGGGCCGTCACGAGCTGTGACTCGCCCAGGCCATTCTTCCGGAAATATTCCCGGTTACAACTTCCCACAGCAATGGCAAAATCAATGTGGCGATAGACGTATCGCAGCAGCATCGATCGGGCGAAAGAACGGATTCCCGGGCAATCATCCAGAAGTGTGGAGTCCCCTCGGAACAGCACCGGGATACGCCCGTGAAACCAGCGCATCACGCGAAAATGAGAAGCAAAGTTCCAGCCGCAGACCAGCACGGCATCGGGCTGCCAGGCCGAAATCCGGGAGATCAGCTCAGGAGAATCCATGTTCCAGAACGTCCGGCGCTCCACGGGACGAGCCGGGGGCAGGAGTTCCCACTCATACCCGTCCAGCAGCGGAATGTCCCACTGAATCGATTTTCCGAACCCGGGGTCCCTGACCAGCGTGTCGCCGGCATGCCACGTATAAAAGACATGGACGCAAACGTCATCCTGAGCACTCAGCAGCTTGAGCCACGGTGCATTATACTGCACCGGGTGTGTCATCACGATCGCGATCCGCGCCACGATAAGGTTCCATGCTGACCGCTGCCAGCTGCGTTCTCCGGACAGTCTCCGATGACGAATCATCGTGAGTCCGCCACAGCATCATTTGCGGAACGGCGCAATCAGCGCTGCGGCTGGCTGAGTGCGGCTTCAAAGCACTCGACGATGCGGTCGGTCATCGTCGGCGCCAGACAGCTCGAAAACGCCTCCCAGTCCGTCGCCGGTGGAGTTTCGAACCGACGTCCTTCAAACCAGCGCTCATAAATCACTGCGGCGGTCTGCTGCGGATCATCCGCTGACGAGAAAGTGACACATGTCCCGGCTCGAACCCGGCGCATCACGTCATTCACCGAGCTGTCCTGATGAAACACCGTCAGCAGCGGACGGGCCGCCGTAATATACGGGTAGATTTTCGACGCCGTATACGAGGCATCACCAGAACCCGGAATCACCAGCGCATCGGCGTCCACAAGACAACGAAGCGCCTCGAAATACGGGACTCGACGGGGTGTCTCACGGACAAATCCCCCGATTCCCAGTTCGTCAGCGATTGGCCTGACCCAGTAACGTTCCGATCCGGGAGGAGCATAGTCCGTGCCAATAAAATCCAGCTGGATCTTCTTCGCCGCCGTCGGCTGCAGCTCCAGGAACTTCCGGAACCCGACCAGGATGGACGTCAGTGAGTGCCGCATGTCGGGGCCGCAGCGGCCTACGTAGACCCAGTGTTTCAGGCCGTCGTCCTTTCGGTAACAGGAATTGGTGACCTGTGACGAAGATGCCACCTCCACGTCCTTCAGAGTGGCCGCAAACGGAATTGTGACGAATCGATCAGCGCTCAGAAACGGGTAGCGCCGGCCGAGTGTTTCAGAATACTGCCCGGATACGACCATGATCATCGCGGCGCGACCCAGCACCCGAGGCTCAAACCGGGATGCAGCCCACTGATGCAGGAAGTGTTTGAACTGGCCGCCGGGAGGCCGCAGCTGGTTGTCACGATAATAATGGTTGACCCAGGGATCCTGCAGGTCAACCACATACGGCACCCCGAATTTTCGCAGCCACGCGGGCCCCAGCGGCAACAGGCCGAATTCCGTCGTCGAAAAGAATACCAGATCGAATTTCTGCTCCCGCAGCAGTCGTTTCGCGACTGACGAAATCTGCCTGCCGCTTCGCATCGAAAGACTGCCGATGCCCAGCAGCCGAGTCCACTTCCGGGACCAGGCACTGACGCGATGCACAGTCACCTCAGCCGGTATCGTGGACGCCAGCAGCGGATCGCGCGGCGCAGCAACGAAATCGGCGTCAACACAGATCACCGTGGGCCGCCAGCCGCGCGCTTCCAGAAACGGCAGGGCAAGCCGAACACGCTGCGCATCCGGAGCATTGCTCGGCGGGAATCGCGGTGAAATAATCAGAACGTTGCGCATTCGGGACTGAGCCGCAGCGGACAGGACATCAGGGGCCTGGCAGGACTGCGTCCGGCTGTTCACGTGTCGCCGATGGCTTTCTCTACGGCTGCGAGCAGGCGATCTGCGTTTTCTTCCCAGCAAAACCGGGCAGTACCGGCTTCCCAGGCAGCCTGCTTCGCATGACGCAGCACGTCCCGATCGTCAAGCAGCGAATCGATCGCGGCTGCCAGTGACTGTGCGTCACGCTGAGAGTAAACGCGAGTGGCGTCCGGAACCTGACGACAGATTTCCAGCTGCCCCAGCGTATCACTGGCCACCGCTGGAATCCCCGCCAGAAAATAGTGCAGGATCTTGTTTGTGACAGTCAGATTGCGGCTCCTGTTATGAGCCAGTTCGCCGGCAAACCCGACATCATACGACTGCATCAAAGGCAGCAGCTCTTCATGCGGCACCTGATCGTGAAAGAACAGGCCGCAGGAAGAGTGCAGATTTCGGTACAGCGAATCCCGGATCCCTGATCGACTTCGGCCGGTCAGGTGGATCTCCACCGGATGGCGCAGATGATGCGTTGCGGCAACAAGCTGTTCCAGGCCGCGATCCGGCCCGATCACCTGAGAGACCCACCCGATTCGGGCTGTCCCCGGACGGTCGGGTCGCTCGTGGGGCGGCGAGTCGCCAGCACGCCGTTCCGACAGGCGAAACGCGTTGTACAGCACGATCGGTCGAGGACATCCGTAACATTCCCTCAGAGCATCGCTGAGTACCTCAGATGTTGTCGACGCGAAAACCGCTCCCCGGAGGACAGTGGATTCGTTTGCACGCAGCAGCCTGACGGGACTATGAGCCAGATCCTCCGCACGCAGATCTTCGGAATACCAGTCTTCAATATCCACGCACACCCTGGCCCCGCGTTCAAGGAGCCGAGATCCCACCCACATCGCCTGCGGCAGATGCAGACTGTATAAGTCGGCCGGATGACTGACACAGGATTTCAGGAGTCCGACCGCGGCATACCCCAGCTGTCCCACGGACTCGCGGCCGGAAACCCGACACGCCGTGATGACAATCTTTCGCTTCAGTCTGGCCCATTGCCAGTCCAGCTTCCGCGTCGCGTCCGGTGACGCTGTATCAATAATCCGCCGTGTCCCGAACTGATGGGCCTGCTCCAGCTGCCGATTGCGCCCATCGTCTTCGGGTTTGAGCAGTGAACACAGAACTTCGACCGCGTACCCTGCCTCGGCAAGTGTCGCGGCCTCCTTGACAACACGCGGATTGTCGGAGAGCTGAATCCCGGAAACGATGGTGATCTTCTTCATCGCGTCCAGGTCGCGATCAGATGGCCAACCCCGTTTTCCGGCACCGAAGTCACGCTGACGAACTCCATCAGTTCCACCTGATACGCGTAGTGCGCAAGAAAACTGCAGCAGGCATCCAGGAGTGCGCGTGAATGAAATTCAATGCACAGGATCGGGTGGTGCTGTTCAATCAGAGTCTTCGCGCCTCGCAGAACTTCCGCCTCGGCACCTTCCACATCAATCTTGATCAGCTGCGGCGGTTCAATTTCGCCGCAGGCCACCAGCGAATCGAGTGACCTGATCTGCACTCTGATGTGCTGCCCTGTGTTCTGCTCCTTCTGGAACGTGCCGATGTTCAGTTTCCCCATGCTCGATTCCGGCATGATCAGAAACTCCGCCGACCCGTCAGACGCCCCGACCGCGCACTCGTGCAGCGTCAGATGCCGGTCCGGATTCAGGCTGATGACCTTGCGAATCTGCTCGGCGTTGACCGGGTTCGGCTCAAAGCAATGGACTGACGATGCGCCGGACACCGCCATGACTCCCGCCAGAAAACCACGATGCCCGCCAATATCAAGACACACCGCTCCGTTTCTGATCAGCGGTACCAGACGAGAAGTGAATTCACACTCCCACGTTCCGGTCCAGATCAGTTTGTCCTGAGGCAGTGAGACCGGATAGATCAGGCCGCATGCCGGTCCGGCACTGATGCGATGCACGAATTCCCGTCCACTCAGAAACCTTCTGAAGAACCAGCGCTGCAGACCGGAAAGAATCGGAATGCGGCGCAGGCGGTTTCTGACCGTCCACGGCAGTAAGTCAACGCTCCGCTGTAATAGCTGTGACAGCAATCGGTGCTCCACTCATGGTCGAATATCGGATGCGAGAAGACCAGTTCAACGCTGGTCGCTCGACCTTGTTGAACAGGATCTGTGCTGCGGCAAATGACGCAGCCAGGGCCACGAACAGCACGCCCCCAACGGGACCATTCTTCACTGATGGCTTCCTGAACGGCTGTTGTCGACGGAATACAGCGATGCAGCTCAGGAAACTGCACTACCCGGGATCACCGGCATCCAGGCGGCGATACAGTTGTGCGTACCGCGATGCCAGCATCTTTTCATCGAAGCGCGACCGATTCATGCGTCCCTGCGCAATCAGTGATTCACGGTAGTCAGCATCCTGAATCACACGCAGAACTCCGTCCCGGATGGATTCCACGCGGAACGGATCGACCAGGCAGGCACCATGGCCCGCAACCTCGGGCATTGAAGAACAGTTCGACGTAACGCAGACGCGTTCCACGCACTGGGCTTCCACGATCGGCATGCCAAAGCCTTCATGAGTCGAGACAAAACTGATGATATCCGCCTCACAGTAACGCTCCACAATCTGCTCATCCGTCAGGCGCCCGTAACTCGTGAACCGAATCGCGTTTTCAACCAGCGCGTTGTGCAGCGATTCGTCCACGGGGCCCACCAGATCCAGATGGCAGCCCAGCCCTCTGAGCGCCTGCACCAGCCGTACGACATTCTTGTTGGCCTTGGTGCCAACCTGCAGAATTCTCGGACACTCCGCGTTAAACACCTTCGGAGACGGCTGAAACAATGCAGAGACCGATACAGGAATCACATGGATTTTCTCGGCCGGAAATCGAATCTCGTTCAGGAGCTGCTGCTTTGTCTCCTGAGAAATCACCGTCATTGCCGCGACACGGTGCGCGGGCAGCGTATACCACAGCCACTTCACTATGGCTCGCTTCCAGCCGGTCAGACGCTCGAGAATCTGACAGTCCAGAACGGTCAGCAAAGTGCGATCGCCCCTCAGCAGTATCGCGATATAGTGGATGTCGCCCGTAATATGATTCACGGCACCCTGGTTTCGCCAGGAACTCAGAATGTTCCGGACGCGACCCACGATCCCGGAACTGAAACAGGGCATCGTGCAGACCCGAATTTGCAGATCCCGCAGATGCAGATCCCCTTCGCTGCCATTGACAGCCGTCGGCTGCAGGCATCGGCGAATCCGATCGAAGTACCCTTCGATGCTGAACTGAGTTGGCCGCGGGCGGCGATGAAAATGGACCACCTCCACGATCTGCTTATCCATTGTTCCTGTCAGCAGCCTCCGTCACTGATTCTCCCGCGAATCACAAAGCCGTGAATCTCAATCTTCCGCCTGATCGAGGCTGACACGAATCGTGTGTCCATGGGCTTCGGGCCAGCATCAGTTCGCGGAGGCCGAAAGCGACGCAGCATTCAGCAGGGCGAAGATGCGATCGATCTGGCGGTCATAGGAATTTTCCAGCGCGACTTCGATCCGCGCTTTCTGAAGTTCCACGGAATTCTTCTCGTCGAGCCGTGCGATCGTCTCGGCAAATATCTCCGGCAGGTCCGCATCCGTTTCACTGGCAGACATCATCAGCAGACCGGCCTGATCCTCGTACGCCTGAATCCGGCTCGAGACGACGACCTTTCCGGTGCTCAGGTACTCCAGAATCTTATGCGAATTTGAACGATCTGATTCGGTCGGATCGGCAGCATAAGACAGCAGGAAGGCATCCATCGTGCGAAAACCTTCCGCCAGCTGGTGCTGTGACACGGCTCCGTGCAGGGTCACGTTCGACTGCTTTATGAGATACGCGATGAATTCCGACGCGGCCCCGGAGTTCGCCTCCGCGGGTCCCCAGAAGTGAAAGTCAACCTGCGGGTTCTCGGCGACAATCTGCCGCAGCACGGCGCGATTCACCGGACGGCGGCCCAGATTCCCCGCGTAACCGACTCGGTGTCGGCTCCGACACAGACCGCCGCGCTCCGCCATTGACGACGAATTCAGCCCGCTGAGGGTCTCCCGGCCCAGCTGCTCAAACGGCGCCGCCAGTCCATGATTGACCACATGGACTTCGCGCCCTGAAGCAGCCAGCTGCCCGGCAATCCGCGACGAAACCGTAAGCACCAGATCCGCCGTCCTGGCAGGCTGCAGATGACGGCGGTCACTCAGTGGATCCACCGGATGAAAAATCGATCGGTCTGCCCCGAGGCGCGACAAATCACCCAGCAGATTGAAATCGAAACACCAGACAAGATCGGGCGCACAGTGATATCGCCTCAGCAGCCCTGTCACATGGCGCCGCAGCAGCCAGTCATGGATCCGTGGAACATGGAACCTCAGACGGTAAAACCACGGTCGACGATATGACAACACGCGCACACCGGGATGTCCCGGAACAACTTCACAGGCGGAATCCCCCAGAAGGCTGTCCTGCGGCGGGTTAAGAAATACAACGCGATGCCCCCGCCGTGCGAGCGCCATCGCATAGTTATGCTTTGAGACAGGGATGTGGTTCCACGGCTGAGGCGAGATGATCAGTATGGCCTGCTGCACGGTAGCCTGTCCCGCTCCACTCGCGAATCAGCAGTTCTGGCCGAATTCCACCGCAGCTCTCAACTGACCACCCGGCCCGTGTGCACGCGGGCACTCTGTCACGGAGCGCCAATGCCGGAAAAGAATGCCCTGATCGCAGTGACCACCGTCCCGATCTCGCTGTCGCTCAGCTCCGGATAGATTGGAAGTGACAGGATCTCATCAGCATGGCTGACTGCCACCGGAAAATCTGCAGCAGTATGCCCGAGGTAATCATACGCCTGATACAGCGGCAATGGCCTGGGATAATTGATCACCGTCGGAATGGAACGCGCTCCCAGCCAGTCGCGGAGCGAATCGCGGTGCTTCGTGCGGATGACGTACAGGTGATACACATGGCTGCCGCCACTTCTGACCGCCGGAGTGATGATGTCTCCGACCCCCTGCAGCAGTCGGTCATAGACAGCCGCGCGGCTCTGTCGAGCGGCTGTCCATTGATCGAGGTGACGCAGTTTGACGCTGAGGATGGCCGCATGCAGCCCGTCAAGCCGGCTGTTAATGCCCTCCATCACGTGGTTTCCCTTACCACCATGCCGCGCATAAAGCGCGCTGAATTCAGCGATGTCATCACGGCTTGTCACCAGAGCACCGGCGTCGCCCATCGCCCCCAGATTCTTCCCGGGATAGAAGCTGAACGTGGCTGCATCACCCATGGTGCCGACCGTCCGGCCTTTGTAGACCGCCAGATGCGCCTGCGCACAGTCCTCAATGACCCACAGATTGTGACGTTTCGCAATCTCCAGAATCGGATCCATGTCGGCCGGCTGGCCGTACAAATGAACGGGAATGATTCCCCTGGTCCGGTTCGTGATCTTCGATTCGATCGCCACCGGATCGATATTGAAAAAATCGCTTTCGGTGTCACAGAAAACGACTCGTCCTCCGGCCTGAGTGATCGTCTCACTGGTGGCGATCCAGGAATTCGCCGTCGTGATCACCTCGTCTCCCGGTCGGAGTCCCAGGGCCTTCATGGCGACATAGATCGCATCGGTGCCGTTGGCACACGAAACACAGTGTTTCGTACCGACCTTCTCAGCAAACTCCTGCTCAAACCTGTCGACGTAAGGGCCCCGCACGAAGGCCGATTCGGCAATGACCGCTGCCATCTCCTGATCAATTTCCGGCTTGATTGAGAGATACTGTGCGTAAAGATCAACGAATTGCATATTGCAGAGGCCGAAGGTCAGAGGTTGTGCAGCCGGCGAGCCGGGTTCCCGCAGTAAGTTCCCGGTAATGTGACGTCTTTTGTCACAACACTGCCCGCACCGATCACAACGTCGTCACAGATCGTGACCGGCAGGATCGTGGCGTTCGTTCCGATCGAAACACGATGGCCGATCCGGGTGGACTTCCACTTCGTCTGATCTCCGCGAGCCGGCCCACCATCGGCGAACAGGTCGTTGATGAACATGGCTCCATGACTGATGAAACAGTCATCACCGATCGTCACCAGCTCACAGATGAACGCATGTGACTGGATGCGGCAGCGGGCGCCAATCGTGACTCGCTTCTGGATTTCGACAAACGGACCGACAAAGCAGTGATCACCGATCCGGCATTCGTAGAGATTGCATGGCTCAACCACCGTCACGTTGTGACCGAATTCAACGTCTCGAATCGAGACCCTGAGGATGCGGGGTTCCATCGGCCTGGGGATTCTTTCGATGAGGAACAGCGGACGTGGTACACCGTCAGGAAGCAAATGTGACGTCATCCTGAGTCATTCGTGCCGGTTCAACGGACGCATTGACTGCCCGGGCTCCGGACACAGCAGGATCCTGTGTCTGTCTCCTGAAGTCAGCAATCGCGATCAGCCTGATCCCGGACGGCTGCCTGTCGCGTGGAAGTCGGCATCCTGTCCCTGCCTGACGGTCCCGGATTGGCATCGGCGACGCGCTTCGATTCCTGTCAGACGCTCCTGGCGATCAGCGTATCGAGTCGAGATCTGGAGGGTACGGGATTCCAGCGAATACTTTCGTAAATTTTTTCGATGATCTCGACCGTCTTCAGGCCTTCGTAACCATTCGTGGCGATCACTCCCCCGTGCTGCAGCACATCCACCAGGTTTCCATAAACCTCGTCATGGTTCGACATGGATCCCACATAGTGTCCGTACTGATTCGCCGGTTTTCCCGGAGCCAGTCCGCTGATTTCAAAGTCCTGAATCTGCTGGTATTCCAGCTCATTCAGATACTGACCACCAATCTTCACGGTTCCCTTCTCTGCAAAAATCGTCAGCGACCCTTCCATGTTCCTCTGGTAACTGTTGATTGTGAAGTGGATCGATCCCAGAGCCCCGCTGCGGAATCGCAGCGCGACAACCCCGCAGTCTTCGAAGTCCACGGTGTCCTGGTGGCAGAAGTTGTCGGCAAAGGCCTGTGCTGAGACGACATCGCCGGCCATCCAGTACAGCAGATCGATAAAATGGCTGAACTGTGTATAAAGGCAGCCGCCATCGAGTTCCGACGTCCCCTTCCAGGGATCATTCAGGTAATACTCTGCACGACGATTCCAGAAACAGTTCAGCTGCACACTGAAGATCCGCCCCAGTCGCCCTTCGTCAATCACCTTCTTCACGGCGGCGACCGGCGGATTGAAGCGATTCTGCTTGACGACGAACAGCCGCCGATTCGCTCGTTCGGCGGCCTGAATCATGGCCCCGCAGTCATCAGCGGTCAGCGCCATCGGCTTTTCGCAAAGCACATGACATCCGGCCTGCAGAGCTGCAATTGAATGCTCGGCGTGCAGGCCATTCGGACTGCAGACGCTGACGACGTCGATATCGCCGGCTGCGGTCAGCATCTCTGCCAGACTGGCATACGCGCAGGCCCCGTGTGGTGCCGCCATTTTCTCGGCTCGGTCCAGCACCGGGTCGCAGGTGGCCACGAGCCGTCCGAATCTGCCGACGTGTTCCGCGTGCCGGTTCGCAATGCGGCCGCAGCCCACGATGGCGAAACGCAGTGATGGTGAATCTGTCATGTGTCGGAAAAACCTGTCAATAGACCCGAAAAAACTCGCTGACTGGCACCTGCCAGTCAGCGACTACGTCCCCCGCATCCGGCAGATCGGATTCCTCAAGAAGTGGCAGATACCTGGATTCATCTCCGACGCTGTCGAACCGGGCACGGCTCACGAAGGCCACATCCGCCGCCAGCACCGTGTCAGGTGCCTGGGCAATCAGAAATCCGGTTTCCGCAGCAAATACCACGCCCAGATGCCGTCGCTCCAGATGGCTGCTCAGATGCCAGGCAATCCGGCTGGCCACGCGTCCATGACGACCACCCGCCGGGGACGTCTCCCTCAAACTCCCTGCAATCAGCTCATACCGACTGGAACCCGATTCGCGACGAAACAGCTCGTCCGCTGTGATGCATCGCCGATGAGCAATCTCGGGCGCTGTCATGACGGTCCTGGAGGCCCTGAAAAACCGGGCATGTCCCGACGTGAAATTCCGATCCCGTCCGTGCCACAATTCCCGCAGGACGCCGATGCCGTAAGTGTACTCATCAAACACTCGCCGCGGCTACTGCCTTTTTCGACAGACCTGAAAGAACTGCTCACGCAGTACGGATTCTGACGGAAAATTTACCAGCACCGCTCGGTGAACCCCGTGAAATACGAACATGCTGCCGGCCGATACCGCTGCTGCCCCGCCGTCACGGACAGCCCGAAGAAAGTCGTCGACTTTTCCGGCACCCCCGGAGGCAATCACCGGGACAGGTACTGCCGATGTCACCCTGCTGAGCAGTTCGATGTCGTATCCCAGATACGTTCCATCACGGTCGATGGAGTTCAGCAGAATTTCTCCGGCACCCTGTTGCACGGCTGCGACCGCCGCCACAGTGGGATCAGGCTTCTGGCGGACTGTGCCACTATGTGATCGAGTCTGGTAGCGTCCGAACCAACCCTTCCGCGCGTCAATCGAAACCACAATGCTCTGCGACCCGAACTGATCGGCTGCCGCCCGGATCAGTTCCGGCTGGCGAAACACACTGGAATTCAGAATGACTTTCTCAACACCCGACAGCAGAATGCGACGGATCTGGGCTACCGACGTGATTCCCCCACCGTACGCCATCGGCATGAAACACTCCCCGGCAATCTCCGCGATCTTTTCAAACTTCGGCTCAGAGCCGTGCCGCGACGCACCAATGTCGAGGATCGCGATTTCGTCGACTTCCTTCTCGTTGAAGATCTTGACCGTGTTAATCGGATCCCCGACATACACGGGCTTCTGAAAGCGCGCGGTCTTGACCAGACCATCCCCGCTCAGCAGCAGACTGGGAATGACTCGGATGCGTTCCATAGGCATCTGTAAGACTGTTTCTCACGGTCTGGCAGAACAGCCGGGATCCGTCGTGTGCGTTCCCAGGTTCGGAGGCATACCGGAGGTCATGCTTCAGATTCTGTTGCGTCGGGCTGCCAGACAGCAGGCGAAAGCTGTCGGGGTGCGGCCCCCATCCCTGACAACCGATGGGCGTCACGGCGTCAGTCAGTGTTTTTCTGGCTGCAGGATCCTGGCGCGTCGGCCTCCATGCGCGTCCGCTCTGGTGCGGAGGCACCGCTGGCTGGCCAGTGCCCGCTGATTACCGGACTGTCTTCGACAGTCTCGCAAAATTTTCCAGCAGCTTCATCCCGAATCGATGACTCTTCTCCGGATGAAACTGCACCCCCCGGATGTTTCCGCGCTGTACACCCACTGTAATCTGATATCCGTGATGAGAACTGATGATGATGTCTTCCGGGCAGGTGCACTGCAGATGGTAGGAATGGACATGGTAAAATCGGGATTCCGCCGGCAGCCCGTCGCAGAGAGGATCAGGGCGAACCACCGATATATCACGCCACCCCATGTTCGGTATCTTGTCCTCGGGTCTCAGTCGGGAGCGATCAAAGGCTGTCGTCCGCCCCGGAATCCATCCCAGTCCGGGCAACCTTCCTTCGTCGCTGCCCTCGGTCATCAGTTGCACGCCCAGGCAGATGCCGAGGATCGGGACGTGCCGCCGCAGCACGTACTCGTTCAGGAATTCCCATAACCCGGTCGCCCGCAGGTTTGCAATGCCGGTGTCAAATGAACCGACACCCGGAAGAATCAAACTCGTGGCGCTCCCGAGCTGATTTCGATCGCCGGTAATCACCGACTCGAAACCCAGCCGCTTCAGCATGCTGCCGATCGAGGCCAGATTGCCGACGCCGTAGTCCACGACACCGATCAAGACCGTGCCCCCAGGAGCCGCTTCACCAGCCGCACCGGCAGTCTGAGAGGACTGAGCACCGGGTAGGTTTCGAACAGCCCTCGTTCGGTTTCAAATTCCTCGTGCCGGCGCGGAGCCAGGCGCATCAGCTCCTCGAACTCATCGTGAGAAATTCCCAGTTTCTTGAGCACGAACTCCCGATCAATTTTCAGCTGATCCGGATCATAGACCGGCTTCTGCAGTTCGGTCAGTGCTTCATCACGCGTGATCTGGCCCGAGAATATCAGATCGGACAGATGCGCCATGCGTTTGTCGATGCCGAACTTTGTCGGCAGAATGTACCCCTGATAAAATCGCGTGAAAATCGACTCGTAGTGTTTACCGCCGTAGTCGCGCCAGCCCAGATCATCCATGATCTGCTGCTTGACGCGAGCTTTATTGTACGGCACATAGTTCAGAATCGAGGTCTGTGTGACCCTGCCGAACATCTGATACAGTTTCTTTACCTTCCAGTCCATCAGCGGATAGGTCTTCATCGGCTTCTTACCAAAAAGGCGATGAATGGCCTGAATATGGACATGGTCCGTTTTGTGCCAGATCCAGTGTGGCGGCAGTGTGCATTCGGTGACCACGTTCGTTCCGCTCAGAATATGCCTGACGCCATGCCTTGCGGCCTGCTTGTACAGAGTCGCGAAAATCGCATGGTCGCTGACCAGTTCGATATCAACCACCGAGGCGCGGATAAACGCCAGCTGGATATCGCGAAACTCCTCCCAGTCAATCACGTACGTGAAGAGATCGATGTCGAGTCGGCTGACGATGTTTTCAATATTCTTGACGGCCAGTTCGGAATTCCAGCCATTATCGCAGTGGACTGCCAGCGCCCGCAGTCCCAGTTCCTTCGCCAGAAGAGCCACGTAAGTGCTGTCGACGCCGCCGCTGACCCCGATCACAACATCATACGGCCGCCCCCGCCCGTCGCGGCGAATGCGGTCTACCAGTGCGTCAAGCGCTGCCTGCCGTTCGGCAGGATGCTGGACGTGCTGCGCCACGGCTCGGACATACTGCTGGTAATAATTGCACACACCGTTGTCGTCGAACGTCATCTGCGGATCGTCACGCGTGTCCAGGACGGACATCGCACATCGGCGGTACGTCGTCCCCGCCTGCAATCCTGCATCACAGACTGTCGCCACCGTCATTTTCCGCTTTCTGTCAGCCGATCTGCTCCGCCCTGCCGGCGAAGGTATTCGGCCTCGGTCAGATAACCTATGAATCTTCGGCGGACCGAGTGACGCACACACTGATCCGGATTCAGCGTTCGGAGTGTCTTCGCGGGATTTCCGCCAATCACCTGAAATCCCTGGGGAAAACTCCGTGTCACCACGGCTCCGGCCCCGACGATCGTAAAATCACCGAGTTCCACACCGGGAAGGATCACCGCGTTCATTCCAATCCAGCAATACGCGCCGATTGTGACACTTCCACTGCAACGCTCGCGCAGGTCACAGGGATCGTGGTTGGCACTGATGATTCCCGCGTTCGGACCAATCTGCGTGAAATCGCCAATCGTGATTCCCCCGTATCCCTGAATATAACATCCCTTCATCAGACCCGGGCAGACGTCGACACCGATCCGGATCTTCTCCGCGTCGTAGACCTGACTGTACTCGCTGACCGGCCAGTAAGCATCACGGTTGCCTCCCCGACCCAGAACCTTCTGCCGGAACCAGATGCCCAGATTGATCCGATTCTGATAATCGTCGGTTTCCCGAATGAATTGAAAGAACGGCAGACGAGTCAGCAGAATCTCAGGAATCCGCCACGGCCTGCGCAGCAGGAACTTCATGTTCGGCATCCGTTCGGCTACCTCCCGATCAGTTTTCGGAATGGGTAACACGCCAGATCATACACCAGCGCGACCAGATCGGAGGGCTCCAGACCGGCAGCGGCCGCCACGCTCTTCGCGACAGCCAGCCTGCCCGACATCAGATATCTGAGTACCCTGCGGCGACAGGCCTTTCGCTGCTGCCGCATGATTCGACCCCGATCTTCTGAGTTCAGCGGACATCGTGCGGATCGCAGCTGCGTCCAGGTGATCTCTTCATATTGCCCCAGATACTTCTCAAAGCTCGCCACTTCCTGATCACCATGTTCACGGTACCAGACAATGCCGTCCGGCATCAGCAGGACCGGGAAGGACTCGGACAACCGCAGCCACATTTCATAGTCACTCGACATGCGACGGGCCGGAAAACCGCCCACCGCATCGAAAGCAGTGCGCGTGATCATCGCAGACAACGGCGCCTTGTGGAACAGGGGAAATCCCGTAAAGTGCCAGCGATAGGCTTCTTCCGGTGACAGGACGATCGGGAACGGTCGCGACACATGCTGCTGCAGGGAGCACAGACCATACCCGGCCTGCGGATGTGCTTCCATCATTTCAACCAGCACCTGCAGACCGGTTGGATAGATGAAGTCGTCAGCATCCACGTACTTGAGGTACTTCCCGCGGGCCAGTGAAGCGGCTTTGTTGCGATTGGGATAGTCACCCAGATTCACATCATTGCGATGCAGGCGAACTCTCGAGTCCCTGCGGGCGTAGTCCAGGGCAATCTCACACGACCGGTCCTTCGAGCAGTCGTCAACGATGAGATACTCGAAATTCTGAAAAGACTGCGCCAGCACGCTTTCAATCGCTTCCGCCAGGTAGGCTTCGCGGTTGTAGCACGTCGTCAGAACACTGACCAGCGGGATTTCCAACGGCATCTCGACCACTCTCGAAGCAACACGGCCACGGAGGTTTTGTCAGGGGTTCTGACGCAAAGACTGCAGTCGGAACGGCTTACCCACAGAGCGATCGTGCAGCCGCTTCACTTCTTCATCACCGGACTGCAGGGCCTGAAGAAAGTCGTCGATCGCCCGCCGCATGGCCTTCTGGTTTGCCAGATTAAAGCACCACCAGTGCCACCGCCTGCCGATGCTCAGCCCCGCCGGCCGCAGCAGCGAACGCACCAGCGAGAGTCTCGCGCGAAGTGTCTGCCTCGGAATCTCCGGTACCACACCAAACAGCCAGTTCCGCAGACACAGCATCGTGACGACCCGTCTGTATGTGACCGCTTCGTCCTCCAGATGATAATGGAATACGCGGGCGGACGGATCATAGACCAGTGTATGGCCCGCCTTCAGCGCATCAATCGCCCACAGGGGATCTTCACCATAAGGAATCTCCCGAAACGGGATCTGATCCCGCAGTACCGAAGTGCGGTACATGGCAATCACGTCATCCCATGACGCCGCGTCCCTTTTCTGCCCGGGCGGCAGCGCTTCAAACTGCTCCGGCGTCTCAAACGAAAATCGCTTCGTGCGGGGCTCCGACCGAGGCCGAAACCACTCCGCAGGATTCTTGTCCGGCTCGTGGGGCACCACCTGGAGCCCGCAGACCCCGGCAACCCTGTCGCTGTCGAAGCCAGCCACCAGTCGTGCCAGCACGGATCGATCACACGCCCTGGCATCGCCCACTGTCATCAGCGTCAGCTCGCCCGTCACATGCCTCATTGCCCGATTACGAGTTGTCCCATGATTGAACTCCGAACCAGGAATCTCGACCAGCCGGACCTTGTCATAGCCTCTGACAATCTCCAGCGTCCCGTCCGTGGAACCGGAGTCGATGACCACGATCTCTTCCACAGCGACTGACTGATTCAGCCAGCTGTCCAGGCACTCTGTGATGCCCTTCGCTTCGTTGCGGACGGGAATCACAATGGAAACGGTCGGATGCATAACGGGCAGCGGGCAATAAGCAGTGGGCAGTGAATCGGACCGGGATGTCAGATTCCGGATTCCGGGTTGTGGCCGGCGTGGAATTCCCTGAGCGCGGCGTTGAGTTCATCCGATGTGCCGATGTCAATGTAACGACCATCCGGCACGGGAAATCCTCGCACGTTCATCCCGTCGGCAAGAGCGGCGTTGAACACATCGCCCAGCACAGTTTCCCGGCCGCCAGCGTCATGCTGTGAAAGAAACGCATCCAGCAGGTTCGTGAATCGCACGGACCAGCAGCACGTACCCCACATATACTCCAGGGACGAGTTCTGCGGCTTGTCAACTGTGCTGACGACTCGACTGTCAGCATCGATCTCGACCATGCCAAACTTCTGCGGGCGATCGGTCGCAAAGAGTCCCAGGGACAGATCGGCACCAGACTGAAAGTGCTGCTCGACCAGTGTCTTCAGCGCGGTTACAGGCCGAATAATCGTGTCCGGCATGCCAAAGACAACGGTTGCGTCTCCAATCCAGGGACGTGCCAGATTTATCGCCGAAGGCATTCCGTCGAGTCGCTCCTGATAGAGGTAAGCAATCTCAAGGCCGAAACGACTGCCGTCGCCGTAATACTCGACCACGTCCTGTTTGCCCTGACCGACAATCAGCAGGATTCGCCGGACTCCTGCCTGTTTCATGTTTTCCAGAATGTACTGACTCACCACCTTTGGCCGTTTCTCGGCCCTGCCCTTCACGATGTAGTCCTGAAAACCAATCGGAAACAACTCCTTGGCGCAGGGAAAAGGCGCCAGGCGCGTCCCTTTACCAGCAGCCGGAATAATTCCCACCGTGTCTGCATTCTTCATGGAGACAAATGCTCCGGCAAAAAGGACGCTCGCAGAAATGTATCAAACCGCTGATAACCGGGATAAGCGCGGACACCCACGCAGATGACCTCTTTCCCGCCAGTGTTTCTCACTGCCATCGGACGCACCAGGTCATGTGCTGTGCGGCTCGAAAGTCGCGGTTCCGCGGCTTTCTGCCATTGCTGATCAATGAACGAAAACTCAGCAATCTCATACCGGCCTTCCGCGTTCTTCAGGGAGACGAGCACCACAGGCGGACTGACTGAAACGATACAGGCTCCGGCCGGGTAGCAGACAAGACCCTGACGGGCGATTTCCTGTGTGGTCCAGGTGTTGGTGGTTGAGTCCCGGTGCGACCAGCAGACGACGGAGTCGGCGGAATCATAGTCAATCCAGATCGCGGCGAGCTGACCAGCGGGATCACGCTGCACATCCCACACGCGGGTTTCACGATCGCCCTCGGTCCGCATGACGGCAGTCAGTCCGTGAAAAAGAACCGGAAGTGTGAGGCGGCTTCCTGTTCCATCCTGCCAGGTAACGCCGCTGTCCGAACTCCGGATATGGTAGACGTCGCGAACGCGGCCCTCAACCGCCACCCCAAACAGCAGATCGACATCCGCCGTCGTTTCGTCTCCGACTGACAGTGAATAGATCCAGTCTCCGCTGATTCCTTCCCCGGGCGCAGCGTCCACCAGAACCGTTTCATCGGAAAATGAACGGCCGTGATCCTGTGACATTCGAAAACAGTACGGACGCGCACCGTCGGAATCCGTCCGGCGATAGAACAGGAGCAGCCGATCGTTTGTCGTGCAGAGGACAGGATAGGTGCTTTCTCCGTCGCAGACAACGACGGGATCTAACCATGACGTAATGTCTCCGCTGGTCGCCGTTATGCGACTGAACATCGGGGAGTTATGCAGGCTGTAGAACACTCGCACTCGCCCCGCGTCCGGTCCGCGTGCGGGAAGATATAAAGCGGGCGGGCCATGATCGTCCAGATAATGATACTGGGCTACGACAGCAGCGAATGCCTCCCGCTCAGAAATCTGTCCAACGACAACCTCACGACGCGATGTCATCCAGCCGGCGTAGATATTCGCCCCCGAACGGACTGCCGGCGGCGTGTTGTACCACAGGAGATTGCCTCGACCCCACAGCTCGTCGAATGAGGGTGCCGTGGTGCGCAACACGTATCCCACGGGAACCAGGATCGCAGCTGCGATGAGAACACCAGCGGTAATTCGTTTCGTATTCATGTTCAGGAGTTCTGACACGCCCTGGCGAATCCGGGACAGCACCTCCTGACAGCGTTGTCGGCGGAGTCCTGCGAACCAGTCCCAACGCTGTCCTCAACTCCAGGGCCAACTCCTCTGCTGCGACTGGCTCAGTTCTGAGGGCCGTTCGCCTGTCAGGGTGCACTCCGGAGTCGAAGCAGCCAGTCGGCTGCCGTGTCGGCAATCCACGCGAATGAAGTACACGTGCCGAGGCTGCGGGCAGCCTGATGTGGCTGATAGACGAGCAGCGGCACGTATTCCCGCGTATGATCGGTTCCCGGGACCGTCGGGTCGCACCCGTGATCACCGGTAATCACGAGCAAGTCATCGTCTGTCAGGTGATTCAGCATCTCGGGAATTGCCCGATCAATTTCCTCCAGCGCACGACCGTATCCCACCGGATCATTGCGATGACCGTAGAGAGCGTCTGTATCAACAAGGTTTGTAAAGATCAACTGGCATTCGGATTCATCCGTGGTCGTCCGCGATTCTCGCAGTGACGTCAGGTCCAGCTGATTTCGAATCGCCTGCAGAGTGAGCTGCAGCCCTTCAGCATTTCCATTGGTATGTACGGAATGCGTGATTCCCGATCCCACGAAGATGTCGACAATCTTCCCGATCCCCAGCACCAGTCCACCCCTGTCTGCGATTCGATTCAGAACGGTGGGTTTCGGAGGTGTCACGGCCAGATCACGCCGAGCTCCGGAAAGTCGCTTCAGGCCCATCTCTGTGCGACAATACGGCCTGGCGATGACGCGGCTGACGTTGTAATCGTCGGTCAGCAGCCCTCGAGCGATCTGGCACCAGCCGTACAGCGTTTCGAGCGGGACCACATCCGTGTTGCACGCGACCTGAAAGACACTGTCCGCACTGGTATAGACGATGGGAAATCCCGTCGCGACGTGCCGCGGATCGAAGCGTTCGATGATCTCGGTCCCCGACGCCGGACAATTCCCGAGAATTCCCCCGCAGTCAGTTTCGGCGACAAATCGGTCCAGCAGCTCGGCTGGAAAGCCGTGCGGATACACCTGAAAGGGCTGATCCAGCACCAGGCCCGCAATTTCCCAGTGCCCTGTCGTCGTATCCTTGCCTTTCGAGACTTCCATCATCCGTCCATAGCTGGCAAGTGGCTGAGCGACCGGAGGTACTCCCTGAACCTCGGTGATATTTCCCAGGCCGAGTGCTCCCAGATGCGGCAGACGCAGTCCCTGGCTGGCCCTTGCGACGTTACCCAGCGTGTTGCATTCCGGAATATCTCCGTAGTCCGCGGCATCCGGCAGCGCCCCGACGCCCAGGGCGTCAATCACGATGATGATCGCTCGTCGCATCTTCAGATGACCCCCATTCGCGCCCTGGCAGCGCCTGTGACTGTCGATACCGCTGTCCTGCCGGTCCCCGGTCCGATTCGCATGACGGCCGATTCGCTTGACGGCCGGGAAAAGGGCACCTTCCGGCTGCAACCTGCGGCTACTGCTGCAGAGGCGCAGATGTCGGCAACTTCCACAGCAGCGAGATGGCCTGAAATATCTTCAGCTGCGATTCCACCCAGCTTCGCACAAAGGGGAATCGGATCAATCGTGATCGACACGCCAGAACCGCTCTGCTCAGCCGCCTGAATTCTAAACCATTCAGCACGCCTGCCTCATGACTCCACTTCAACAGGTCGTTTGCCAGGTCGAAATGTCGACCGCGCGCAGCACCGTAAACCGTTTCGCCCACCATATACCGCGCCAGACGCTTCTGACCCGATTTTCCGCTGGCTTCAAGGAGCTGAACGGCATCACGGATAACCCGACAGCGGCTTTCCACCTTCGGGCGTGCATAAAATCCTGAGCGACTGAGACTGGAATGTTCTCGGTAGTACAGATCCGCGGGAAGATCAAAGCAGACTTTCGCACAGTAATCCTGAATCCAGGCCCGCAGAAACAGATCGATATCCTGCCAGATCGCCAGATGTTCTGCCCACATGCCGATTCTCAGGAAAGACGATTTCCTCCAGATGCAGCCGGTCCCCTGACAAATTGCGTCCTGATGAAACTGACGACTCAGCAGATCACGATCCGTGGCCACATTCCACCATCGGGCAGCGTCACCTGAGACACTGTGAAAGATCTCGCACGGAAAGACTGCCAGGTCGAGTTCTGGATGCTGCTGCATCACCTGCACGCGCTGTGACAGGCAGTGTGGAGCGAGCAGATCGTCGGTATCGAGAAAGATCAGATACTGGCCGGAACTGTGCTCGACTCCGATGTTGCGACAGGTACAGGCGCCTTTCGGTTCTCGATCACGCTCCAGCAAAGTCACGCGTGACTCAGCCGCTATGACATCGCGCATCTGCCGGAGACACGCGGCATCACTCCCGTCGTCAACGATGATCTGCTCCCAGTCCGGGTAGTCCTGCGCGCGGAGCGAAGCGAGTGTCTCCGGATACAGATCGCCACGGTTAAAACTCGGTGTGATGATCGAAATGACGGCAGCCACGTGTCAGACCCAGAGCTTTCGCGCGCGGTAGGCTGAGAAGTCTGCAGCCCTCAGATAGCCGACGTACTCCTGGCTCAGGCAACGACGCTGACACTTTTCAGGATCCAGTCTTCGGATCAGGCGGGCCGGGTTTCCCGCCACGACGCAGTTTCCGTCCGGAAACGACTTCGTGACAATACTTCCGGCACCGACCACCGTAAAATCACCCAGCCGCACGCCCGGCAAAATGACCGCATTCATACCGATCCAGCAATAGTCACCAATCACAACACTCTGCGTCTTATCGTGCTGGTCCGGGTCTTCAGGCAGGTGATTCGCACTGACGATTCCCACATTCTGTGCGATCCGCGTATAGTCACCGATGAAGACCTGACCGAGTCCCTGAATATAGCACCCTGGTTCATAGCCGGGACACGTATCGATCCCCACCACGATATTCTGTGGCTGGTTGATCTTGCTCGTAAAATGTACAGGCCAGTAGGCCTTTCGATTGATTCCCAGAACTTTCTGAATCAGAAATCCGGACAATGTCCTGGGCACTGGTGATTCACGCGTATTCTTCACGAAATGAAGGGGCGGCAGCCGGATGAGGGCCTCATAGAGACATCGCGCGCTGTTCCGGAACAGGAACCGGGCTGCCCGCCAGGGCAGCGTATGCAGCGGCCAGACCCGCTCAGAGAGTCGCATATCGGGTAATACTGCTGTCATTGTCATGCATCGGCGAGTAATCAATCTGCCAGTCAAATCGAGGATGGATGGCACCGGCAGGACGGGCTGAATGTGTCAGGCCCAGATGATTCACAGTCAGCTCATCCACGTAAAACGCAACGTCATGGCCTGCCACAAGGGAGGCTGTCAGCGGAATGTCGATGTCCACACTGACCACATACTTGCCAATGTTCAGGAAGTGTGCCGGAATAGTGACAGAACTCACGTAGCTTCCCGGTGCTCGCATCCGGTCCGCCGCCTGATGGTTGAAGTCACTTGTCGAGAGTACCAGACTGCCGTCCTGCGCCGACAGATTCACGGAAACCCTGAGACTTCGGATCGAATTCACTATCGTGTAGCGAACTTCCACGCGCAGTGAGTCAGACGTCGACAGTCGCGTATCACAACGGCCCAGCGCGTCCACAACTGATACAGCATTCAGCCGCACGCCGCCCTTTGACGGTTCCTGCCCGGCCGGAAACGTCAGAATTCGTTCAGCCCCGCTGCCGGCCGCGAGATACCTGTCAATGATGTCAGAGGTGACCCCGGCGGAATCCAGAGTCCCATTGACCAGCAGGCAGCTCTGCCGACACAGTCGGCGAATCGACGCCATGTTATGACTCACGAACAGGATCGTTCGCCCGGATTCACGACTGACGTCTTCCATCTTGCCGATGCAGCGAGTCTGAAAATCGGCGTCCCCGACGGCCAGGACTTCATCGACGATCAGGATCTCCGGTTCCAGGTGAGCTGCCACCGCAAATGCCAGCCGCACATACATTCCGGATGAATATCGCTTCACCGGTGTGTCAATGTATTTCGCACAGCCGGAAAACTCCACGATCTCATCAAATCGCCGACGAATATCGGACCGAGTCATCCCCAGAATCGCACCGTTCAGATAGATATTCTCGCGCCCGGTCAATTCGGGGTGAAATCCTGTTCCGACTTCCAGCAGGCTCGCCATTCGCCCGCGAACACGGATTCGCCCGGTTGTCGGCGCGGTGACTCGAGACAGCAGTTTCAGCAAAGTCGATTTGCCGGAACCATTCCGGCCTATGATTCCCAGGATCTGACCCTGCTCCACCTGCAGATTGATGTCCTTCAGCGCCCAGACGTAGTCAGACACCGCGGAGCGAGAGGCGGGAGGCAAAGAAGCGACGGTACGATCATTCACCTGCCACACGCGGGCAAATGGATCGTCCTTCCCCCGGAATCTGGCCCACCAGCGGTTGAGATCGTGCGCAATAGTGCCCGTGCCCACCTGACCCAGGCGGTACATCTTGGAGACATTTTCAATGGAGATCGCGGTGCTCATCGCTGACTGCTGACTGCTGACTGCTGACTGATTCCCAAAGGATCCCCGAGCGGAAAGGCATCATTCTCCGCCGGGATTCCTGGCCAAGACCGGAGTGCTCATTCACGGACTGAAACGGACACGTTGCCGACGGACCTGGCCGTCATCCAGCAGGCACGCAGGATATCGCGGGTCGCGCCGTGCAGTTCCCGCAGCTTCTGCAGCGCCTCTTCGGACAGAGGACCGCGATGAGGCAACAGCACCTGACACTGCAGGCATCGGGCGGACTCGTTGAAACCAGTATCCGACAATCGCGACGCGCCGCCGGTCAGACGCCCCAGGAGCCCCCCGTCCTGCGTTTCGTCGCCGGCGGGAGGTACCACGACAGCCCCGAGTCCATTGAAGATCGAATACAGCAGGGTCGCTTCTTCACCCGTGGGCTTCTGCAGATGCGCCAGCACATACTGCCAGTTTTCACCGGCCTCGGCGGACGACAGTGAATGTATTGACCGCCGCGTCACTTTCCAGCCTGTGGCTGTATAGCACTGCGTCAGTTCGTGCCAGCCCATAAAACCAACCTGATCGAACGCCACCTGAACCTGCAGCGAATCTCTGCGGACTGACCAGGAATGACTCCAGCCAAACATCCCGGGCACATCGGCCTGCTGCGGCTCAATGAAGGACACGACAGTCCAGCCATTGATCGTGTCCGGCAGCACCGTGCGAGACAACCGAATGTCCCCCCGCCCCGGACCCGCACAGGTTGCACTCCCGGCGACACCGAAATACCGCGCCGCGGCCTGGGCCGCGATCATCAGCCCCACAATCAGGAGAATGACGCGGGTGGAGCCTCCGGATGAATTCGCAGCCTCAGACATCGTCGACACCATCCGCGATTCCGGTCAGACATGATCCATAAATGTGCGTTCGACGCGATTGAAGATCACGATTCCCGCCGCCAGTACGACAAGTGTCACAAGGATGCTGTAGCCAAGATGCAGTGGACTGTACTCGCCGGCGCCCAGAAATCCATATCGAAAGGTCTCCACAATCGGCGTCAGCGGGTTGGCGTTCACAATCAGGCGATATTTTTCGGGCAATGCCGAAGCCGGATAGATCACCGGCGTGGCATACATTGCCAGCTGAACGGCAAACTGCAGCAGAAAACGCAGATCACGATACTTGGTCGTGAGAGACGAAATGATCATGCCCAGACCCAGCGACAGACCGCCCATCAGCAGCACAAGCACCGGAAACAGTGCCGCCACGGCATTCACGCGAATCCCTGTCCCTGAAAACGCATACCATCCACAGAAACACAGAAACAGTGCAAACTGAACTCCGAACCGCAGCAGATTCGACACGACAATCGACAGCGGAATGATTACGCGCGGAAAGTAGACTTTCCCGAAGATGTTCGCATTCTGAATGAACGTCTCCGACGTCTTCGTCAGACACTCGGCGAAATAGCTCCAGCACGTGATGCCGCTCAGGTAGAACAGCACCTGCGGCAGTCCGTCGGTCGGAATACTGGCGATCTGGCCAAATACGATAGTGAATACAATCGTGGTCAGGACGGGCTGAATCAGGAACCACAGCGGACCCAGAATTGTCTGCTTGTACAGAGCCACGAAATCGCGATAAACCAGCAGCAGCAGCAGGTCCCGGTACCTCCAGATGTCCCGAACGGGAATCGAAAATAGCCCGGCCTGAGGTTCAATCTCCAGCGTCCAGTCCCCCGGATCTTCCGCGTTCAGAGCAGAATTCGATCCCTGCGCATCTGGCTCCAGTGTCTCCGGTAATTGTCTGATTGTGGACATGATCGGCGTGTCAGGACGGAGCCTGCTCGAACAGGTGCCTCAGATGATCGAGAATTTCCGGCTCTTCCTTGAGTTCCACGAGCGGCTGCAACTCTCTGATCACCAGCTCACGATCGAGACTGCCGGCCTGCCGACGAATGACATGCTGGATATCAATCCAGTCCTGTGGCCGACTGGCGAATGCCTTGAGTACGACAAGATCTTCAGCGCTGCATGTCCGGATCGTGCCGGCGCCCGGTGATCCCCAGGCTGAAGCTCGTGCCACCAGCCGATGTTCATAGGGCATGCCGCCGAGCGACAGGTCGATTCCGAAGCCGGAAATGTCCTGCACAAGCAGCACTCGAGCCTGCAATGCAAATGAAACAGGATCGGCAATTCGCGGCTGATATCTTCTGAGTACAGCGCGAACGACGGGCATTTCCTGGCCAAAGTCGGCGATCACCGTACCATCAAGATCCCGGGTCATCCTCGGTTCGCCCCAGCGCTGACAGGCGATACCGCCGATGAAACAGAACGCCAGACTTTCGGATGCCAGAAACTCCTGCAAGTCGCGGGCTGCATCCCAGAGCGCCCCCGGGATCATTGCTCCTGATCCGGAGGCCGCATCAGATTCAGGACACGCAATCGCATCATCCAGGCCTGAAAGGCGACAAGTCCGCTGGACTGAACGTGTGGACGGCTGCCGCCGCGCAGCAGATCGAGTCCGGCAGCCTCGTCCAGCCTGGACAGCTCCTCATCGCGGATTCGCTGGAGCTCGGGTCCGGCGAATCGCCACGCTGCAATCCACTGTTTTTCAATGTCCGTGGGCATTACGAGCAGTCAGCTCCTGACAGCGCCTGTCGGCCACTCGGAACCTGCGATTTCCGGACGGCAGTCCCATTGAGGACTCTACCCCAGTGGATCACTGATCAGCTGTTGCAGGCGACAGGCGAGTTCCGACGGGAAACGAGGCGCCCACGACTCATCGATCAGCCCCACCTCCAGCATATCACGCAGGTGCATCCGATCCTTGTCTCGAAAAACATTGATCTTCATGCGAACCAGGGCCTCCAATGTCAATGTGCGATGTGCCTCAATCATGACGGACTCATTGACATCGGGAGCTGCGACAAGATCACTGTCGCGAACCTTTTCTTCAGCCATCAGCGCATGCACGGCGTCTCGCTCCTTCGCATCGACCCCATCCAGAAACATGTCGAGACCCGCTGAATGCCGATAGACGAAACCGGCCTGCTCCATCGCAGTAATCACCCGCGGGAGATCAGCGCGTCGCAGCAGAATGTCGACATCTCGCGTGGTGCGAACTGCCGCCTCATCAACTTGCACGGCTCGATTCATCCGGTCCCAGAGGGCTTGTCCCGTGAGATGAAATTCCACCATCAGTTGCAGCAATTCTGCTCAGGAATTCCAGACTGTCCGGCAACAGGGGAACTGACTTCGGCTTCGGCTCGCAGCACGCAAGGTGAGACAATCGACGGCGATTGACCGGTCAGGACCGGCCAAAAAATCAGTTGAACAAACTCATGAAAACTTCGGCCGCATGAATCCTGCACCTCGAATTCGGATTCGCTGGATCAGTTCATCAGCTGGCCGATGATTTCATGCAGCAATTTTACGGTCAAAACGAAACATTCAGGTCCAGCCGCTGTCACACACCAGCGTGATTCCGGTCAGGGCGGCGCTGCGCTTCCCTGACCAGAATATTTGTTCAA